>Ga0209343_10000101_pt1 | contig 104512 bp, 121 predicted proteins | sample RifCSPlowO2_02_FD_184026 | JGI IMG/M metagenome (GOLD analysis project Ga0209343, IMG submission 184026) | Groundwater microbial communities from Rifle, Colorado - Rifle CSP2_plank lowO2_0.2 (SPAdes) (version 2) | ecosystem: Environmental > Aquatic > Deep subsurface > Groundwater | place...
CAAAGAGGTATGAACTTTATTTTTTTGCCCTCAAAGTATTCTATACTTTCATTTTCGTTTGTTATAACAAGAAGTTCATTGCACTTCAATTCCTTCGAGGCATCTAAAAGAGCCTCTACTTCTCTTTTTTTCACATCATAATATGTAATATCATAGCATACCTGAATGAGTTGCTTTACTTTCAAGCCTCGCTTAATGACAAAATCTACTTCTCCGGATTTGTTTTTCCAGTAATAAATTTCAAGCATAGGATCAATTGTCTTTTTCCTTATTAACTCAATTGCAACCAGATTCTCATAGAACCTGCCAGAATTCTTTAAAAACCTCAGAGAAAGGTTTGTTATAAACGAATTGTCAGTAAAATAAACTTTATGAGAGTATCTCATTTGATCTTTTATTTTGTATGAGAATATCGGAATAAAGAAACAGAAATAGCTTTCTTCAGCATATTTCATATAGTTGATTAGTGTTTCCTTTCCTGCTTGTTTTCCCTGAGAACGAAATATATTCACACTTTTATTTACAGAGAATTCCTTGCTATTAATCAGAAGCTTTAGAAAATCATTCAGTAGGTGTACCTTTTTGACATTATGTCTTTCTATCATATCCCTGCTTATCATTGTCCTGAAGTATTCCTGAACAAATTTTTTCTTATTCGACACCGGATCCTCAAGAACAACCTCTGGAAATCCACCATTTTCTATATAATCATCTAATTCCCTTTTTAGAATGCTCATTTTTCTTTCGCTGTGTTCAAAATGTTTTTCAAGTTCTATACCTTTGAACTTAAGGAATTCTATGAAACTGAGAGGGAGTATTTCATAATTGAGTGCTCTTCCCCTCAATTCTGTAGGAATTTCTCTGCTCGATAATTTTGAACTGGAACCAGAAACAACAAAATTTATGTTCCTGTAACTGTCGTATACTCTCCTCAACCACTGACTCCAATCAGGCATTATCTGTATTTCATCTAGAAAAAGAAAATACTGCTTGTCTGAATTGCCATAAAGCTTCATTAATGTTGGAATAAGATGCGTGAGGCTCTCTTTCGTCTTTTCTATTCTTTCATCTTCAAAATTAATATAGAAAATATTCTCTTTCGGTACATTTTCAGAAAGTTGTTTTATGAACTGAAACATCATATATGTTTTCCCAGACCTTCTTATTCCGGTGAATGTTATTATCTTCCTCACCTTTTCGGATATTTTCACTTCCAGTTCTCTTTCCTTCAGTTCAGGAATCCAGATATCCTGCCATTCTTTGAATAGAAACTCCATTTTCATAGACCTCAATGTATATAGCCAGAAAGCTTTAGCTTTGTAAGTATACTATACTGACCGTATTTATATACTTTTCGGTCAGTTAACTGACCGGTTGATTTCAACATCTGCATGATTTTTTAATTCTCCATTTTTAAATAGAGAGACTGAAAAAATCCACATATCCTTTATACCTCAAACCATAACAAATTTTCTTTGCCTCCATTGAAAATTGGGCAAAGGAAATCTTCATGCTCAAAGAACCAAAGGTTCTTTGGCATATCAGAAAGCTTCGCTTTCTGAATATCATACACATATTGAAAGGAATCTTTTTTTGCATATTTTGGCTTTAAATACGTTTGTATCATAATAAATAACGTAATGGTGGTAAAATGTTACTAATACAAATGAATGGAAAAGAATTTATAGCTAAAATATTAGGTGGTGAAAAAGATTTGAAAGGAATAATACTACCTGCATATTATGATTTAACAGACCATGAAGAATATGGAACCATGCAACAATATCTGAAAGAACATGTTGATAAGCGTATAGACCTGTCTGATTCTATAATGATAGGAATAGTTGCAACTGGAATATATTTACCGCGTGTTATAGCTAGGGGAACATACCTTAGAGGAGCAAACCTTGGGAAAGCATACCTTGGGGGAGCATACCTTGGGAGAGCAGACCTTGAGGAAGCAAACCTTGGGGGAGCATACCTTGGGAGAGCAGACCTTGAGGAAGCAAACCTTGGGGGAGCATACCTTGGGAAAGCAAACCTTAGAGGAGCAAACCTTGGGAAAGCATACCTTGGGAGAGCAGACCTTGAGGAAGCAGACCTTGAGGAAGCATACCTTGGGAAAGCAAACCTTAGAGGAGCAAACCTTAGAGGAGCATACCTTGGGAAAGCATACCTTGGGGGAGCATACCTTGAGGAAGCATACCTTGGGAAAGCAAACCTTAGAGGAGCAAACCTTAGGGAAGCAAACCTGATAGGTGTAAAAAATTTTGAAACAACTATTAATTTTGAAGATGCAACATTTAATTGTGCAGTAATGGACCCTGAAACAAAAGAAATCATAATTGCCGCAAGAAGAGCAACAGAGGAAACGTATGTTGTGGAATGATTCAATCATTTAGATTAATATAAAAAAACTCCAATAATTCTTTCTTTTCGTTTATTTTTTCTATTTTTCTGAATAAGTTTGCCAATTCAACAAACCCGTTTTTTTGGAGTTCCCGGACAATTACAGGTTTCGCAGGCATTGGCAAATTATTTTTTGAAAACAGTAATAATGCCTTTAGTTTTAGTAATTGGGATTTTTTCATCCGCCAAACCGTCTCTCCCGAACCTCGAATTCATGTATTGCATCCATGAAATCCTTTTCTGTAAGTTCAGGCCATTTTTTATCTATAAACATCAATTCAGAATAAGCTGACTGGAATGCCATGAAATTTGACAGTCTGTGATCACCTCCAGTTCGCAGTATAAGGTCAGGCATTGGCTGATTAGGCACATAAAGATTCTGGATAAACACATTCTCGTCTATATCATCAGCAATTATTTCGCCTCTGGAAACTTTTTTAGCAATGGATTTTGCAGCATCAATTATTTCCTGCTGTCCGCCGTAGGCAACCGCAACATTCAGAAAGTGTTTTTTATAAGAAGATGTTCTCTCTTCAACCTCCTTGAACAGTGAAATAAGATGCTCTGGCAGTTCATTTGTACGACCTATGAATCTGACCCTGACTTTCATCTGATGAACAATATGCTTTGCATCATTTAATATAGTCTTGGATTCCTGCTCCAGCTGCTTTAGAATGTAATTCAGCTCTTTTTTTGGCCTTGTTTTTATATTTTCCAGAGATAATGTATAAGCTGTAACGTGCCTGATACCTATATTGCACGCCCATCTCAAAACATCCCTAGCTTTAAGCAGTCCTATTTTATGGCCTTCCCATGGATTCTTCATAAGCTCCCGTGCAAATCTGCGATTGCCATCTAGTATAATGCCTATATGTCTAGGTAACATTTTAAGAACCTCCGGTTTTTGGAACAAGCATAAAATAAATATTAATCAATAAGTATATATTCTTTCCGCAGTTATTTTTTATCCTAAACTGCTTTATTTATTTAAAATAAATTGTGCAAATCTGTATATATCATGAATTGCGTAGTTTATGTATAGAAATATAGAAAATATGGCAATTCATGATTTTGGAAATTCTGTCAAATTTCCAATTTTCGAAACCTTGTCAGAGATTTCGAAAATATAATAATTGCATTCATATAAATCATAAGCTATGCAATTATATGTATGTTTGATTTTTTGATTTTGGCAGCTGTCTTCGCGTGTGCATCAGCAGGTGCATGGGATCTTTTTACAACAGATATTCCTGATGAAATACCTATTCTGTTAGCTGGTATAGGAATTTTTACATGGTTTATCTACGCAGGACAAACGATGATATATACGAACATCACAAATTCGATTATATACGGAACACTATCACTTCTTACAGGATTTGTTTTATATAAAAAAGGATTCTGGGGGCTTGGTGACGCTGCTTTGATGTCTGCTGTAATTTATGCTATTCCGCAGATAACACTAAATTTCACTGTGAATATTGTTTTTGTCGGTGCATTCTATTCAGCGATTTATGCGATAATCTACAGCATTAAAACACCCGGAATTTTAAAGATGGCGCTGGATGACATTAAAAAATATAAACTATGGTTTTTGATTACTGTTGCAATATCATCGCTTTCATTATTCATTAATATCATATATGGTATAAGCATGATGGTATTTACAGCAGGCCTGTTGATATTCTGGAGACTATCAGTTCACATTGAGAAACACGGGTTTAAGCGAAGTATTCCAGCAAGTGATGTACGCGAAGGTGATGTACTTCTGGAATATAAGGAATGGCGCGGAATCAAGAAACATGAATTAAAAGCACTACATGAAAAAGGCGGTTTTGTTACAGTAAAAGAAGGCGTGCGTTTCGGTCCTGTTTTTCCAATTGCCCTTATAATTACGCTGATTTACGGAAATCTGTTCTTGCATCTGTTGGGACTATAAATCCGTCAGCATCCATTTCCAGAGTGGTATAAATTTTATCTTCCTTTCTATACCAAACCACGAAATCTCTTCCTCAGCTTCATAATCACCTGTAATAATAATTAAACTTTTGCATCTAAGATCCTTACTAGACTGGATCAATGACCGTATTTCCCTCTTTTTTACATTTTCATCTTTAATATTATAACATACTTGAATAAGATGTTGAACATTTACTCCCCGCTTAACAACAAAATCAACCTCATGTCCTTGAGAAGTTTTGTAATAAAACAGTTCTGTCATATTATTCAAAGATTGCCTTCTTTTCAATTCAAGGAAAACAGTATTTTCATAAATACGCCCGATATTTTCCCTGAATTTAAAACCCAACATATCAATTATTCCATTATCAACAACGTATAATTTTTTAGGTTCTCTTATTTGTTGTTTAAACTTGAATGAAAACTTTGGCAACTTAAAAACAAGGAAAACTTCTTCCAGTACATCTAGGTAATTTCTTATTGTATGAACACTTTTAACATTAAGTATATCTTTAAAATTCGAATAGGTTATCTCATTAGAAAAACTTGAAACTGCCAGTCTTGCAAACTCCTTAAAAACAGAACGGAACTTTATGTTATGTCTAAGAAGTATGTCTTTGGTTATTATATCATCGTAAATTGATTTTACATGATATTTGTCATCGCCTTCAGGAAAACCACCACGAATTAGATATTCATTCAAATAATTTTTTATTTTAGCTATATCAGCAGTCAGATAAATATCATAGTTCAATCCTCTAAATCTTAAGAATTCTCGGAACGAAAATGGAGATAGTATAATGTCTATGTGCCTTCCTGTAAGGCGTGTTGAAAGTTCACTGGAAAGTAATCGGGAATTGCTGCCTGTTATTATAATTTTTTTGCTCTGTTGTAATCTTGTTATAAAAAGTTCCCATTTAAGGACGTTTTGAATTTCATCGAATATTATAAAATCTATGTTTCCGTATAACTGGTAAAACGCCTCAAGAATTTTATTCATATCCGAAATTTTTATGGACTCTATCCTTTCGTCATCAAAATTTATATAAGCATATTTATATTTTTTAAGAAATAAGTGAGCAAGTGTAGATTTACCACATCGCCTTATGCCTGTGATTGTCAGAACCTGTTTGGTTTTGTTTAAATCAAAGAGCTTTTCAATATCTCTTTCGATTATATTTTCCTTCCTAAATCTGCTCTCTACATCATCCTTTTGCTCGTGAATTATAAGCTTCAGAGTTTCAATATCCATATATGCATTACTAACGCAAAAGTTTATAAACTTTTTGCGTTGGCAACGCATTTACTATTCCGGTTTACTTAAAAGGATTAAGAAAACACATCATGGTTTGTGCTGTCTTTTCAGGATCATAATCCATTTGTAAAAGTTTGTCATATACTTCAAGCCGCAACTGGACTTCATCCTCCGGTAATCTTAATTGCCGTAGATATAATTCTCTGTTTTTCCGTACATTTCTGCCAAATGCATTAAGAACATGATCAATACCTTCAGACAAACCACTGAACTGACCACATGCTACTTTTTCAGTAAATGCAGCAAGAACCCGATCATCATCAATCCCATCCGGATCATTGGGTACTGTTAAATCAGTTATATACGCCCTGCCAACAACATTTATACAAATGATGAAATCACGCCTATGCTTTATTCTGATATCTTCCTCTGAACCACGCGAAGGATCTAAAATGCACTGAAGTGTTGCTTGTTCAGTAAGTGGAATATCTCTTTTTTGTTCTGAAAAAGTAAATCTATATTCGAGATTTATTTCGGGACAATAAGCTCGCCTTCTATATATCTCTATACTATCATCAAATTCGCTATTTCTGCGTTTGATAGTTTCATATTGCTCATCAGACAAAGGGGCATAAGTCTCTCCCATTTTATCTATCAATTCAGCATCTTCTAAGATCTGATTAAATGTTTCTTGACAGAATGTTCTGAATTTTTCTGCTCTTGGGTCTCGTACGGGTTTCCCTTCAAGTACCATTAATTTAAGATTTGTTATATATTCAGTAAAATCTTCTCTCGAAACTCCGATAGGATCAGCATCGCCAACTAAAGCACCAGCATAAACATCATGCCTGTAAACAGGTCTTTCAAATTAAATATTTAAACCAGAAATGTGATTATTTAAGAACAGTTGTATTATTTCTTTTATGATAAGACTGCCTGTTGGCGTGTGCATAAAGCCCGATGCACAGAAAGGTGTGAAAAACAGTCTGGAAGAAATGCGCATCAGCGGACCGTATTATGTTGTTTGTTCAAAAACAATGAACATCGTCGGAAAAAAAATCGCAAAACAGACAAATTCTGACATATTATTTCCGGAATCAATGGAAATGGATTATATTAAAAAATGCGCTTCATCGCTGAAAAATTCAGGCATCAGTACAGTTATAGGTATAGGCGGTGGCAGAACAATTGACATCGCAAAATACATGGGATATCTAAGCAAAAAAGAATGGATCTCTTTCCCAACAATTTTGAGTCATGATGGTATAGTATCTTCAAGAGCAGCAATAACCGAAAGAAATGATAAAATAACAGTTAATGCCAAAGAACCAATAGCTGTTATTGTAGACACTACAATAATAAAAAATTCTCCTTATCAATACACAGCAGCTGGTACTGCTGATGTTGTTTCAAATATTTCTTCTGTTGAAGACTGGAAACTCGGCGCTGAACTTGGAGAAGATTATAATACTGTAGCTGCTGAACTTGCACTGGTTGCAAGCAAAGCTGTCATTAGCCATGTAGATGAAATAAAAAATCACACGGAAAATGGAATAAATATTTTAACATGGTCATTGATATGTTCAGGAATTGCAATGAATATTAATGGTAACAGCAGGCCCGGATCAGGCAGTGAACATAATTTCTCGCATGCGCTGGAAAAATTAAATTCTCCTCTGTTGCACGGTGTTCAGGCCGGATTGGGCTGCTTAATATCGTGCTATCTTCAGAACAACAACTGGAAAAATATCAGGAAAGTTTTGAAAGATATTGGCATCAAATTAACAGCAAAGGAACTTGGTGTCAAGTCGGATATGCTCATCAAAGCCCTTGTAATGGCTCGCAACATTCGCGGCTATCCACGCTACACAATACTGGACAGATATAATATTGATGAAAAAATGGCCAAGGAAATTTTGAAGAATGTTGGATTGATATTATAATATTTTTCCCGAGGGTTTTTGGTAGTTATAAATTTTTATTCTCCAAAAAGGCTCATTAATATAATTAAAAGCTTTTAAAGGTTCTTATATATAACGTATGTTATATGAAAAAACCGAACGGTAATAAAGTATATCGTAAGTTATATATTGAAACCAGTATACAAAAAGTAGCTGAAGTATTATTCCTATTTCCAGAAAAAGAATTTAGCCTCAGTGACCTGGCAAAAGAAGCAGGTGTAGCTAAAGCAAATATGGGAAAAATTCTTGATGAATTGTATAAAATTGAATTTATTAAAATAATAAAATTAAGCAAAATATGGAGAATTAAAGCAAACCAAACTAGTCAGAATTTTATAAAAAACAAGATAATATACAACCTCAATTCATTATATCAAAGCGGTTTGATAGAATTTGTCAACGAATACTATAATAACCCAAAAGCCGTAATTCTATTTGGAAGTTTTAGAAAAGGTGATGACATTTCAGACTCGGATGTAGACATTGCAATAGAAATTGATGAGATTGAAGATTATAAATTAATAGTCAGAAAGCATTTAAGTAAATTTGAAAACGCAATTGGCAGAAAAATACAGATTCACCTATTCAACAAGCATATTGTGGATATTAATGTATTTAATAACTTTGCAAACGGCATTGTTTTATCAGGATTTTTGGAGGTAAGACCGTGAAAAAAGAATATATGGATTTTATGATGTCTTCAGGACAGCTTAGAATACGCCAGGTAGACAAAGAAAGGGTGAAATCTATTGTAAAATCTGCTGAAACAAATGCAGGTGTTGTGAGAAACATAACCTTAATCGAAGATAGTGCAACGGTTATTTTCAGGGAGATATATGAATCAATAAGACAGTTGGGGGATGCTTATTGGTGGCTGAATGGATTCGAACCGCTTAATCATGAAATAAGCCTTGAAATTCTTAAGGAAATGAACATTAAAGATAAAATAAAGTTAAATCATCTTTCAAGATTTAAAAAAATAAGAAATGACGCAAATTACAGGGGATTTAAAATTTCAGTTGCACAGGCAAAGGAAATTATAGAATTTTGGGACGTGTGTGGAAGGGATATTATAAAAAAATTATACCAGAAAGTAGCTTCATTATAAATTATTGGAAAGCTTTTGATGTGTATAGTGGTTTGAATCTTCCCTTATTTTAATGTCGAGTATTTTAACATCATTATCGTGTCCAAATCTTTCATATGCTTCCAGTAAATCATCATAGTCTAAAAAAAACGCACCGCAAACAGTTCCGCCAGCTCCCATTCCGCGCACTGCCCCGCCTCTTTCATAAACAAAATCAGCAATTCTTTTCTGGGCAGGAGTTTCATAGGTAGTTCCTGCAGCTTCGTATGCAAATACTCTTCTGTCATAGACCTCTCTAAGAAAACCCACAATTTCATGCCAGTTTTCTAAATCATGTATAAGTTCAGCATATTTGCTTGTATCTTCTATGTCCCTGCGCCATTCTTTTGGCCTTGCCCTGACATCATATAATTTACCGTCATTCAATTTAACACTATCATGAAGTTTCCCGACGAGACATATCATCATTCTATAATTTATATGATGAGCAACTTCTGGTATATGTTTAACATCAGGCAAATGATCATCATGAAATTCAAAATGATTTACATTACCGGTTGGCAAACTGGATACTGCATCTAAGCAGCCTGTTCTATAACTTTCGTTTTCAAGTTTAGCAGCAAGATGCGCTGCTCCCAAATCTCTGAAATCACGTCCTTTTTCAAATATTTCTCTGACTGCAGGATATCTATCAAGAGCATCTAGATTTAATGCATTTTCTGAACTAATATTATAACGAATATTTAATGATGCTCTCACAATACATGCTGCAAGACAACCACTGCCACCAAGTCCTGCTCTCGGTAACATATCATATGTAGCAATAAATTTTACATGTTCGAGTTCCATGCCATTTGTTACAGTATCTATTAATGTCTTTCCAGACCATTCACTGTCATATTCCTCAGGAGGCATTGTTCCATCAGGAAACCTGTGAACAAACATATTGCAATCACTGGGGACAGCATAAAGTTTTGTTCTTTTATTAGCTGTAAAAGTTACAGTAGATGAAAGTTCAGGAGCATTTCCTGATTCAGCAAGAATTTCTAACATACCTGGAATATCACGCGTTCCCGGAAGTGCGGATATTCTATAGTGCCCACTAACAACTCCTATAATACTTTCCATATCCCCATTAGGATATAATCCAAAAATTTTTCCTTTATGATCCCTTGCATCCATCCGCATCACAAATCACCTTCCCTGTCAAAATATCTTCATGAAATTGTTTATAGCGCTCAGGAACACCTATATCCAGATGATAGGTTTCATCAATAACAAAGCTCTGCATTTTTCCTTCCTCAACAAGAATAGGATAGACATCTTTTTCAATAGAAACTAATTTATTAGGTTGTATATAATTTAGAATTTTTTTATTAAGTATTATTGCACCTGCATTTGTATTATTGCCGATAAAATTCTTTGGTTTTTCAACGAATTTTATAATCCTTTGATTTCCGTTCAAAACAGCCACACCATATTGTGATGGATCTTGTTTTTTTATCAGGGTCATAGTAGCTGTAGGATTAAAAAGACGGTGCTGATCAATAAGAGCATTGAAATTTATATCCAATAAAGTATCAGCAGGCAATAATAGAAAAACATCATCCAGAAATTTTTCAGCGTATTTCAATGACCCACCTGTTCCTAATGGTTCTGGCTCTTCTGAATAATTAATTGAAGCTCCGAATCTGCTGCCGTCGCCAAAAAATCCTTTTATTTGATCGCATTTATATCCAACGCACATCAGAAATCTGGTAAATCCGTGTTTTTTCAGCAGTTCCAGCTGATAAAAAAGAAAAGGCTTTCCTAAGACAGGAACCATTGCCTTTGTTATATAGTAAGTAAGCGGCCGTAATCTCGTACCTAATCCACCTGCATTAAAAACAACCTGAATATTTTTGTTTTCTGAAGTCATTTTGCTTCACCAAAATCTGGATATGATTTATCACTGGTATCTGATTTGCATCAATGTTAATCATACTTTTTCATACTTAATATGATTTCGTATGAAAAACTATTTATATGTTTCTATGGTCAATTATTAACATGGAGAAAGAACGTATAACAATAATAATGTCAAAGAGCACTCTGGACAGAATAGATTCTATGATAGATGGTAGTTCATTGAGAAATAGATCGCATGTCATCGAACATCTTTTGTTGAAAGGTATGGGCGAAAAATCACTTGAAAGTTGTGTAATACTCGCGGGTGGAAAAGATACCAGCAAAGCCCTGATGACCATCAAAGGATTTCCAGTAATATATCATCAATTAAAGATGTTGGAAAATCAGGGAATAAAAAAAGTTTTTCTGTGTATAAACAGCAATGATACAGCCATAAGGGATTCTGTTAATAATATAAAAACCAGCATGAATGTTGTTTTTTCAGAAGACGATAAAATGATGGGAACTGCAGGCTCTGTATACAAACTTAGAAACTCTTTAAATGAAAATTTTATCGTTATTAATGTAGACACCCTGTCGAATTTTGATATAAAGGGAATTCACAGATTTCACATGGATCATGACGCAATTATTACAATGCTTTTAAAGCCTGAAGCTGATTTGAGCAAGTCAGGATCAGTCAGCATTCAAGGAAGCAGGATAATTTCATTCACTGAAAAGCTTAAAAAACCCGATGCATCATTGGCAAATGCCGGTGTCTACATAATGAGTCCGAAAGTATTTGATTATATGAGAAAAGGTTTCATGATGCTTGAAACTGATGTTTTTCCGAAAATAGCTGAGTCCGGAAACATGTACGGTTACACTACAAACGAAAAATTTTTTGACATAGGAACAGACCAAGGCAGAAGAATGGCTGAAATAGAGTGGTAGTGCTCTGACAAATTAATTTTATTACACACTATTAGCGTAGTCCATCCCGTAACGAAAGGCATTGCTTCGCAATGCCAAGTTGGTAAGTTATAATTATGTCTAGTAATTAATTTGTCTCGATAGTAGTACTTTGACATTTTGGAAATTCAGATTACATCAGATTTCATTCCTAAATACCATTTCAACATTTACCTGAACTATCTTGTAAAGATTTCAGGATTCTGAATAATTTTTTCTTTATCATCGAAAAGGAAAATATGTATGCCTCTGTGCCATAGCTGAGAATTATGAATATCGCTCTTATTTCTTTTATTTATCTCTTTATCATTTTCATCATCTGCCCATAGAACTTCTTTCATAACTGTGATGAAGTATAGAACGACTAAAGCAACCTCTCATAAATTTTGACCAGTTTGTCAACAACAACCTTCTTTGAAAAGCTTTTCACAACATGTTTTCTTCCTTCATATCCTATTCTTCTTCTCAGCCCGCTGTCATCCAGTAATTTTTTGATATATTCAGCCATTAGTTCCCATTCACCATAATTAACAAGATACCCTGTTTTATTATGAATAACAACCTCCGGGATTCCTCCGGCTCTGGTAGAAACTACAGGAACTTCGCAGGCTTGTGCCTCTGTGAGAACTCTGCCAAATGCTTCGTACATCGAAGGCAGAACAAAGATATCGGCTTTGTTATATATTTCAATGAGTTTTTCAAGAGGCAGCTTATTAAAAATTTTGCTGTTTTTAATTTTTTTTCTGATCTCATTTTCAAGATATCCCTCACCCACAAAAACATATTGAACATTTTTTGGTAGTTTGTGCTGAAGATCTATAAAAATATGAGCACCCTTTTCATAAATTAATGGCCCGACAAATAAAACAATGGGATTTTTTGATTTTCCAGATAGCTTATTTCGGAAAATTTCAACATCAGTAATACTAGGCAGAACTTTTATTTTTTCAGCTACAGCGCCCATTTTGCATAAATTCGTTTTTTCTATACTTGTATGCGGCAAAACAGCATCTGAAAAACGAAGCAAAGGCAATCCTTGCGTAAAATGATATAAATAAAAAAATCCTGTGCGTATTGGATTGTAAACAGGCGGGTGAAAATGTGTGGAAAAAACAAACGGAACATTGGTTTTTTTAGCAGCTAAAAACCCGGCTGTTGCCGGGAAATAACCATAGTGATGTCCGTGAATTATATCCGGTTTTTGTTTCATCAATGACTTTAACAGCGGTAATGAAATGCTATATGCACGATATATTTCTGTTTCATGAAACCTGTTAACAGTTATGCCTTTTACAGTATCATAATAATCTCTGAGGGATGTTGGGGTATAAACAGAAATATCAAATCCTCTGTTCGCCAGCTCTTCACACAGTTCCTGCACATAAATAGAAACTCCGGAACACCTTGGATAATAGACATCCGATACAGTAAGAATATGTGTCATGATAATACTCAAAAGATAAGCTTTTATATTTTGCGTACATAATACACACTATGTGGGTTTACAAATTCGTGATGAAAACTTTCATCGTGTATATATTGTCTTTTATCTTTATATCAGGATTGTCTTATGCATGTGCAATAAATGATATCAGGCATGGTGATGCTCCAACAGATATGGTGAATGAATTCGAAAAATATGGTTGTCGTGTAGATAGAAACAGCAATGAACTGACATCAGAATCAATGAAAAATTATAAAATTTACATGAGTCAGGTATGGAATGGCTATTCAGAATATGAAATCAAAGCATTGCATCAGTGGATTGATAATGGAGGAAAAGTTATACTCATAGGAGGAACTACAGGATCAACACCATCTTACATGAATTCAATATTGTCTCATTATAATATAACGGCAAAATCTCTATCAGGAAATGTTGCGTTAATAAAGAATTTTGCGCATCCTCATGATATAACCGAGGGTATAAATGAATTTAGCGTAAATGGTCCGGATTATCTGGATGTTGGATGGAATTCGCTGCCACTGGCATGGGATTTAAATGGAATAGCATTAGCTTCGTGGAAAGACAGGATTGTAGTAATTGCTGATGAATGGACATTCACACAATGGATAAATGAATATGACAACAGAAGGCTTATGAAAAATATTGTCAAGTATTTCATTCTGGAAAAAGATGTAGTGGAAATAAAATCATTTGTATCAGGAAGCGATTTTGAAATGAATTTTTCAATAACCAGGCTAAATGCTCCTGTTGAATACATTAAAAAAGATGATATAAAAATAACAGTGGAAAACGAAACCGTTATTATTAAATCATTTATAGATGCGGGAAACGGAAATTACACAGCGATATTTGATGATCCTAGAATCATAGGAAACCTTTCAATTTCTGTGCAGTACAGGAATTCAGTTGCAACACAGGATTTTGTATACAAAAGTTCCAATAGAAATTTCATAGTAATAACAGATAATAATTTTTGGAATGCACTTTATGCAGCCAGCTCAGGGGTTGACGCATTCATAGAAGACGATTCAGTTGACAAAATACTCAGATTAAAAAAAGGTTTTATTGTAATAACACTCGGCCATACAACGATCAATGGAACCTATAGGTTTTCATCCAGAGAAGATGTTTTTATTCAGTTTCCTAAATCAGAATGTATAAAAATAACAGGCAATAAAAAAGATGCAATAATCAGGGCAGTCGTAGCATTGAATAAAGAGTTTTGCATAAGTGAAAATGAAGGTTTGGAAGAAAGTAATATTATTAGATACTTTAATGAAACTGATTACCTCATTATTGCTGATGCTTCGGACAATCTTTCTGCTCTTATTCCAATATTATCAAAAAAGAATTCAGCATACCCGATAATAATCGAGAAGCCGTATAAAATCGGAGAAATAAACACAACTATTCATAATGAAATCCAGCACTTAATGAAAACAGGTTTGTTGAAAAAATATAAATTTGATGGATATTTATACGCAGCACTGATTGGCCTGCCTGAATATGAGGACACCATATTCAAAACGAAAACTGACGATATATACGCCAATACGGATAATGATGACTTCATGGACATTGCCACATCTAGAATGAAAAATTCGTATCATTTGTATTCAGGAGAATTTTGGGACCCGCAAAAAAAGGGTGTTGCTGTTCTCTCTGACTATTCCGCTGTACCGAAAATCGATTTGATATATCCCGGCGGGGAAATTAGTGGATTCTTGATTGACATGATATTTTCATGGCATGATTTTAATGTAGAACGTTACATTACACATCGTGGAATGGATATAGACGAACTGACAACAGGAATAGCTGGCGATGAAGCTACTAAATTTGAAATGATTGGTGAGGGCACTGATACAGCACTGTTCAGCATTTATTTGTGGATAAAATATGCAGCTGAAGTGAAATATGCAATACTGGAATACGACTGGAAGAACTATGATGGAACTCTTACAAAAATAGATGAACTATCTGAAGATCTTGTAAGTAAAAGTTTCTCTAAAAATGACATTGTATTTTACACTGCTAATGGTGATAAAAACTTATCCGTCTTGCCTGATACATATATCAATTGGTCTGATTTAAACTTCAAGACACCGCAAATCGTTTACGCTACAATTGATAATGGCAGTGCCAGTACTTTGAGTAATGGCATATTTATAGGATATTACAGTAAAATAAATTCGCCATTTACAATAGCACCAGCTGCCTCGTTTGCCTCTGCAGTTACTAAGAATATTCCGTTGTCAGTTGCCCTGATGAAAAATAAAAATATTCTGATAGAATCCAGCAATACAAATACCGACAACATGATAACCGGAAGCACAGCTATTTCCGGATTCAGAAACATATTGAAAGAAAAGAAGAGTGTGGTAATGTTTGGCGATCCTAAAATTAAAATAGATCCTCCACCAAAATCAGAAAATAGGAACCACAAACTTGGTTTTATAGAATTTGAAATTTATGCAGACGACAAGCCGGATTTCTACATTTTTGAAGAAAATTCTTACATAATACCGGTGTATAAAAGAAGTGTTACTTTACCAAGTGAGGCAAATTTCACAATAAATACAACAGCAATATGGTCACATGAAAATATCAGTTTGCCTGCATTGGGCAGTACCGATAACCTGTCATGCAACTTATCGTGGTTTTGGTCAGCACAGGATGTGCTATTCGATAATCGTATAGTACTTGATTTATATATAATCCCAGTCAATTGCAAAGAAAACAAAAAACTGTCATATGCTGGAATTATTATAAATTATACAGGATCTTTGGACATAGGTAATTTGGAAACTGAAACTTGGTGGAATGCTGCCATAATAACAGCCGATATTTATAATCAAAGCCATGTTAATTTTAGCATAAGAATATCCGGACCTGTTGAAATCTTCATCGAAGGAAGTGCTGAAAATAATATCGAAACTAAATTAGTGGCACCCGAAGGCAAGTATAAAGCCGAAGTTGTGATATATAATAATACTCATGTAGCAGGGCCATTAGTTACAACGTTTGACCTGAAAAATTTTGTAGGCACATTTAATAAGAATGACGAATCTATAAAAATCCGGACATTTGGCGAGAATATCTATATTGGAGAAAGCGTGAAATATCAGTCGCCGGAAATATACTTTGAAAATTCAGGATACGAAACAAAAATCATAAACATCACCATGACTGTAAAATCAGAACCTTATAACATGCTTTACAACACACCTTTCGGCATTTACAAAGAATGGTATGAAGACTTTGGCATCCATTCAGACGGCAATATTCCAAAGCCTTCAATAAAAGAATTATTAAGGAAAATTCAGAAAAAGCTTGATATCATAAGGTACTGGGTATCATCCAGAACAGAAAATACTTAAAAATACAGAATATAACAAAACAACTGAAAAACAGCTTCCACGGGTTTTTTGAACTCGTTCTGGAATGCAAATAATCTGGTTTACAGAAATGCAAAATAAATACTGGGAAATTATATAAATATCATGAAAATCGTAAAAAGTTCTCACAATAAAACCGAAGAAGTGGAAAGGATCTTTCATATTTTTGATAAAGTTCTGTATGATATTCATCATAAACTGCTTTTTGACAAGCTTGTTTTTGTAATAGGAGAGAAAAATAAAGCCGAACTGAAAAATTTCACAGCCTATATAGAAATAGATAGAAACAACGAGCATCTCATGAAAAATCCGCGGTTTTGTAGGAGCTTCATCCTGAATATGATATATAAGATAATCATACAGCAGAAAGGATTTAGCACAAAACACAGGCACCTTGAGCAGTTAGTAGCTAATCGGGAAATGATAAAACACGGGTACCATGATGATGTATTTTATTATAATTATATGACTGTCATGAACAAACCCTGCTTTGAAGATATTCACGATTTTATATACTCCAATATATCATGGCTTAGTTTCTACGACACAAAGTACAGTAATGAATCTGAATTTTTCAGAAAAATTGTAGAACAGATGCCGTGTCCTGATCATTATAAGCGTAAAACTGAACGGGTTTTTAACAGAATGAAAAGAGATCTGTGGAACGATAAATCACTTGAACGCGTTGAGAAATGTCTCGAGAGGCTGGCGAATGCAGATAATAAAGTATAAATGGAACATGTTGAAACCAAGACTGATTTTAGATTCTGGTAATGAGATAGAGCTGTTTGACCAGAAACTTGATATTAAACTTGGAAAAAAATCATGTACAGGCTCTGTAATCAATGGCGTACATAGATCATGCTCTGTAGTGACAGAAGAATGGAAATGTACATCATGCATGGAAAAAGATGATTATTTCAGCTGCATAAGCTGCAGAGGCGAGTGTATGAATCCAAAACAAAGAATGTCATGCATGAAAAATATATACAATATATATCTTGCATGTTTCGGCGAGCATGTAAAAGTTGGGATATCTATTGGCTTCCGCCTCAGGGAACGCCTGATTGAACAGGGAGCAGATTTCGCAGCAAAAATAATGACAATGAAAGATGGGAAGGTTGTCAGGAAACATGAAAACATGATAAGATCCATTGCAGGAATAGAAGACCGGATTCATGGCAATGATAAAATGAAAAACATTGTAATTGACCCGAACACAACTTTGAAAAAGCTAACATCAGTTTTGGACAGCGTCTCAAAAAAGATTGAAATCCATGAGCCTGAAATTTATGATTTTCGCTCATTTTACAGGCTGAATGAACTGATGCAGAATCCTGCTGCAATAGATCCAACCTCGGGTATGCATATATCTGGCAATGTTATCGGCGCCAAAGGAAACATCATTGTACTGAACAATGGCGGATACAAAGCTGTTAATGCGCACAGGTTAATCGGATATCATTTGGAGTAAAAATATGTGAGTAACTATATAAATTGCATGTAATTAACTTACATCATGCACCAATGGTCTAGTGGTATGACTCGAGCTTCCCAAAGCCCTTTTCTCTTTAAAAAAGAGAAAAGCCCTTGGGGAAAAGAGAAAACTACGTAAATGTGTTATAATATCTTTTCCTAAAGGCGGTTCGAAACAGCTCGCTGCCCGGGTTCGATACAGCCTTTTTCGAGAAATGTAATATATTCCTACGAAAAACCCTGGGGAAAAATATTACAGCCTTTTTCGAGAAATGACTGCGAATATCCCGGTTGGTGCATATATCAAAATAGAGGATTTTACTGCGAATTAGATGTATATATACTATTTCATGGCGAGATCGGGGAATTACTATGATTTTTATCCTCCTGAGTTTTTTTACGTAATTTCTTCTCTGTTTTCAAATCAGCTTTTGCCATTCTTTCTAGCCCTTTGCCCCTTTTTTCCCTTTCTTTTATAAGTATAGGGAGTTCGTTTATAAATTTTTCATATTCAATCATTACATGTTCAATTTTATTTTCTTTTGCAGCTATGTCAAAAAGTTCTCCAATATTCTTCGGTTTTCTACGCAATCTAAATTTCTTAGTCAATTTTTCTATAATGGTATGTTCTGCCCATTCTCGTTTTTCTTGTGATTTTTGCTCTAATTTTTCTTCCAGCCAATCTATAATACCCATTATCCAACAAATAATTGTTATAGACATAACAAGCAAAATGAACGGGTCGTATATTTCTGCTAATACTATACATGAATAGAATTGCCCCTCTGGACAAGAAGTTGGGGAAGCCCAAGAAGTCATGAGAAGGTCCTGCTGTATAAATATCATAGAGGTTATCATAAACAAAAATCCGAGAATGAACCACTGATTTCCTTTCATCCGTTACCAACCCTCTCAGCTATTCTCTCTAATAATTCAGCAAGTGGCTTTAATTCTTTATTTCTAAGGTTATTAGATTTTATAAAATCTTTGTGTCTGATATCTATATTTTCATATGCAGATGGCATAATCATATGCTTAGCTAGGTCCGTGGAGCTATTTTTCATTATATGGCATACAGGACATTTTAGAGATGTCATGTAATTGATATAATTTTCAATCTATAAATACTTCAACAGTCAGAAATGCAAAGCATTTCCAAAACATTCTCTGCACAGTCATTGAAAAAGATGGGTATTTAAATTTTATAAGCAACTTAAGCATGGTGATAAATATGCCTGATCCTGAGAAAAGTATTGAGATAACTGAAATTTTAAAGGATATTGAAAAAACAACACACTTTAAAAAATTACCGATTGAAATGAAAAATATGATTAAGAACTCTATAGAAGAATCTATGAAAATACGTTTTCCAATATCGACATTTAAAGAAAATAATGAATGGATAGCAACTACACCACTAATAGATATCTGTGCACAGGGAGAAACCGAAAAAGAAGCTATTGAAAGCATAATAGAAATGATAGATGACTATATGTCAGATCCATGTACAAAAAAACCTAATATTGAAACCATAATACAGGTAAAGACACAGAATATTCCAATAAACTTGCCTATTGACAAAATTCCAATAAATACTCCAATTAGCAAAGAATGTTAAGGTTTTTTCTATGCAAGGAAAAATACATCCATTACCAAGGAAAGAAGTCATTCAAATACTACAAAGCAATGGTTTTCAGCAAGTTAATAAAATAAAAGGTCGTCATTTAAAATTTAGAAAACAAACAGATAAAGAAGTTTTAACCACCATGATTAGTCATCGCCCCAAAATACAACCCACTACGATAAGATTCATAATAAAACAATCCAAAAAACAGGAAGAAGAGTTTTACTAAATACAATTTACAATTATTTCGTTTTGAGCATTTGAACAAAATGGTGAAAAAAATGAGTTCTTCAATTCGAAATATAAGTGAAAAGGAATTAAAACAAATTGTACATAAATATCGAGATAATATCATCAAAGCACGAGACGATGATGAAAAGAGATCTGAAGAATCTGTTATTTTTATTATAGGAATGTTATAGGTATTATTTCAAATGTGTTTGTATCAGCTTCTTTTATTTTTTTCAATATTGAAAAACATAGTCTTTTTATTATGATTTTTTATAGTATACCTTTGGTTATCTTCGGAATTCTATTTCATTTAATGTACAAGGATTATAGAAAATTTGAAAATATGAATGACAGTTTTTTAGATTTTGAAAGACAAGAAATTTCAAATAGAAATGAAAAGTAAGGATTTCTGGTCCTCGATTATCATTCCATAACCCCGAGCTTCTTTTTGAATTTTTCAGGTATTCTTTTCCACAGTATATCAGCAAGCAGATATGCTGCAATACCCAAAGCTGCTCCGCCTAAAACATCAGTTATAGTATGCACGCCGAGATAGACTCTGGTAAATGCCACAAAAACAGTGAATATTGAAAAAATCCAGCCGTTTCTTTTTTTCCACAATGCAACTGCAAATGCAGATGCTACTAAAGTATGATTGCTTGGAAATGAAAAATCATTCGGGCACTGTATTTTTGATACAATTTCTGTACACGGCCGAACCTCATGGATTAAAAGTTTCATAGCAAAGCCAAACATAAAAATCAAAATAAGTATCAGCATTAGTTTGTTTCTTTTTTTCCCATGTTCTGCTAGAAAAGCAAACAAGAATATTATAGCCAAAAAAACCATGTCACTGTCAAGTATTTTAGCAATTACTGTAAGCAAGGGGATATTCAACTGGCTGATCCACGTGGTTATTGGGTCATATGGCATATGTATGAATACTTTCAGTCAGAATTTATATTGTTTCATCGGAATGGATATTTTTATTTAGTATCCTTACATTCTCAAGTAATTCTGGATTTATTGGCTTGTTACGAAAATAATGATCAGCCATAGCAACACATTGATTTGGAAGCCCTTGACTTGCACTTTTTCTTATAATAGCATAAGGCTTGAATCCATGTATATCACCCCGACTCAAATGATTATATGCTGACATAACAACGACAGGACCGCTATATCCAACTTCCTGCAATATTGTTAATCCATTCGGACCTGTTATGATCATATCATATCTATCTGTTTGCAATCTTTGACGAAACTCTTCAGGATCAGAAACACGACCATCCCTGGAAAATGGGTCTGCTTTATACTTCACTTCAGCGCCATAATAATCATTAAAAGCACCTGCAACTAGACCTGCTTGATGAGATCTTATACTAAACACACCCATCTTAACATTCTCGTTATTCATATTAATCATCCCTCAAAATTCAGAATCTCTAAAATTTTCCCCAAGTAAATTGTTTCTACCTAAAAGTATTTAAAGGCATGAGAAATTACGCTACAAAACCCTTTCCTACGATACGCGGCAATTTACTTTTCGTAGAAGCAAAAATAATCATGCCTTCGCATGGTATTTCTCTCTGAAGCAATACAGTTATCTTATCATCAGAAATTTTTTCTATTGTTCCCGTCGTAAAAAACAGATCTGAAAGCACATGTATTTGGTCCCCTGGTCGCAATTCTTCTTTACAGAATCTGGATCTTATAAGATTGGATGAAATTTTGTCTGTCTTTTTCATTCCATTACACAAAACAAATCCTCTCTTCATTTCTTCTGAATCAATGCCTTTGATATTTAACCCGACACGCGTGCCTTTTTCAGCATATTGAATTTCCTTATCATTCGATTGTATGCTTTTTACCAGAACTTCCTTGCCAAGTGGTTCAACAATCAGCTTATCAAACTTTTTCACAGATCCTGACTTAATTATGCCGAGAACAATAAATCCAACACTTCGGACATCAAAGTAATTGTCAACTGGTATTCTCAGTGGAAAATCTTTTCTTTCTACATATATTTTCAACAATTCTTCTCTCAGTTCATTCTGTGATATTATTTTATATTTTTCAAGACTTGTGCCTTTTAGAAAACCCATATTCTTGGATATTACAAAACCTTTTTCAAAGGAAAACATATCAAGAGCAACCAGCTGTTCGCCTACTTCAGGCGTAACGTTGTCGAAAATAATCACAGGAATATCAATCATTGCAATTGCCTGTAAAAGCGACTGAATTTTATCGCTTTTAGGAAAAACAAAGTTCATAGCAGCATCAGAACTGTTGTGATTATAAATTATTATATCATTCTCAGTTCCCTTTCTACCTAAATCATTGGCAAGCTTTTCAATAATTTCAATATCACCAAACAATCCAACACTCAGTCTCAACACTAAATCACCTCATTATATAAAATCTATGTTTGCAATTTCAAAATCTCATTAACAACATTATACGAATGCAAGCTATCTTTCCTGTTCAACGTCTCCAGTGTAATATATCCGTCATATTCGAATTCTTTAAGTTTTCTTAAAAAGGCTACTGTATTTAGTTTGCCTCTGCCTAACGCCATATGACCTTTATGTGTGTCAATATCAGCATCATGAAGGTGTATATTTATTATTTTTTCATGAAATTTTTCAATGAATTTCATGACGTCTTCACCTGCCTGAATAGTATGGCCAGCATCAAGGCACATCATCAGGCTTGGATATTTTTCAAATAATTCATAACCTTCTTTTTCAAAAACAAAGTTGCTTCTGATAAACCCGGCTTTGGCTGACATATTTTCTACAGCCAATGAAACACCCTCAGCTTCGGCAAAATTAACAAGTTTTGTAAAAGCATCGTAGTTCAGCTGATTTTTATTATAACCCGTGATTTTCCCTGCATGAAATACAACCAAAACCGATTTAATATGTTTTGCAAAGACAATTGCTTTTTTAATCTCGTCCAGAGAATATTTTCTATGCTCATCGGAAATAGACAATATATCAGTATAAACAAATGGCGCGTGAACAGCAGATGTAAAATCTTTGTTGGATTTTAGAAATTTTTCAACAACACTCAGTTTTTCATGTGTTATTGGATGATCGTAAACAATTTCAAAATGCCTTGATCCTGTATTTTTTATAAAATCCAGTTCATTTACTACTTCGCATGGGCTTAATGCCGGTGTATTGAGCAATAATCCGATCTTCATAAATTGGGATCGCTTTTATAATTTAAAAACCCGTTATCGAATGCTTTCAAACAACTTCATAGTTTCTTCTAAATTTCTTGCCCTGGATTGTGAAACGCCTGCTCTTTCCACAAGCCTTAATATTTCATTTACTTCCAGTCTGATCTCATTTAATACATCCCTTTCAATAGGTATTTTCAAAGCAGTGGATTTATCAGCTATCTTTTTTAATGTATCATTTATACTTTCAAGCGTGAGGTCGATATATATTTTATGATCACCCGGATTGTCCTTTAGTATTCGCCTGAAAAACACTTTCATTTCAGCAATAATATTTCTTATGTTAATTGTAAGGATTTTCATGTTTGCTGGATTTGCTATATCGGACTTTTCCAGATCCTTTCTGTATAAAAAAAGCGTTGATCGTAAGCTGCGTATTTGCCCGTCCAATGACATTTTATAAACTTCTTCAAGCATCATATCTTGTTTTACAGAAATTATTTTGGATGCAAACGCACCTATAAACAAAAGCCCAAGCAACACCTCAAACATGATCAAAATTCTGGATAAACCCATAGGTGCTATATCTCCATAACCAAGTGAACTTGTAGTTACAGCACTGAAATATATGGAATCAAAAATGCCCTCAAGACCGGGTTTTATAAGCCCTGATTTTCCCATTAAGCCATTGCCTGGTATATATGAAAATATATTATAAAGAAAGCCAAAAAATATTATAAGAACAAAAAACGAAATGAGCAGTTGTTTTAGAGTCAATTGCTCGAAAAGACTGAAAAATCTGCCTGCTATATTTCTTTTTTTTCGTTTTTTAGCATGCCTAGAAAAGCTTTTCATAAGAATAATTGAATAATAAGTTAATAAAAAGCTTTAGAAGAAAATAAAACCATTATTCATATGAACTTGTGGGTGCTCAAATGAAAAAGTTAGCCGAAAACCTATCTAAAAAAGCAGGCCTTCCTCCGGGGTCAGTAGTCTATGTGGGCAAAAAAATATCTGAAAAAGTCATAATTCGTATGATGGATTATACAAAAGACTATGTTATTGAAAAAGAGGTCAAAAACATTGATGACTGTTTTTCATTTTTTAAAAAACCATCAACGACATGGATAGATGTTGGGGGTGTGCATCAGACAGAAATTCTGAAAAAAATTAAAGATTATTTGGGATTACATCCGCTGCTTGTAGAAGATATAGCTAATACAAACCATCGTATAAAAATAGAATACTTTGAAAATTACATTTTCATTTTTTTGAAAATGATCGATTATGATAAGGAAATAAAAATAGAACAGGTAAGTTTGATTATCGGACCTAAATTTGTCATATCTTTTCAGGAAATGTCTAGTAACAAGTTTGATGTTATAAAAGACCGGATAAAGAATAGCAAAAGCAAATTAAGAAAAATGGATAGCAGCTATCTTGCCTACACATTAATTGATACAATTATCGATAATTATTTCGTTGTTTTGGAAAAATTGGGAGAAAAAATAGAAAAGATGGAACATGAGCTTATTGAAAATCCGAAGCACGAAATTATGATCAAATTCCTGACTCTTAAGCGTGAATTGATATTTCTCCGGAAATCAGTTTGGCCTGTAAGAGAAATTATAAATAGTCTTCAGAAAGATGGTGGAAAAATTTTCAAGGAGAATACTGAAATATATTTGAAAGACATTTATGATCATACAGTACAGATAATTGAAACTATTGAAATTTTAAGGGAAATATCCTTTGAAATGGTTGAAATATATCTTTCTTCCGTCAACAATAAAATGAATGATATTATGAAAATGCTTACAGTCATCGCAACCATTTTCATTCCTTTGACATTCATAACAAGCATTTACGGCATGAATTTTGTAAATATGCCAGAACTCAGTTATCCTATAGCTTATCCAATCATACTCATATTCATGGCTTTCATCGGTGTAATGATGTTTCTATACTTCAGAAAGAAAGGTTGGGTATAATGAACTTTGGAATTAAAACAAGTTACGATGATATAGATAAAATTATCGGTAAAATGAAATATGTAGAAATACAAATGCTTGAAAAGGACATGAAAAGACTGGAAAAGCTATCTGAAAAGTTCTCTACAATGAATATTGAATTCGTGATTCATCCGCCGTTTGAAATTGACGGCATTCATTTTGATCTTTGCGGAAAAGACAGAAAAAACTGGATTGATCGCATGAAGAAAATAATCAAGTTTGCAGATAGTATAAATGCAAGATACGTCATCGCACATCCTGCTGCCAGAACTGCATATCCAGCAGACTTGGAATCTTTCAAAAGGAATTTGATTCGATCACTCGAGGAAATTGCATCTGACAATATTATACTTGAAACCATGCCGTGGTTTTATCACGTTAACGGAAAGAAGTTTTTTTCAAACATATTATTAAAGCCTGAAGATTTTTACTTCTTCGAGGATTTTGCTGCAGGAATTTGTCTGGATACATGCCACACATTTCTTGCAACAAATCCCGGGTCAACAAAAAATGTTTTAAACTTTATAAAGGAATTGAAATCAAAAATAAAGCATTTTCACATGGTAGATGCTAAATCACCTGATATCGAAGGCCTTCAAATAGGCCGTGGCGAGATTGATTTTCCCTTTGTTATGAAGAAGATAAAAAATATCAGTGCAATGGCTGTGCCTGAAATCATGGACGGCCATAAAAACAACGGCGCTGAATTCTATAGAGCGCTGGAAATACTGAAAAGAATGCTGTGAACTACTTCATATAAATTATGCAATTATCCATACAATTCCAATATTTTTCAGCCCCAATAATATCCCAAAAATAATTGGCTGATGCAAAAGATATATCAATAAAGAATGCTTGCCAAGGTATTGAATTGGACGTGAAAATTCATTTCGGGAAGAAAAAAAGAAAGTGTGTTGTCTCACTTTGTTTTTATAAAATACATGGCCTGCAAAAATTCCAAACATAACAGCAGCTATCCAGGGAAAAACAGGAAAATAATCCAGTGTTGAAAAGCCTCTGTACATAAAGCCCAGCCATACAAAATATGGCATGTCTACAACCGCAGCTTGCACAACCGGACTCAGAACAAGAATAAATATTCCTGCAAATAACATAATATATTTGAATCTAATAAAAGGTGTTAAAATAATTATAGAGAATCCTATCAGGTGAAGAACTCCGAAAACTATAAATTCCCTTGGAAACATTATCCACGTTATCGCAGTAAGCACAAGGCCAAGTGAAAATATTTTTAATCCGCGCATGATATACTTTTTAGGCAATGAAGTTTTCAACCCAATGTTTGTACGCGAACTGCTCACATAAAGGCAGCACCCGACAAGAGAAAGAAATATCACTGCTGAACCATATCCAAAAATGCGCCAGAAACCACTTGTGGTATTCACAGGAAAAATAGAAAGATAACTCAGATCGTATAGAAGATGAAAAATAATCATCATGATTATCGCTACACCGCGCAAAAAATCCAGTTCCCAGAAGCGTTTCATATAATTTTATAATATATTGGACAGTATAAGTTAATTTATTTTACATTCAAAAATACCTTTAGCACAGGGTATTTGATTTATGTCCTTCAGTATTATAATGTGAACACCAATCAATATCGGAGTTGTTAAATATGGATGCAATAGAAATCGAAAATTTAACAAAGAATTATAATGGCACTGCCGCAGTTGATTCGATCAATCTCAGAATCAAGCAGGCTGAACTCTTTGGGCTACTGGGTCCAAATGGCGCTGGAAAAACAACCATGATCAGCATGCTATCAACAATTTTAAAGCCTTCATCAGGCAATGCGAAAATCAATGGCATCAATATCAGTTATCAGAACAGCGTGAGAAAATTAATTGGCATAGTTTTTCAGGACCCCAGCCTTGATGATGAATTAACAGGAATGGAAAATCTTACATTCCACAGCAAACTGTATCATATGCCACATGAATTAAGCAAAAAAAGAATTAATGATGTTCTGAAGCTTGTTGATCTTGAAGGCAAATCAAAGATGCTTGTTAAAACTTATTCAGGCGGAATGAAACGCAGGCTAGAAATTGCCCGTGGATTGCTTCATCATCCAAAAATATTATTTCTTGATGAACCTACACTTGGCCTGGATCCTCAGACACGAAGACATATCTGGGAATATATAAAAAAGCTGAACAAAGAAGAGAAAATTACAATAATTTTAACAACTCATTACATGGAAGAAGCTGATTATCTTTGCAAAAGAATTGCGATTATAGACCATGGAAAAATTGTTGCTCTCGGAACGCCCAAAAAACTGAAGAGTTCTATAAGCTCCGTGAAAAAACCAACTCTTGAAGATGTTTTTATCTGGTATACCGGACATGCAATTCGTGATTATGAAGGCCCTGAACTGGATAACATAAGGTTCAGGGCAAGACTTGGATGGAAACGATAACTGCCTTCAACATCAGGTGATAAATATACTGTCAGACATTTATACAATATGGCTCAGGGAAATGATTCGCTTTATTAGAGCAAGATCCAGAATAATAACCAGTCTCGCTATGCCATTTTTTTGGCTTATTTTTATCGGTGTTGGCTTTGGATCTGTTGTGACAGAAATGAACTATATCAATTTTCTTGCTCCCGGAATCATAGGAATGATAATTTTATTCACGTCTATTTTTTCAGGGATGTCTATTATATGGGACAGGCAGTTTGGATTTCTTAAGGAAATTCTTGTCGCACCAGTATCCCGTTCCAGTATAATGCTTGGAAAAGTCCTTGGCGGCGCAACTATAGCTGTTGTTAGTGCTTTGATTATGATACTGATAACAATATTGATAGGTTTCATACCAATAAGTATAGGAATAGTTCCTGCTGTTATATTTATGATACTTACAGCCATGTGTTTTGTATCTATTGGCCTGATCATTGCATCAAAAATGAAAAGCATGGAAGGTTTTCAGATGGTGATGTCATTTCTTATCATGCCTGTATTTTTTCTTTCAGGTGCCTTATTCCCTCTGGAAAACACACCCCAATGGATGCAGACAATTGCATATTTCGATCCTTTAACATACGGCATTGATGGCTTGCGTGCATCATTAATCAGCCACAGCATATTTCCATTATGGCTGGATTTGGCTGCATTGTTATTATTTTCAACAGTTCTGGTTTTAATCGGAGCCTGTGTTTTTAGAAGAATGTAACCGTGATAGGGACATATTAATTAATGAGATATTGAAAAGCCATATCAATACAATAAGAAAGCAGGTTGAGAAAGTATAATCACTATCTTTTATTATAGGGTTTTAATAAGGCTTATTTAAAATAAATGTGTGTGGCCTGTGAATAGCCTGTCTTCTGTTCACCTTTTCTGCGGAAAAACTTGACGCATCTTTTATATATCACCGAATTTATCAGAATGCGCCTTTCAACTTCCGCTTCATCAGAAAGGTATGGCAACCATTTGTCTCAGCGCTAAACTGCTTGCACTCATATGTATTGAGTCGTTTCACCCCAGGAAAAAACCCAGGTTTTCTCCTTTGGATAACCTCTTTCCCGATATGCAACTTTTCAAGTCACATATTATTTATTTAAAAGCTACCCTTTGAGATTACCGAATTATTTTCTCCTCAGGCCTCATCACGTATCAGCCCGATGGTATCGTTTCTGTTCTCAATAGTGGCTTTTCAACCACATTTTCTGCATCATATTTGCCTAAGTTCGTTGATCGCCGACATTCAATACTTAGAAATCTGGCTATCATCACTCTTAAGCTGAGTGGACAGAACTTCCTCATTGCTTTGCATAAAGCAACGGAGGTTGCACTTCAGGACCACACTGATTCTATAATGATATAACAATATTTAAACTTTGCGAAGTACTCATATAACTGTTTCTGAAAACTCTGGAAAAGATATTAAATACTTTTAGCTTAATATTTTCAATATGGAATCATAAAGACTGTTCTTTCCGATGTTGTTTGCGGTTGATATGTATAATCCTCTTTTTTATCGGGATTCATATTATAAAAATTTATCATGCTCCACTAAATGATTCAGCATTCTTTTAACGACAAATGAAATTCCACCATATTTCATTGGACCGTGGCCTGGAAACAAATATTCTGTGTTTAAATCAAGAATAATTTTCAACGAATCTGTCAGTGCTTTTTGATTGCCCTTTGGCAAATCAGTCCTGCCGACCGAATCTGCAAACAGGGTATCACCTGAAATCAGTATTTTTTTATCCTTTTCATAAAGACATATTGATCCCGGTGTATGGCCCGGTGTATGAATAACTTCAAAATTAAAATTTGTCGTACGTATAAAGTCTCCAAAATTAAGAGCCTCATCAGCTGTGATTATTCTCGCAGTTGTCCCGAATTTTTCAGCCAGTACATTGGCTGAATGAAGGTCATCCACGTCTTTTTCATGGATTGCTATCTTAGCTTTCAGCCAGTCCCTTGTTTTTTTATCTCCACCAGTATGGTCAAAATGAGAGTGTGTATTAACAATTGTCTTTAGGTGCCTGATATCACACACTTGTTCGATTTGTTTTTTCATGTCAACAAAATTCAGCCCGGTTCCAGTATCAATCAAAACCTCTCCGTCTATTAAATATACATTGCAACCATATTGGCCATCAAGCAGTTCAATATTCCTGAATATTTTCATATTATAACTACGCCGTAAAGACTTTAATTGTTAACTTTTGAGGCCTATCTCTCCCAGTTTATAGCTGCAGATATCCAGAATATCCCAGCTATCAGGATAAAGAACAAGCCTATTATCATGCTCAAAAAAGATTCAGGCGAAAGCATATAAAATCTGCTTCCGAATCGCATGCCTAAAAACATGAACATCGCTCCTAAAATTAGCGAACCATGCGTATAAAGATCGAATTTCATTATTATCACAACCCATCATAAGGAGAGCATACACCCGACCCACTGGTAATTGTCCATTTATTTAAGCAATTTCCGTATAAAACATATTCCAAAGGAACTGGCATTAATTGATTTGGTGTTTCAACCCAGTCACCATAATTTAATGTAAATATTCTTTTTCTGCCATCATGCTCTATTAAAAAATTTCCATGATATTTTCGTAAAACATCTATAGCACTTTCAACACCCGTTCCTGTATAAACATTTACCTGATTATCAGCATTCATTTCACCTCTCCCCCTCCTGCCTTGCATTGATTGCAGCAGATATCCAGAACAAGCCTGCCATCAGAAATAATACAAAGCTCATCAAAAGTGAAATAGCATTGCTCCATACAGTGCTTCCCAAAGGATCATATTGCCAAAACATAGCAATAATCGCACCTATGAAAAACATAATGCTTCCGAATATCCAAAGCCCGTGAACATAATATTTAAACCGCACAAAACCGCCACCATACGTTGAATATTTTATTATCCAAACCTTTCCCTCTTTTATTCCGAATATTCCGGTTGATATTTTTCTTATCTCATTCACTTCTCATTGTTTTTTCCGTTCTTGTTTTTCATTAATTTCTTTTTTTGCATCACCAAGCATGGGTGCCATGTCTCTTATAAATCTTCTGACGTATTCGCGCATTAGTTCAACATCCCGCTGTGGTATCTCATCAGCTTTGTTTTCGTCCAGCAATTTGCGCATTGTCAAAACCTTTTTGAACACATCATTATATGATGCATGTATTTTATCACTTTCAATTAAATATGTCTTTATAGCATCCGGCAGGTCTTTTGGATCCTGCGGAAGTTTGTTGATTTGTTTTAATGCTGTTACTGAGGCTTTTATCAGAATTTCATAATTTTTGTCAATCATATTCTCTTTTTTTGTCTTTTGCAATTTCAGTAGCAGCTCTTCCATTCTTTCAACATATCTCTTTGTCTTTCGTATATACATATCCAAGTCCTCACCTGAAATGTCGTTTATAGTTTTATGCTCAACACCTTTTCTAAATTCTATAACCTTTTCAAGGTCCCGAAGATAATCAGACTCTAATAATTCAGTATCTATCAGATGTTCTTTCACAGCTAATGGCGTGAATTTAGGTGCAGGAGGAGATAATCCCAAAAACATCAAAACAGCCTGTGATGAATTAAGCATGGAGTAATACAGGTCTTCAGCTACCATATATAATTTAGCTGTCTCAACCCGCTTTATTTTCTTTGGCACAGATTCCATAAAGCGTTCAACAGCTTCTAATGTTGTGGGTATTTTTCCAAGCTCAAGCAATTTTCTTATAGGTATAAAGAAACCAGTATCATAAAGAGCCCAGCCGTCTCTTACTATGGTATATAATAGAGGATGCCCGATTCGAGCCATATCCCAAAACTCAGTCAATGTCCATGCTGGCTGAACAACTATCTGACTGTCTATAACCTTAGCTATGTCATGAAGATTGAGGTCAAACATATCTTTCATTTCTGGCGTAAATCGCGCTGTAGTATCATCAATAATAACTAAAATATCTATATCACTTTCTTTTTTAAAATCTCCCCTCGTTAATGAACCGAAAATTATAACAGCTTTTACGAATTTGTCGTATTTCTTAAGAACATCATCTTTAAATTTATTAGCTAATTCCATTTGCTTTTTATGGAATTCTTCCATTTCCTTTGATATTTTAGGTAGTTTTTGTGCATTTTTGCCCTGATCTGAAGCAGTATCAGCCTGTTCTTTGATTTTCAAACTATCATTTATTTTCTCATCATCGCTTATTTTCTTGTTCATAGAAACTACCTAAGGTAATTTGGGATATTATAGATTTAAAGCTATAGAAAGGATGAAACAATGTTCTGCAGCCTTGTTTTATTTTTCTCAATTATAGGTCATATTCCCTGATAAAATCCGGGTGCGGCATTGACCTATAATCTGCTCTGATTCATTCTAAAAATGCCTACTCTATACTTTTTACTGAGTTGACTTGCTGTGATAATTCAACATAAGAATTTGGAGTATTACCCAACCAAAGCAGAGCTTAAAAGAGAGTTACCCAGAAAGGTCATGCACCAGACATTTAATATAATTCTTGCTTATCTTGAAAACAGTAACAAAATAATTATTGACAAAAAAAGAATAGTATGGATATTCAGTCCAGAACTTAAAGGTAAATATGTAAAGTTAAAGGGTTGATGGCACGAAAGCAGTTATTATAGCTTCAGAACATATAAAGAAAGCACTCAATGATCTAAAGAAATCGGATAAAGAACTTAATCATAAGATTTATGAGAGAATTTACAGATGAATCAAAGATTTGGAACTGACCCCCGAACTAGGCGGAAGCCATCGTACGAATCCGCATTCTGGCAACCGCAGACCGCACCAACGCCGAGACATCCCCCGCCGACATCATGACGCCAGCCACCCCCGCGCCCGACAGCAACATCTTGGCAACCTGATATGCTATCTATACTGGTGTTGGATTGAACCAAAAGTGAGTAGTATAACCTTCAGGAACAATCAATCTCTCTTTCAGTTCTGGTAGTATCACTTTGAAAACCTCGCGTGAAATTCACTTATAATTGTTTACACCGAAAAGGACTTAAACTTAAAATCCTGCTATTCACTACTCCAAACACAACAAAGAGTGAAATTAAGACTCATCTTCATTTTAAGTTCACTTTTTCCAACAACCAGAGGTTACCTTCATATAGCCGATATGAATACCGTGAACCCCCCCATTTCCTATGGAGAAAACAACCCCCTATTGCTTGTGGAATTATCATAATAATTACTCTAAAATCAATAAAAAAAGATAAATGAACTTCACGTCGATTCTCCCCATGCTCAAAGAACCAAAGATTCTCTGGCATATCAGAAAGCATAGCTTTCTGAATATTATACTAATTTTAGGGAGAATCTCTTTCACGCCTTAGAAACAGACTCACCAGTATTGCCTTGATACCCAAATTTCAATTCTCCACCGCATTCGCATATTCCCCTTAATGGAAATGAAGTATATGACTTATGGCAGGAACAGCAAATGAATTCTTCCCACGAAGAAAGTGCTTTAACTTCCTGCTTTTTTGAAACAGGTATCTCGTGCTTCATAACTCTTTTTTTACCATTAACAATATCCATCAAATTAAACTGATGGCCACCACCAAGTAATTCAGACTGGCTAATACCCAGAGAATTAAGAATTCTTTGTATTGGCGGGAGTAGCTGATTCATAATATAATAATCAGAATCTATCTGAAGTTTATGCTCTTTTATATAAGCAGGATCTTCAGCTCTTTTTGACAGCAGTTGATTGCCTTTGATTATAACATAACCGATTCTATCACCAACCTGAACTGGTTCAGCTGGATTTCTTTGATTTAGCTTTTTAGCCAGCTCAACATGTGGTTGCACTCCAGCATAGTTATTTAAGGATTTTGTAATGCCTTTTACAACAGTCAGTTTTTCCAGTGGAACTTTGTTGTTTTTGATATCCTTTAGAACATCTTTTACAATACCAATTGACTTCTGAATATCACCTTCAATAAGTATAGCCTTTATAACACTGTTCATTGTCTCTGAAACAAGTGGGCACCAGTCACGTCTGATAGTTTCAATTCCTTTCATCTCAACAGAATCTTTCCAACCATCATCCGTAGCATCAAATCTCCAGCCAGCATATCTTTTTTTGGTTAAAATAAGCATTGTTCTGTAAATTTTTTCAAATTCAAGCTCAAGAACGCCCGGAAGTTTGCCAGTAACATGCTTTGATACAGAATCTCCGAATTTTTTTGCTTCATTCATATCCGTAATTTTCGTCTTGAGAAAGATTGAGTCCGTATCACCATATATAACCTCAACAGGATAGTTCTCTTCGACGGTTTTTTTTGTTCTTTCAATGTTTTCCCTGCCATACGATGTAATAGCCCCTGCAACAGCCATAGTGTATAATCTGGCACGGCTATAACCAGTATATCCATAATAAGAATTAGCTAATATTTTTAATGCCAATTGTCTTGCATTCAAAACCCTTTTAAAGTCTTCATTAATTGCTTTTTTCATTTCCTTTTTAGTTGCTTTTCTTGCATCCATTAATTCCCTAAGCAGTCTTGGCAATATGCCTTCACGAACAGAAGCATCTACAAAATAATCACCAAGCGGCGACTGGTTTTTCTTAACATCCATGTCTTCCAGCAGCAGTGTGTCCGGTGATATATTATAAGTTCTCATAAGCGAAGGATATAGGCTTAAAAAATCAAAAATAAGAACGCATCCTTTTGTATGCAACCCTTTTTCAGGCTCTAAAACAATAGCACCTTTCAGACCTTTTGATTCCCTATCATCTGTACGTTTTTTAACGCCGATTGAAGAAGGTTTCGGCGGCAGAACAAATTTCAAATCCCTAAATGCATGCAATATCATCGTCTCTATGCGCGCTGTTTGTCCGCCCAATGAATCCTGCAACAAAACACCAGAAATTTTCGACAACTCAATAAATTTATCCAGAAGACCTTTTTCCATCAGCAGGCGCAGATTGAGTTCAGAATCTTTTCTTGCGTATTCAATTAACCTTAAAATGTCTTTTCTTTTTCCATCCCATAACTTTGGTATTTCTTTATATGCAACATCCTCTTTTTTATCACCGAGCATTTCAGCAGAAACATTATTCAAAGTATATCTGGAAAACCTTATATTCGGGTCAAGCTTAAGTATCTGGTACGGATCAACAACCACACGCCCTGCAATATCACATTGCACACTGTTATTGAATCTTTTAATAAAAACCATTTTATCTTTAACCCTGCCAAGCATCCGTGGAATATTATTAACAGATAACCGTTCTATTAAAAACGGAAGGTCGAATGTGTTTATGTTATATCCTGTAACAATATCCGGATCATATTGCTGTAATATATCCACAAATCTCTGAAGAATCTGTTTTTCATCCTCATGTCCTTCGGCATCAGGAGCTAATATTTTTTTCGCAGCAAGAACAAGAGTTTTCTTTCCTTTGAACTCAGGTGAAAATGAAATTGATATGATAATTATTTTATCTGTTTTTGGATTAATCTCTTTTGTGGGGTCAGCTGAAAGTGTTTCAATATCAAAAGACATATATTTCAGTTTGCTGTCTGTTTTTATATTCAACGGCCTGATTTTATCCGAAGTTGTATGAAACGTTGCTACATTTATTATATCTGTGGAAACTCCGTTAGCATCAGCCTCAATCCAGTTCATTCCCTTTATTGCATGGTCAACCATGAACCTGTATTTAAATAAAATATCAGCTTCGTAAACACTTTCGGCAAAACCGGATGCTAATATTTCCTCACGCAGTTGCGGAACATTCTGCGGTGATGTGCATGTAATTTTCAACATCTTGGTAGGTTTTGGATGATACCCCAACGGCATAAACCTTTCAACCTCTTCTATTTTTTTTATTTCCGGATTATCAGCGTAAAATCTGGCAACTTCCATATAAGATGCCTTAACATAAAAATAAGGTTCAAAATCATCTACACAAACACATACAGCCCTGCTGCTTTCTGTCCTGCCAAATATTCGTACCACAGGCTTGTTCGTATTTAGAAAATAATCAACATCCAGAACCTGAAGTTTTAGTTTCATAAACATTTTTAGAGAGAAAATTATATATATCCAATCTTTACTGCTGATGTTCAAGTATTTTTCTGTAATATTCTTCATTCTTCCAGTTTATTTCACTGATTATTTTCAATGCTTTATCATGCAACTCCGGGTTGGCTGTGCATAGGATAAAGTATTTTTTCAATGGTTTGTCTTCAAATTTTACAGGATTGCCGTCAAAGTCTGTCACCACTGCTCCTGAATTCCGTGCTACTGGCAGGGCTGAAAAATTTTCTACATGTGCTTCTTCCAGAGCCAAATAAATATCTACATTACCTTTTGCTACATCAGCATAACCAGCTGGCCCACCATTTGGTAAAATAAAAACTCTGGACAACAACGGCTCCCATATTCTACTAGCAGGATACATCCTATGACCTTTCATCATATAGGTCTCAACGATGGTTTTTCTGTCAATATCTGTTGTTTCTGCAGGACATAAATCTCTGACAAAAACCAATTTACTATCTTCAAACTGAGCCCTATATGCATGCTCTTCGTTGGCAAAATCAACAGAATGATTCAGAACATCGCAAACAGCTGCTGATAGTGGTATGCCGATCTTGCTATAAAATGCCAGGGTGGTGTACCAGAATACTGGTATTTGTCTTTTATATAACAATGAACCATCAAATGGATCTGAAACAGCGTAAATGTCTGCGTCATTCTCGTCAGCACCTTCTGGAAGTATTGCCCTTCCTTTCTCTAATTCTTCTGATATAACAATGGTCGGACTTTTCCTTTCTCTGATTCTCTGGAAAAAATATCCTTCAGCTACTTCATCAACACGCAATGTATCAGGATCAAAAGGCCGATAATCACCGGTTCTTGTTGCCACAATTTGCGTGCCTTCCTTGGATGCTAAAGCATTGATCTTTTCCATTGATCCCTGAACAGCAGCCAAAACAAAGGCAGCATACTGTCCAAAATCAGGTGCATATTTTTCTCTTCTATCCTCGAAGAGCTCTGTTTCCATGTTTAACTCACTCATTGATATCAAACCCCTGGTCAGTTTTCTGTATACGAGAACTTCTTTAAACGCTTCTACGTATTCTGCATCCATTCCAATTGCTCTGTAAGCAGCGAGAGCTTTGACATCCTATGATATATGCTCTCCGAGAATTGGTATCTGAGATGTCTGGCTTTCGAGTGCTCTTGTTTTTTTCTCCATGCTATCTGTTATGTCAATGAATATATTTGGATATTGAAACTGTGCTCTTGGATTTTCGCCATACCATAGTAATGGAAAAACAGGCGGCCCGAATTCTTCCAATCTTATATTTTCTCCGACCTGATAGAGCAGAGGCTCTATAAATTCAGCAAGCCACATATGGTCAGGATGGCGTCTGTCATTGAACGTGGCGACAACCACATCAGGAGCATAATACCTTATCAACCTCATCATATCATTATATACACATGAACTATTATCCCATATCTTTCTCGTATCATATGGCAATATCACTCTTTCCGTTGTTCCCAGGATTTCATCAACTATCTGTGATTCTGTTTTTCTTTTTTCTTTCAGCCTGCTGTCCTGAGCAGAAGATGATGCAGCCTGGCCGCCGCCTGTAAGCGTGACAACATAGACACGACCCTCCTTAGAGGCACGGGCAGCTGTTCCGCCAAACATAAGAATAAAATCATCCGGATGTGGCTCAACAACCAAATATTTTTTACTCAGCATGATACTTCTCCTCGAACATTTCATCAATTTCTCTGGCCGAAAACATTTCAATTTTATATTCTTGAAAATATTCTTTTGGTCCACGCTCCTCTATCTCTCTGATTGTTTCAGCCATCTGTGGCTGAACTTTTCTATAACAACCAATGCTCTGTATTTTTCTTTTCTGTTTTTCCATATCTGTGGTGACAATATGTGAAGGACTTCCAGCAAAATCCATCCAGACCGGATACCTGAGTATAGTCTTTATATTACATGGCTCTCCCAGATCCGGGAGAATCGACGTGCTAGCCTGTATACCACAATATATCCCAACCGGATTGAATGAAACCTTGTGATCTATATGAAAATCATTTTCATTTGGAACGAACAATCTCGTGGCATCAACATTCCTGTAGAATTCTATCATTCTCGATATAAGCTTCCAGTCTATATGAAAAGCAAGTTCAGAATCCGGATATTCAAAACGTATTAAATGATTTGCATCGATTCCTATCTCATCATACGCTCTGAAGGTTGCCTCTTTTCTCGCTTCTACGATATTATTTTTCCCAAGTCTTTCTTCGTTACAATATCCTTTATCACCATTGGTCATAACAGCAACATATATCTCAGCACCCTCTTCCTTGAGTATTTGAAGCATAAGGCCGCATCCAAAAAGAACGTCATCATCATGAGGGCTGGTTAAAACAACATTTTCATTTCTTTGCATCCAACCCGGAAGAAAAAAACCCACATCATGACTTTCCATGTATGTGTGTTGTAAAGAATTCAGTTTTATGTAGCTTGTAACCATGCTATATATATATTAAACTCTTTCTATATAGATTATCATTAAATTCTATAAATTACTTTAAAACTATAAAGTCTGGGGAAAAACTTAAATTTTTACTATACAAACTGAATACATGAAAAGAAAGTTAGTTGAACAGGGCGGGACAACTCTAATGGTTTCCATACCTTCAGGTTGGGCGAGAAAATACAACCTGAAAAAAGGTGATGAGATTGAAATGACTGAACATGAGTATAATCTTATCCTGGGAACGAAAAAAAGACCCGATTTAATGGCAAAGAGCATTGATATATCAAAATTAGACCTAATTGTTCCGAGAGTTGTGAGCGGTTTGTACAGGAGAGGATATGATGAACTTCATATAAAATTTGAAAATTCAAAACTCATGATACCTGTTAACAAAACAATACAAGAGGCTCTTGTTGGTTATGAAATAATATCACAGGGGAGAGACCGTTGTGTAATTAAAAATATTGCTGATGCGCTGGAAACAGAATTCAATACCATGATGAGAAGAACATTTGTGTTGTTGAAGCTATTTTCCTCCGGAATAATCGAATCAATGGAACACAAAAGTAATGATGGCATACCGGGCCTTTTTCCTTTTGAAGACAGCATAAACCGGACTACAAACTTCTGTAGAAGAATTATAAACAAAAATGGACTGGAAGATTACAAAAACAATACATATATGTACATCACAAACGAAGAGCTGGAAAGAATTGGTGACGAACTTAAATACCTGTGCTTCTATTTAAACGAATCGGATAAAAACATCAAAAACCTATCAAAAAAAACCGTTCGTTTATTTATGGATATGCATGAACTTCTGCTCGACATGAACAGGATTTTCTATAAATTCGATACACATCAGTTATATCAAATATTTGAAAAAAGAAAGAAAATAGTAAAGGAATGCCATGAAAATTTCAAGTCCCGATGCGGGTCTGATGTAAGAGTAACGCATTATGTACTGGTTATAACACAGATAATTGCAAATATTCTTGGTTTTAGACTTAGTATGGAATTGTAGAAATATTCCCGGTGTTTGTTAATTTTTCCACATCTTCCAGTAAACCAGAACCATCTGGATACCGGTTCTCCGGATAGAAATCCAAGCATCTCCTAATTATATACGAAAATTCGCCTGCTTCATGGTCAATTCTTGCGTGTACTCTTCTGAACTCTTCTTCACTTCTCAAAGCTAGTATAGCTTTATCCCTCACTTTATTTCTTTCATCTGGAGACAGCTTCCTCCATTCTGTCCCAGGCTTTTCGCACTTTGGTATAAATGGGTATTCGCCAAACAACATCCTGTACATTATAGACCCGACTGACCAGACATCACAATATGGCATTATGCGCACACCACGGTCAAACAATTCAGGAGCTGTTGTAAATAGACCTGCGTCATGATACCTGCTATCATTTGTTATTTCTCCGGATACGAGAGAACTAAATCCAAAATCTGCCAGACGAATGACACCATTACCAATATCTTTTCTGATACCGATGTTTTCCGGCTTAATATCTCCATGAACCAAATTCATTGAATGTACATATGCCAAAGCACTTGCAATTTCTCTTGAATAATGCGTGAAAATATGCGGCGAAAAAGCACTCTCTTCTGACATAATATCTGCAAGTGTTCTTTCAAAATATTCCAGAACTATATAGTAATACCCACCTTTTTCTCCGTCTTCGTGTACATTAACTATATTCGGATGTTTTTTATCCCTTAACTTTCCTAGTACGCTCATTTCTTTATCCCATACATCACGCATGGTTTTACAACCCATTTTTGCAAGAAAATTTTTTCTTCTATCATCTGGTTCCTGTTCCTCCAGTACCTTAACAGCAACATACTGATCATGTCTGGTGTCAAATGCAAGATAAACCTTTGAGAACAAACCCTGGCCCATTCGTTTTCTGAATTCAAGATGTGGTATTTCAAGCATTCTTTCTATTCTGGCAGTTTCGAATATTTCCTCTGCACTTGTACAGTAATAATAATCTGTTTCTTCTCTGTCTCTTTTTATCAGGTCTTTTAACCTATTAAGAAATCCCCTTTCAATTCCATACTTTTCGCTTTGCTCTTTAAGAAGCCGTATTATATCACCCAACTGATAATCCATTTAAACCATCTCTATGAACGGAATAACTCTGATATCTCTCTTTCTGCATCATCTAAATCCACAATGGTATATGGAAGAAATTCCTCTACGAGTTTTGTTGTGGCATCAGAATATTCCGGTCGCGTAGCAGTGAACTCGTATTTAGCACGAGGGTCAGCTTTTAATCTCCTAATCTGTTCTATTACATCGAAGACCTGTCCATGAACATCCCGAACAACCATGCCTGCTTGCTGTGGTATGAAAAGGTATATGCATTTATGAATAGGATCACCATTTATGAAATTCAATACAACATCAGATGTTCCTTTTACTAATTTCATGGGTGCATATTGACCAATATCAGTTCCTATCCTTCCTTTTCGGTTGGTTTGTAACAAGTGCTGTATAATAGGTCTGTATGATGCTATTCTCTTTGGATTCGTTGTTCCAATCTCGATCCTTGCATCCTCGAGGGGTTTCTGATATTCAGATGTGGCTGATTTTATATAATTTATGTTTGTTTTGCCTCGGTTCAACATTTCCTTTGATATAAACCGGATAAATATATTCTGATTATCAGCAAAGTAAATGGTGTTGTCAAACAATCTGGCAACTACACAAGAGGTATCAGCTCCGGAATGCAGGGTAATGGAAACACTTGCTATATTCCGTTCATTAAAGTAATATAGCGTAACGCCATCAAATGGGTCTGCTATTATAGATGCTCCAGAATCATTTGCCGCTGATAGAGTAGTAAATCCAGAAGAGCTCCACCCGGAGTGGCGTGTGAATAAATCTGCATTAATACCGTGTTCTTTTATAAAATAACGCAGGTAAAATTCTCCGACTATATCAGCGATCCATAATGGATATTCCATTCCTGCATTATAATAATCCTCTCTGAACATTGTAGACATCATTTCGAAATCACCTGGAGGCATTCTGTCTATATATTCTTTGAGCCTGAAGCCCGGGTATCTTGGTAATCGCATTTCACCTTCGGTCATTTCTTCTATTTCCACTTTTTCCTGGCCGCCGAGTATTTCCAATCTGGATTTTAAAAATTCCCGTGTAGCTAAAACATATTCCAGAAGGAATCTTTGTGGCTCTTCAAACCCTTTGAGATGTTCTGAATAATCCTGATAAAATCCACGCAGAGCATATATTTGTTCCTTCCACATATCCTTCAAAGAAGCGTAATACTGAGAATGAAACCTTGATGTATCCAATTCTGTTCTGAAAAGTGCGTATGATGTCTCTTCAAATGTTTCTTTTTCTTGTTTGTTCATATTTCCCATGTATAATTATATTGGTATATTTATTTATATTTTCAAACTAAATCGTATCATGATATCCAGAACAAAACTTGTTCAGCTGAAGGGTTTTCTGAAAAAACAGAAATATATTAAGTTGGTATACTTATTTGGTTCGTCTGCCAGAAACGAGGAAGGCCCATTAAGCGACATTGACATAGCTGTGTTTCTGGATAAGAAACTAAGTAAATTACAACGACATCAAAAACATCTCTTCCTGATTAAAGAATTTATTGAACAGGATTACACAATTCGTAGTGCTGTTGAAAGAAATTTTCAACTTGCTTCAACACGCGATTCACGATATCTTCCCGAACTCAATTTCCCTTGTCTCTAAATTTAGAATAACAGGCCTGAATTCCTCAAGCAGTGAGCCGCTGTTAAGAATTGAAATGGATTTGTAATGTTCAATAAATGGCTGGTGTGTGTGACCATAATGAACAATATCCGGAATTATGTCCAGAACCAGAAAATCCTCAGGTAGTATTTCATGACTGCAACCGAGATATCTTTTCTTTAGCATTGTTTTATCAAATTCATGTATTATAAGAATTACAATACCGTTTATTTCAACCATACTCGGATTACTCAGCCATATCAAATTTCCTTCAGTGCCGCCGCCCGTATTCGGATAATTGTCTTTTGTTTTATGCGGGTCTGAAATTATTATAAACTGTGTCTGGATATTAGATACATTTTTCTTAAAATCATCTACATCACCAATGTCACCCGCAACCAGAACAAAATCAAATCTGTTTTTATACAGCCATTCATACAACTGCTCGTGTGATTTTTTATCAATTTCATTAAGATGAAGATCTGAAATAAAGCAGATTTTACCAAAACCTTTCACTGATGTTCGTATAGGAACATCTGGCCATAAAATCTCACAATTGCTGTTTTCATCAATGCTAAAAGCAGCAACATCATTTACAAGAGCCTCTGATAAATTCTGTGCTGTGGCTATAATAATTCCTGTAATATCTTCAATTGTCAGTTCATATCCATTGTTTTGCGGTTTGATATCCTTTATAATTCCTATAACATTTCCTTTTTGCCCTGACATCATTTTATTTATGGATATGAAGTTTTTCTGCACTCGCATGCGTATTATATTGCTCATTTTTTTATATTTATCAATATAAAAATTACTCACATCACCGATATTGATGCTGTCCGGCTTTACTGACAGATTTTTCAGAATTTTAAAATAATTTTCCTGTTTTTTCTCTAAAACAAAATCATTTTCACACAAAACCAGATTATCATAAGTTTTTTCTAAAAGCCGGTTGATATTTGTTTCATCAACTTTTTCAAGAGCCGCCGGGCTTAGTAAATAGCCGCGTTCCATAAATTTTTTAACAATTTCAGATTTCTCCATTATCATAACTCAAATCTCGTCTTAAGTATGTTTCTTATCTTGTTTGACACATTATCAGAAACAGAAAGCGATATTGCCCTGGTCCTGCCGTAACGGCCTTTGCTTATAACTTTGGATGTGAGGATACTCAACATATCCATCTCATTTATCAAATCACCGACTCGCCGCTGTGTTAAAATTTTTATATTATTTTTCAGGCAAATATCTTTATATTTTTCAAACACGTCTCCTGTAAGGCATTTTTCATCGCAGTTTATAATAGCATATAAGACAGCCTGTGATTGTTTTGGTTGGGTTTTTATTATTTCAATAATTTTATCAATGTCAATTTTCTCTTCTGCCATATTAACATGTTTTTCTTCAACCTTTACGTCTCCTAATCTTTCAGCCAGTTCTCCGGCAACACGTAATAAATCCAATGCCCGTCTTGCATCACCATGCTCTTGTGCAGCAAGTGCAGCGCACTTATTAACAACAACATTATCAATATCGCTTTGATTAAATCCTTCTTTAACACGATTCATTAAAATATCCTTAAGCTGCATAGCATTATAGGGCTTGAATAGAATTTCCTCTTCACCCAAAGAAGACTTCACCCGTGCATCCAGATCATTTAGAAATGATAGATCATTAGTAATGCCGATTAGGCTTATCTGTGCCTGTTTAAGTTCAAGATTTATTCGCGTTAAATTATAAAGAAATTCATCCCCGACTTTCTTAAACAATGCATCTATTTCATCAAGTATTATTATAATAAGCTGTTTCTTGGAATCTATTGTTTCGAAAAATTTATTATATAAAACATCTGTTGGCAATCCTGTATCTGGAACATCGTGGCCGATCTCTTTTAACATATGAGCAAATAGCCTATATTCAGTATCAGCAACCTTTTTCATTTTACAATTAATGTACATGCTTTTGATTTCATTATCAGCATTCTTATTTACTTCATGTAATTGATTCAGAACAAACTGGACTGTCAGGGATTTTCCTGTACCGCATGTCCCGTAAATAAAAACATTATTCGGAGTATACCCGCGCAAAGCCGGCGCTATAATCGAACTTATCTGACTGATTTCAGCGTCTCTGTGTGGTATATTATCAGGAATAAAACTTGATGACAAAACCCTTTTATTCTTAAAAAGGCTTTTGCGTTCAACATAACCTGAAAATATATTTTCACCATTATTTAGATTATATAATGATTTTTGCAATCATATCACCAAATCATGTTATTAGTATTTCTATTAAGTTTCTGAGGTATATTTTGATTGAGTCCGTTTTGTGAACTCAATCACTATAATCTTCAAATAATTTCTTATATAAATTCAATTATAAACACCCAACACTCGAAAAAACTCAAAATCAAATATAACCATTACTTCTCATGGAACCTATTTAAGATTTTCCAGACGCCAAAATAGAAATTCAATCATTTCCATTGGAAACAACAGTTCAGATAATATAATGCTCACCCCCACATTTCTCATGGAAATCGTATATATAATACTATTTTTAGATAACAATGTTATAGTATAGTTACCAGAAAATTGTCAAATACGCATATCAGTCAATTACATCATTTTCAAGATTATTATTCTAAAATATCATAAAATACATGGTATTTCGAATGTAAAATAAAAATCTCCAGAAGAAATAACAGGGTCACTTACACATTCATCAAGTTTGCAATGAATGTCTGAAAATTACTATACTTTCTCAAATTTCAAACCATAGTTAATCACGCCATTTTCACTTTCAGATATTTTTCTGAATGTAGCACAAACTACATCACCGATTTCAACCTTTTCAGTTGTCTGTACTGGTATTATCACATCATTTACTGGTATTATCATATCGTCCAAAGCCTTGAATTTTTTCTCTTTCACATCCAATTTCACTAAAGCTATAGAATATGGTGCATCAAATCCTTTAGGTGATACATATATTGTTGTATTCGATATTACAATACCTGTTGTAGGTAGTTCTATTATGTCAGATTTTTCACCACATTTGCTGCATAAATTTTCAATAGGGTAGGAAATAATTTTACATTTTTTACACATACTTCCATGTAACTTATATCGTTCAAATTTCATTCTATGATACATCGGTATTGACATACTCCTAACCTTTCTTTTTCTTTGAAAATTTTCCAAAAATCTGACGACAGCCGAAGGCTGTCTTGGAGTTTCAGGAACAAAGTTCCTGAAAGATTACTCGATGTGAAACCGCAAGATGCAGCGAAGCTGCATCATGCGTTCAGCACATCTCGTGTTTTTCGAAAGTTTTGCTTTCGAAAAAAAGCTTAAGTTCACCAAAGAAAAATATTTTGGCAATTTCATTGCATATTATTTCCAAATTTCATGATATTATTTTTCTTTTCTTAAGCCTTTCTCATTTAATATTCATAACTTTATTTCCAAAATGTCATAGCACTACTTTTCTTTACTCGACCCCAAAAATATGTGCAACAGCTGTTGCACCGCTTCCTCCAATATTCAGACAAAGCCCGTTTTTCGCTTTGACTTGGTTTATTGATTTGCCTTGTATTTGATTTACAACATCAAGTATTTGCCTGACACCAGTAGCACCAACAGGATGTCCGCATGACTTTAATCCACCGGTTGTGTTTGTTGGTATTGAACCATCTAAAGATATTTCATCGTCTTCAACAAACCTTCCACCCCTGCCTTCTTTACAAAATCCTAAAGCTTCTAAACACAAAATTTCGTTTATTGAAAAACAATCATGAACCTCTAATACATCAATATCTCTTGTTTTAAGCCCGGAATCCTTAAACACGTTTTCACCCGCTTTTATAGCTGATTTTAATTTAAATAATGATTCTCTTTTGTACAAGGCTAATGTGTCTGTAAAACAAGCACAGGCTTTTACTTTAATAGGATTGTCGTATTCTTTAGCAATATCGTCAGAAGTCAATATAACAGCAGCTGCTCCATCTGTTAGCGGTGAACAATCAAGTAGATGAAGAGGATCAGCTATCATCGTTGACTCCAACACGTTCCTAATAGTGATTTCTGTATTAAACTGAGCCAGTTTATTATTCGTGCCATGTTTATGATTTATCACAGAAACATTTGCAAGTTGTTCTGATGTTGTCCCGAATTTATTCATATGAATTTTAGCCATCAATGCATATAATCCACTGAATGGAAGACCTATAAAAGATTCTGTTTCACTGTCACCCGCACCCATTAAAATAGAAACAGCTTCATCACCAATAACATCAGTCATTTTTTCAGCGCCAACAACCAGCGCTACTCTACTTTCACCTGATTTTATTTTATAATAAGCCTGCTGAAATGCAACAGCACCTGATGCACATGCAGCTTCACAGTGCACAGACGGAACACTTAATCCTAATGATGTTGTAGTTAACGCACCTAAATGTTCCTGGCCTGTGTATTTACCACCAGCCATGTTTCCAATGAAAACATTGTCTATATCTTTCTTGTCAATACCACTATTTTTTATAGCACCAAACCCAGATTCCTGTATTAAGTTCTTCAATGATGAATTCCAAATCTCGCCAAATCTGGTCTGATACCCGCTTAATATATGAACCATACTCTAACCTTTCTTTCTAGGAGAAACCAGGGTTTCTCCAAACCGAAAGACGCATTTTGTTTTTGACTTATCAAAATGCGTCAAGTTGTTTAACCTCTTCCTTTTCTTGGCAGCTTCGCTGCCATATTTATACACAATATTTATTTTTCTCCTTTAGTAAACACCTTTCTTTTATAATTATTCACCATAACATTTTCTATCTTTTCAATTTTCCCCTTAACTTCACATAAGTTCCATAATCAATGTATTTTTTGTTTTTAATGTAATTTTCAGTTAAAGGAGCCATGTTTCTTATTTTCTCAATAAACTTCGTTGTTTTTATAATAAAGGCATCTGATCCAGCTCCTGATCCGTAAGAAACCATTAAAATTTTCTGGTCAGGTTTTGAAATATCCAGAACATTAGTCAAACCAAGCAGGCTGGATCCTGAATATGTATTTCCTATTTTTTTAACAACCAATGATTGTTCAATCTGATCTTTTGAAAAACCCAATAATTTTGCAGCTCTTACAGGAAACTTTCCATTCGGCATATGAAAAATACAATAATCAAAATCCGTTGGTTTTGTTTCATTTTTTTCCATCAAATTTTTTGCAGCTGATAATACATGCTTAAAATAGGCAGGCTCGCCTGTAAAACGACCTGCATGCGTTGGATAATCGTTACCTTCACGCCTGTAAAAATCCGGGGTGTCTGTGATAAATGAATAATGATCCGTGATCTCAGCAGCTACGTTTTTATTTCCGATGATAAAAGCAGCACCGCCTGCAGCAGCAGTGTATTCCAACGCATCACCAGGCCTTCCCTGGGATGTGTCAGCACCTATAGCCAACCCATATTTTATCATCCCGGCTTTTACAAGACCAAGAACTATAAAAATGTTGGTTGATCCAGCCCTGCATGCAAATTCAGTGTCAACACACGAAACATCAGGACCAATGCCTAATGCATCAATAACAACAGTCCCTGATGGCTTTACTGTATATGGGTGGCTTTCAGAGCCAACAAAGACAGCTCCTATATCCTGCGGATCTATTTCAGCTCTTTTCAATGCATTTCTTGCAGCTTCAACACTAATAGTAATCGTATCTTCATCTTTATCAGGAACAGATTTTTCAGTTATTGACAGTCCGTTTTTTATATTTTCAGGATCCTGTTCCCAAACCCTGGCTATTTCTTCAACCTTTATTCTTAATTTTGGTATATAAGCACCATAACCAACAATACCAGCCATATAATGAAATATTAACAATATGTTTTTAAACCCATGTTTTTAAAACATTTCCATCATATTCCTATCATGCAGCCCGTGTATTTCAAAGAGCTTATTGATGTTTCTGATTCTAAAAAAGGTATTGCAATAATAACGCTTTGGACACCGAAGGAAAAAGTGTTAAGTCAGCTATCAGAGCCATATTCAGCAATAGGGCAATTGTATTCAAAAGATGAAGGCATAAACGCAATTATACGAAACTTGCTTGCAAACAAAGATATAAGACATCTTATCATAACTGGCATAGATATAACCAAAAGCGGAGAGTATTTGATAAAATTTTTCACGGAAGGTGTTGACAGGGAAAATAAAATCACAGGCACTGAAATTTCAATAGACAAAGAAATACCTGCTGTTGCACTGGAGAACCTGAGGTGCAATGTAATTGTTTATGACAAGCGAGGCATTCATGATTTATCAGAATTGAACAAATTAATAAGATCATTACCAGAATCAAAACCATATGGGGAGGCTGAAATTTTCCCGGAAAAAATATTCAGGCAACCAGATGTCTACCCAACAGATCCTATGGTTTTCAAAATAAGAAAAAAATTCATTAGTGATGCATGGCGCGAGATTTTATCGCTTTTAATGCGATTCGGTTATGTTAAAAAAAGTAGATATTCAGATGATATAAAAGAACTGATAAACGTTTGTGCTATAATCATTGATGAGGATGCAGATAAACCGAAAATTCCTGAATATATGCTATTCAACAAACAGGCACTGGATGCATATATACCGAAAATAACTACACCGGAAAAGTTTCCGGATATTTCATATACATATGGACAGAGGCTTCGTGATTATAATAGCATTGACCAGATAAAATATATAATAGATGATTTAAAAAAATCCAGCTATTCACGGGCAGCAATAGCCTTTACGTGGTGTGTTGAAAAAGATACAAAGGAAACACACAGCCCCTGCATGAACATGGTTCATGTTTTAATTCAGGATAAGCTTCATATGACATCGTATATACGAAGCAACGATATGTTCAATGCATGGCCTCTGAATGCTTTTGGCCTCAGAAAGCTTCAGAAAATAATAGCAGACGAAGCCGGTTTTACAATGGGCACTTTAACGACAATAAGCGGCAGTAGCCACATCTATAGCAATGATTTTTTAAAGGCAGAAAAAATATTGAAAGAGAACCCCGTAATACATGACATGACAGGTGATCCAAGGGGAAATTTTCTAATTGTAGTTGAAAATAGAAAAATAAAAGTTACACACCAGTCTCCAGACGGAAAATCAATTGAAAGCTTTTATGGGGAAACAGCAGAAGAGCTGTGCAAAAAAATGGAACTGGAATTTCGTGTATCTCAGATATCGCATGCGCTTTACGTAGGCAGTGAATTGCAGAAAGCTGAAACTGCATTGAAGGCGGGAAAACAGTATGTTCAGGACAAGAAATAAAAAACCACTGGAAGCACAGAGTGAATTTTTCAGTTGCTCATTCACATAGCTGAAACTTTGCCAAATGATATGAAAATGTGAAACACGTTTCTTTTACTGTAAATCAAATACCCCACGATATCATAGAGTATTTTATTTGCAGCCTAAAATGGCTTCAAGTCTATGGCAAAGCCATTTTTTGGTTTGTTCGGGCTGTGCAAAAGACCTTTCTTTTTCTGTTATATTTCTCAAATTCAGTATCCTACAACATCTTCTCAATTTCTTTGCTGAACTCTTCTGCCCTTGCTAAAGATGTTTTTGCTTTAGCTATTTTTATTTCTTCAGTCGTTTCATATTGAAACAATGAACGCTTGATTCTCTCCAGATTATAATTTTCCAGCAAATTATCCGACAGTACCATAGCTTCATTGACTGCAATTTCATAATCATCGATAAGACTATCTTTTAACTTTTTTCTCACAAAAACTATCAAAGCATCAGAAGTTACTTTGTGAGCAACTTTCGGCCCGACCTTATAACCCAACTTATAAAGCAATGCATTTGCAACATAAAACATTGAGTAATAGCTTGTAACAACAACCCACAAATTGGAAAGATTTTCATTAAAAATCTTCTTTGCGACAATTATCGACTCTCTGTGATTTCTAACATACGTGTCAAAAACTATGTTTTTGAATGGCTCTTTTTTAATCAGACCTTCTGCCAAATATGATTTCACATTATATTCGGCTTCCTCAATTCGTTTATTGCTTAACATTATTCACCAACTCATAAAAATTCTCGATTCCGTATAAAACTATATTGTTTTTAATTATTTCGTTGCCGACATTGGATTTCTTGCTTTTTATCATGGATAAAAAATCTTCCGAGGTGAATTCCTGAAAATGAATATTTACAGGAGTTATGCTTAATATTGTATTTGCCTGTTCATTGATTTCTGAATCATCTGTTATCAGACACAAATCAATATCAGAATGTTTGGTATTTGTTGTATTTGCATGCGAACCAAAAATAACAAGAATATAAAAAGGGCATTTGACCTCTTTTATTCTTTTGTGAATTAGTTTGATATCTTTATTTTTGAATAGTTCGTTTTTCCTGATATCCTCAATTTCAACTATTTTACTGCTGAATTCGTAGCTAAATTCGCACATGTTGGAGTTTCCGAACTTTGTAATTTTGATTAAATTTTCTTTTTCCAGCTCCATCACTTCTTCATGAGCGATCCTGTAATTCATTTTAAGAATTTCAGCCACGTTTTTTATTGTAAATTTCTTGTCTTTGTTATCCACAAACAGCTTTAATACCTTTAGGTTGTTATTCATTGAGCACCACATCGTAATTGTAATATTACTTATTTGTAATATAACTATTACTTATTTGTAATAGTATTTAAATCTTACGGTTGCATTCCATTACTCGTTTGTTCGGGCTGTGCAAAAGCCCTTTCCTTTATTTTACATTCAAAAATACCACATGCTTTAGCATAGGGTATTTGATCTATAAAATTTTTCAAAAAAGAAAGCCCTTATGAAAAGAAAAAATATACGTACAACACTTAACGCAATTACCCTTTCTACAACTCTTTATCAGGTCATCCAGCAAAATAGGCGCATAGCCTATAAGCTCAACGCACACGTTGATTGTCTTCCTTTTGCAGTTGACCATCGGAAAATTGACTGGATCGTGATTGTGCTTGTCGCCGTGGATTATCCAATTCTTTCAGTTAGTAGGCCTTTTGGGCTCGTGCATGAGCAGGAATTTCCAGCCACTATATTCCAGTATCGTTTCGTTTGCAATTTTAGTTGCTTTTATGAGTTTGTCTTTGTCATGGTTTCCCTTGATCAGGAATTTGTTTCCTTTCAATTTATCCATCCAATAATCAATAGGCTTATGGCCACGCCCGAATGTTACATCACCAAGAATGTATATAGTATCAGAGTTGCCAACAACAGAATTCCAGTTACCGATCATAACATTGTTCATTTCATCTTTTGACTTGAATGGACTGTTACAATACTTTATGATATTCTCGTGGTCAAAGTGCATGTCGCTTACTAGAAAAATCTTGACGCCTTTGGCGTCTGTTTGTTCTTTACCTTCTGGCACAAGCACTTCATTTTCCTTCATGTCGTAAAATTCATTCATGATCATAATCAGCTTCAATATTTGTATGATAATATTAATTGTATTAGCGTGTTAATACTATTTTAAAGATATTCACGCGTATGTTCTGTAAATATATTGTGAATTGCGTAACTTATGTCGCATAAAACATGGCAATTCACGATTTTGGAAATTCTGTCGAATTTCCAATTTCCGAAATCCTGGAAAGATTTCGAAAATATAATAATTGCATTCATATGTCATATATACTGAAGAACATAAATTTTTGAATATATGTCCTTCAGATAAGTTCAAAGAACAATTGATACTATCATAGGTGACTACATTTGTAGTCACCCATATGCATAAATATTTAAATTTGTAGTCACCTATTATAATCATGCATATCGAAAAAAGGCTTGTCGGCAGGAAAACGAAGTATTATCTTGCCCATGCCCTGAGAGTAAGCGGAAAAGTTAAGAAAATAAGGATTTATTTAGGCGCAGATATCAAGGCTATCATGAAAAAGCGACCTTCTGCCGAGCAAATTATCAGGGAAAGAATCAAAGCGTACGAAGTAATTTCAGACCCTTTCAGGCATTCGCTCAATACGATTGAAACCGAGGAAATCAAAACATTGGAAGCTAAAGGCGATATAAAAATAAAGCATCTGAGCGAGGATGACTGGCAGACATTCGTGAAATCTTTTGTCTACAATACTAACGCAATTGAGGGTTCTTCTGTTACATTTACCGAAGTAAAAGAAATTTTGGAAAGCAAGGTGTGGCCGCTTGGAAGAGAAAGGTGGGAGATATCCGAAACATATGGTGTCAAGGATGCAATACAACTGATAAGAAATACAAGGATGCATCTGTCTTTGGAGCTCATGAAAGATCTTCATAAAGCCTGCTTCCGTAACTCAAAACCATTTGCCGGCAATTTTCGTGAAAATGGCCAAGAGGTCGCTGTTGTCGATGGGCAGGGAAGGATAATTCACAAGGGCGCCCCTTCCCATATGATCATTAAGCTGATTAAAGATATGGTTTCATGGTACAATAAAAACAAGAAGAAATATCCACCTATCGTGCTTGCGGTTGTGGTGCATAATCAGTTCGAGACCATACATCCTTTTGCCGATGGTAATGGTAGAGTAGGCAGGCTTCTGCTCAATAATATTCTTATTCGCCATAACAAGCCACCGGTAAATATAGAGCTGGAAAACAGGCATAACTACTATGATGCTTTGAGAAACTATCAGGAAACCGGAAACATACGACCTATGATAGAGTTAATTCTCATGGAATATAGAAACCTGAAGAAACTTCTACACCTTTTTTAAGCAGCCCTGAAAATTATTATCATGGTACTTGAATCAATTCTCAACCCGAAAAACATACTGAAAAAACCACTGCATATGTTTTTTCTCGCTGTTATATATACAACCATATCCATATTTTTTGCGTGGAAAATTTTCCCGGCAGCAGCATCCATACTTTCACTGGCATTCATAACGATACTGTTCATCCCGATATTTTTCAAGGTATTTTCAAAAGAAGAAAAAAAAGACAGATTATATTCAAGCCCGATTCACCCTAACCTATTTTTTCGCCACAAAGATGCTATAGTTCTTTATACACTATTTTTTCTGGGAATTATAGTCGCGTCAAGTTTCGTATACGTATTCTTTCCTGATATCCATGCATTTGATTTGCAGAACAACACATTAAGGTCTTTCGTAACAGGCCATGTAACCGGAGGTGGTGATGGATTATGCGGTTCAGATAACTTTTCAAAATACGTTTGCAACAACTCACAGACGATGCTGCTGAGTTTTGTGCTTTCCCTTATATTTGGAGCAGGCGCTATTTTTGTTCTGGCATGGAATGCATCTATAATTGCAGTTTATCTTGGCGGTGTCATGAAGAGTATGATAGCTGCAGGTACGCATCCGATTCAGGCATATCTTTTTGGCATTCCTATGGGCCTCGGAGCAATAGCACTCCATGGAATTCCTGAAATATTGGCATATTTCTTTGCAGGAATTGCAGGAGGCATACTTTCCATAGGAATAATACGAGAAAAAACACTGTCAAAAAAATTCAAAAACATTTTCAAGGACTCGATAATTTTCCTGGTGATAGCAGAAGTTTTGATAATTTTAGCTGCATATCTGGAAGCAGCATTCTGAAATAGTCTCACAGGTTGATTCATGATTTAAATAATTTTAACCCTAAACTATGCAAATGGATGATTCAGAAGCTAAACTATGGCAAATAATAGATATCGGAGGATATGCTGTTGCAGTGACAGTGCTCAGAGAAAATCTTAAATATATTAGACAAAAAATAAGCCGGGAACATTTGGATGAAAACTTCAGAGAAGCTGTAACACAGTTTGATAATGTCTACGAACTTCTCGGAAAAAGAATTGGATTAATAGATTTGGAGCAGCTTGATGAGAGATTTCCAATTCCAGTATTATTGGAATTGAAGACAGAATATCCACAGATAGGAGATGAATGAACAGAAGTAAAGTATCGTATCGATTCACAACAAGTTGATGCAAATGTTTATACGAAAATTGATACATGCATACAATTATTAGATCACATGGAACGACTCGGAGAAGCAGTTAACAATTACGACAGATACCATGAATACAGAACTCTGGGATTACAAAGAATACATTATAAACACATGAAATCATAGAAGTTCTATGCCAATAGCAGTTTTCAGCATCCCTTTATTTACATTACCCCTGTTTTCTTTGACTTTTTCAAGGCCAATAAAAAACCACCCGCGCCTGGTAATCTTCCATGCTATATAACCTGTACCTGATGTTCTTTTAATCCATTCATCCAGTTCAGCTATCTGTTCTTTTGGAATACTGAAAGCATCTCCCCTGCATTTACACTCGATTATAAGAATCTTACTGTTTTTTATTGCAATAATATCAGGCATCGGCAAGTTTATCCGTCCGGATCTAGGAGCACGCATAACAGCATAACCAAATCCATACAATTTATGAACAAGCTCGCGTTCAGCCATGTATCCTTTTCGATAAGTTTTAACCATAAGTTTTATTAGCAGTTGTGTTAATTAATACTCATGAGAAAAGTTGAAGAGCGAATGGCTGAAAAAACAATTACCGTCAAAGTCAAAGATCCCTATCTTTTTTGTCTGGACATGCTGAGTGCCATGGAAAAATACGGTGATGTAATTGAGAAGAAAAACAGCATTCAGACAGGAGGCCCAAGAAGTAAAATAGATGTTGCCGGATACATAAAGAACAAGCTTGATCCCCGCACAGATGTTTTTGTAAAATTTTCAATGACCGGCGATATGGTTGGTAATACGGGTGAGATTTTGATAGACTATTTCATTGACATCATTTCCAAATTCCAGACAAAATCAGGTATAGTATCCGAAACATTTGAGGAATTTTATCAGAAAAAACTAAAACCAGAACTGCGAAAAATATCACGCGTACATGTCAGGGACTTGAGAAAGAGAATCGATGCTGATATAAAGAAACTGGAAAAGAAGTATAAATGACTTTATAAGATTTGAAATTTATAGACAAATTACCTGCCAGCCCTCAGCTGTCGGATGCGCTGAAAGTTAAAGCGTTTCGCCACAAAGCGACAAAATGAAGTCAGTGTTACTGGCAGGGAAAATTATTATTTAAACAGAAAAAGCTTATAACCTTTACTGTTATAATTATAAATATAGGATTTCGTAGTTTTGGTTCCTATATTCATGAAATCATTCATAGACTTCAAATGAAGTCGTTTCAAGAATCAGAATTCATAATTTTATTGGTGAAATCGAATGGTATATAAGAAAAAATATATGAAATAAACAGTACTTTCTGAGCCTTATGAATGATTCAACGAGGAGGTTTATATATGGCTAAACTCGCTCAAAATTTTGCCAAGTACATGATATACGCAACTCTAAAGGCTACTGGTATTGTTGAAAAGCCTGATGTTATAGGTGCTATATTTGGACAAACAGAGGGTCTTTTGGGTTCTGATTTGGATTTAAGAGAGCTTCAAAAAACAGGAAGAATTGGTCGTATAGAAGTTAATATAAAAACAGATGAGGGTATGTCAACAGCTCACATAACAATACCTTCTTCTCTGGACTCGAGTGAAACAGCATTAATTGCAGCTTCTCTCGAAACAATTGACAAAGTTGGTCCGTGTGAAGCTGAAATAAAGGTGGAAAAAGTAGATGATATCAGATTTCAAAAAAGAGAATATGTAATGAAAAGAGCGCAGGAAATATTGAAAAACTCAATGGATGACAGCCCGGATTCGAATAAAATAAGTGAAATGATAAAAGAATCAGTCAGAACTTCTGATGTCTGTTCTTTCAAGGGTCTTTCATGTGGTCCTGAAGTAGAAACAAATGAAGAAATAATAGTTGTTGAAGGCCGAGCAGATGTTATAAATTTGCTGAGAAACGGAATAAAAAATTGTATAGCAATTGAAGGAAGCAAAATACCCAAAAGTGTCATAGAACTTACACGGGAAAAAACAGTAACAGCATTTTTGGATGGTGACCGTGGAGGAGACCTTGATCTTAAGAAATTAATGTCAGTAGCTGATGTAGATTTTGTTGCAAGAGCTGATGAAGGCATGGAAGTAGAAGAGCTGGCAAAAAAGCAAATATATAAGGCCCTTCGAGATAAAGTTCATGTTTCTAAATTAAATACAAATGAAACATCGGGATATAAAAAAACCAGTTATAAAAAAACAAGTATAGAAAAAATAGACAAGATTCGCTTAAAGTCATTGTTATTGGAAATATTGGGAACACGTGCTGTACTGATTTTGGATGAAAACGAGCGGGTTATAAAAAAATTGCCGTTGAGTGAACTAGGAAATTATTCATCCAGTATAAAAACAATCCATGGTATTGTTTTTGATGGTAAAATAAACCAGGATCTCATCGACCTGATGTTGCAAAAAAAAGCAACTTTTGTTATAGGCGCTGATTACAAGGAAAAAATAAAGCACCCAGGCAGGCTCAGAATATATTCAGGAAAGGAATTGAATGAATAAAAACTACAATAAACTGGATTCATTGAAAGAAAGGGGTCTAGATGCAGTTATAGCATTTAATACAACACACTGCAAAGACCCTCTATTTTATTACATTACAAAATCTGATGTTCAGGGAATTGTATTGTATGATTTCAAAAAACCGAAAATCCTGACATTCTCCATAGAAGAGGACAAAGCATCAAAAACAGGGCTGGAAACAGTTATTCTAAACAGTCTTAAGCATATCAATAAGCACATACCGAAAAAGATAGGAATATGTAAGCGTTACACCACAGCATACGCTTTGAAAATACTGAAAGCGAATCAGAAAGATATAACTAGTGATGTGGACATAATAAGAGCACATAAATCCGAATATGAGATCCATCAGATAAAAAAATCTTGCGGTTTGGTTAAAAAGTTGTTTTCTTATATAGAATCCAATATATCGCCAAGCATAACTGAAACAGGAATGTCAGAAATAATAAAATGTTGGATAGCAAACCATCACTGTGACCCAAGTTTCAGTCCGATCATAGCAGCAGGAAAAAATTGCGGCATTCCTCATCATGTGCCAACCGAGAAAAGACTGAAAGGCACTGTTCTTGTAGATGCTGGAATTAAATATAAGCACTATTGTTCTGACTGTACAAGGACATATAATAGCACACATGAAAAGCTTATCGACAAAACAATTGAAGCGGTTTTCGAAAGATTAAAAGGCAATATAAAATGCAATGAGCTTTACGCTACAGCTGTAAAGAGCCTTGGAACACACAGTAAAAATTTTATCACATCTCTTGGCCACGGCATAGGACTTGAAGTTCATGAATACCCGAATTTAGGCCCGTCAAACAAAAACCCTGTAAAATCCAGTTACGTTTTAACAATTGAACCGGGAATATACACAAAAAAGTTCGGCATCCGAAAAGAGCACATGATTTTAATAACAGAAAAAGGATTTACAAATTTAACAAATTTCTGATATGATGGTAATAATCGCATTTGTTCTGTGTGGAGTTTCAGCAAAATACTTTACGCACTCCGCACCCCACTTTATACGCACCCTTTACGCTCCCCAAAAAATTGCTACACACTCGTTTTTCATGATCCAAACTTCATCCATTTCATCGAATCTCATTTAAATAATCACAACAACAGAGCCTCACACACGGATAAGAACACCCATCCTCTCAGTCATCTATCATCTGAGGCTTTTCTACATCATCTTTCTTTATTATTACCTTATCGCCGCATTTTGTACACTCAACTTCGTAATAATGCCATGTTTCCAATGATACTGTCATTCTTGACCCGCAGCATTTAGGCAAATTCATACATTTTCCACCTCACACAAAAGTTCCACTATTTCACATTTTTTTCTTTATTATTAATTCACTCATTCCCACAATTCTTAACAAAATCTTCCAATAATTTCCGAAAAGAAAGCTTTATAAAGATTTCCGAAGAATCCAATTTTGGTCATCTGTTAATTCAAGGCACGATAAACAGAATCATCCCAAAATTTTCTGTGTCTCTGATAATATTTTTTGAGACGCGGAAATTTTGGTGTAGATATGATATACATTTGATCCAGTTACACTGGAATACAGAAAAGCTGATGTGCTTCATATATATCTACCTCGGCCTTATTGCGTTAATAAGTTATTTGATTCTCTTTTATATATTCTTTTCTATTCTGTAAACAATAGTTAAGATTCTATACTATTTCCCACCAGAGACCCACCGTATAACATTTTAAGAATAATAATATTTTTTCATACTCTCTGTAATTATCACATATAGTTTAAATACGTAATAAAAATAATTTATATTTATGATGCCAAGACTGCCTTTTGTACGTATTGCAAAAAAAAACGGAATTAAGAGGATATCCAGTGATGCACTCGACGAACTGGTTGAACATGTTACAGAATATGCCAACAACAAAGCAGTTGAAATAGTAAATATCTCAAAGCACGTGGAACGAAGAACTGTTATGAAAAAAGACGTTGAATTTATCTTTGGAAAACAAAAAAGAAACATTTAAAATGCACCTTGTATATATATAGCAACAAGAAATGAGACAGCTAAATATTTTGGTAACTTAGCTTTTTTTTGAAAGCAAAGCTTTCAAAAAACACGAGATGTGCTGAACGCATGATACAGCTTCGCTGCATCTTTCGGTTTCACATCAAGTCTTTCTTTTTTAAAAAAAGAAAAGGTAGAAGGTTAGATACATGGAAGAAAAAAAACAAACTGAAATTAAAAACCTAAAGTCGGGATCTTTTGTTCTTTTGGATGATGATCCATGTAGGGTAGATAAGATACAGATAAGTAAGCCGGGAAAACACGGTGGTGCCAAGGCCCGAATAACTGCTACTGGAGTTTTCTCTGGGACAAAGAAAAATTTAGTCAAGCCGGGTGATACAAGAGTTGATGTTCCTATTATAGAAAAAAGATCAGTACAAGTTTTAGCGATTATAGGAAATGTTATCCAGTTAATGGATCTCGAAGATTACAGTAACTTCGAAACGGAGAAGCCTGAAGACATAGAATTACATGAAGGGCAGGAAGTTACAATCTGGCGATATGGGTCCAGAGTAATGATAAAATAAAGAAGAAATTAGGAAACATCGAAAGTAATTTACTCTTTACTTTTATATATATACGCTCGAATTATTCAATATGATAACAGATCTCAAAGAAGTTGATGATAGGCTGACACGATTAGAAAATAAAATAAAGATAAATTTTTTCGAAATAGAAAAAAAACTCTTACAATCAGAACAGCCTCAAACGGAATCACCAATTAGTGACTTAAAAGAACGAATTGAGCAATTAGAAGATCTGCAAATGTATCTTGAACTGGAAAATATTAAATTGAAAGAACAAATAGCACCGGGTTCAGGAGCTTCATCGGAAAACATTGTTTCTCGCTTGGAATCACTGGAAAAACAATCTGGTTACGGAAGCCATGTTGTTTTACAGGATCAAAAGCTACCACCAATAGTTATGCAAAAAATTGATGAGTTTGAAAGAAAATTAGCATCATCAAACGTTACACCATCAGCTGAATTAAGAGAACTATTGAATATTCAAGAGCGCAGGGTAAATACTATGGAGTCGGTGATACAGAACATAAGGCACACTATAGATGTAAATAGCAGATTGAATGTATCAAGCAAGCTGGACGATGTCTCAAAACTTCATGAACAAATAGATGAACTTCTGGACAAAAGAAAGCAAATGGATGAATATATGAGGAAATTAAACGAAAACATCGATAGGACATCAAGTCTTTTATCAAGTGTTGAAATCATAAACAAAAAATTCCCGCAACACGAAGAGCAGTATATATCCGGAACTGATAAGCTGAAGATAATTGAATCCGAAATGAGAAAAGAGATAGAAGAATCAAAAATGTTGCATTCTAGATTGAACAATTTATACGAAAAGATGAAATATAACATGCTGGATACAAGAGATTTCGAAGCCAGGTCAGATAAGATAGAAAAAGATATGGAGATGAAAGCTCAGAAATTTTTAACCGAGAATCTGGAAAGATTTGCAGAAACACTTGACAAAAAACTCCCGCAGCTTATGTCAGAATCAGCACTGATAGATAAACTTGTATCGTTACAATCGGTTGACCTGAAGCCATTGCAGCAGCAAATTGACAATCTGAAGCTCAAAGTTGACTATGTTTATAATTATCTAAGAACCACACACGGCCGGGCGCCGGTAGTTGTGGAGTGACGAAATAAACAGTAGGTGTCTATAATCAAAATATTATTCAAAAATGGAAGACGCATTTTGTTTTTGACTTATCAAAATGCGTCTTTCGGTTTGGAGAAACCTTGGTTTCTCCTAGAAAGAAAGGTTAGAGAGGTGTCTCCCAGATGAAAATAGAATTTATTGGCGGATGTAATGTTGTGGGTGGAAATTCTGTTCTGCTTTCATCCAAAACAACTTTAATGCTTGATTATGGTGTTAGGATAAACCCAGCTCCGCCTGTCTATCCTCCATTAGTTAAAACAGATAATATGATTTTATCCCACGCACATTTGGATCACTGTGGTGGTCTTCCGAGATTATATGTTTCAGCAACACCAAAATGTTACATGACTTCAGTTTCAACAGATCTTGTAAAACTCCTATTGGAAGATTCCATGAAAATAGCAGATAAGGAAAATTATCCTGTGCCATTTAAACAAAAGCATGTCAGGGCTTTGTATGATAATATGTATGCAGAAGAATATTATAATGAATTTCGTCTTGGTGAATATAAGTGCATTTTATATGATGCAGGTCATATACCGGGGTCAGCTGGTATATTAGTCAACGCAGATAAAAAGAAAATATTTTACACGGGTGATATTAACAATAAACCGACCCACCTAGTGAATTCCTGCCATTTGCCAAAAGATATAGATATTTTGATTATGGAATCAACCTACAGCAAGCGAGAACATCCGCTAAGATTACAGGAAGAAAAAAACCTTATAGCCTTGGTTGAAGAAGTTGTGAACAAAAATAGCACAGCACTTCTTCCGGTTTTTGCAATCGGGCGTTCACAAGAAGTTCTGTTTATTCTTGAAAAATTCACAAGCAAAATAGCAATTGATGGCATGGCACGCAAAGCAACAGAAATAATATTCGAGCACAGTAGTTCAATAAAGGACCATGTAAGGCTAAGAAAAATATTGAATAGGATATTTACAATTCATGACAGCAAAGACAGAGAGTTTGCACTAAAGAATTATCCAATAATAATATCTACAGCAGGCATGCTTTTCGGCGGACCTGCTTTATACTTCTTGAAAAAAATACGAAGTGATCCGGAATCAAAAGTTTTATTCACTGGTTATCTCATTGATGACAGCCCGGGAAAAGAGCTTTTAGACACAGGTCGTTTTAAAGGTGAACAAGAGTCATATAATGTAAAGTGCGAAGTCCGTCGTTTTGATTTAAGCTCCCATGCAGGACATTCAGGGCTTCTGGAAATAATAAAAAAAACAAATCCACAAAAAGTTGCATGCATCCACGGAGATGATTGTGAAGGGTTTGCAAAAGAGATAGAGAGCAGTCTGGGAATTAGTGCATTTGCACCGAAAGCTGGAGAAAAGATAAAGGTGTAGCGTAATTGTGGTGGAAGACAACATGCTGCAAGTAAAATATTTTTATTCAAATCAGATATCATATAATTAAAACTTCAGCATTTCTCTTTCCGTGCATTTCAATTACAGCTAATAATTCCTGATAAGCACACTCAATTTCATCCCGTGGAAATCCGTCTAAATCATACACTGGCTTGTTCATTCTGCCGAATTCCGAAAAGTCAGTCTCAGTTATATGAAGTCTCGTATCCAGTGAAGATATGGTTCCGGGGTATGGAACAAAAGTATAAACTTCAGCATGATCCGTTAAGCCTGCAGCCAATAAATATTCTAAAGCTTCTTTTGTTTTCATTTCTTCTGAATACGAAGATCCAGGATGACCAATCAGCCATGTTGTAACAGTTTCTATTCCTTTATCTTTAATAATCTCAAGTGCTCTTGGAACATTTTCATATAATGTCATTTTGTTCATTTCCGCCAGAACACTGTCCGATGCGCTTTCAGCACCTATGATTAAAGAATATATACCAGCAGCTTTCATTTCATGCAATGAGTCAGGATTCATGACTATTGCATCAGCTCTAGTCTGAGCTAAATATCTTACACCAAACTTTTCATGAAAATATTTTAACACACACATAAAATCATTAAAATCATGTCTGGCATGTAGAGTTTCATCCAATATGCCAATTTCTCTATGACCGTATGTTTCTGCAATTGTTTACAGTTCTTCCCTTACAGAATCTAATGAACGGACAACTACTTTTCTTCCATATTGTGTTTCACTGGAACATAATTTACAGGCATACGGACAACCCCTCGTTGTCAACATTTCTATGTTTGCATTTCTCACCAGATCTTCAGGAAGAATAGAATAATCCGGAATAGCAATTTCTTCGCTATTAAGCCGCCCTCTTCTTCTATTTGCTATTATTCTGCCATTTTCATTTAAGTAAACAATTCCTGCTATATCATCTGTTGTCTGTCCTGAAAAAGTCCTGCCTGCATATTCAAAAAGAGTTTCTTCACCTTCTCCGACAATAGCAACATCGAAAAACACTGTTTCAAGCATGCTTTCCGGCAGGTGCATCGCATGTTGCCCGCCAGCAACTACTCTGATATTGTGATCATGTCCCTTAACAACAGAAGCCATCTTTATCACATCATTGAATTGCAAAGTATACCCAGTAATTCCAACAAGTTTCGGGGAATATTCATTTAATTTCATTCTTAAAACATTTTCATCGGTTTCTCCGTGTCTGGTTTCAAAATCCATGGATATTATACCGGTCTGTATACCACGTTTTTGCAGATAGCTTGCCACAGCAAGAAGTCCATATGGAATATCATATTTCATGCCAAAATCATCTAGCATTCCCTGATGTTTTCTCCTCATTAAAGGATCAACCAAGAGTACACCATTTTTCAAGTTCATACATTCACCAAATACTATTAAATAATAGTGATAAAATATAAAACTTTGTTGTAATATAAACTACGAAAATTTTAATACTTATAATGAAATATTTATACAATGTATGAAGCTGAACTAAACGAATTGGGGTTGACGAGTAATGAGACCAAAATATATTTGGCTTTGTTGAAGAATAAGCTTTTAACTCCTGCAAAAATTTCCAAGAAGACAGGACTCCACAGATCTTATATTTACGACGCAATAGAAAGGCTTATGGAAAAAGGAGTGGTTAGTGAAGTCATAGTAAACAACAAGAAACACTATCAGGCCCTCGATCCAAAAATATTCCGGGAAATGCTTGAATCAAAACTAAAACACTTTGATTCAGTCCTTCCGTATCTTTCAAATGTATTTATATCCGGTAAAAATGAAACAAGGATAGAGCTTCATCGTGGAGAAAAAGTATTCAGGACACTAATCAAGTATGTTACAGCTAACATGGAAAAAAATGACACTGTTTATTTATTAGGTGCAAACGAAAAATTTCTGAAATCAATCGAACCGCTTTATCTTAAACAGTATTTCACAACAATTAAGAAGAAAAATGTAAGGGAAAGGGTTATTATACCTAAAGGCGGAGAAAAAATCAGGAACCCAAATATAGAATACCGGGAAATGGAGCCAAAGTATTTTGGTGAAATCACCATTGTAATACACCAGACCAGAGTGTTTATTTTTATACAGGAAATGCCACATCATCTTATCATAATTGATAGCTCAGCATTTGCCAATAGTTATAAAAAACAATTTGAGCTTTTATGGAAAGTTAGCGAACGAATATCAAAGTTAAAAGGTTGTGTGAAACAAAGCAGAGTAAAACCACTCGAAATTAAAAAAATATGGGAGATGTGAAATGATATTCATCGACAGTAATATCTGGTGCTACTATTTTGACGAATCTTCAAAAGAACACAAGTCTGTTGTAAAGTATATGGAAAAAGTTTTGGGAAAAGAAGAAATCGTTATGAACACTTTAGTCATTATTGAAATTTCACATTTTTTAATAAAAAATTTAGGTTCCATCAAAGGAAAACAAAAAACAGAAGATATGTTAGATTTTTCTTTTATAATAAAAGATTTTGATTATCATCTGCTTTTAGATTCGGTAAAAATGCTTTCAGAGTACAATCACACAGGCATTGGAGGAAGAGATGCTACAATATTAGTTACAATGAAGAATTCGGGAATAGAAAAACTCGTAACACATGATAACTCATTTAAAAAAATAGATTTTATTGAAGTTATCGATCCGATCAAGACCTGATAACGATTCCTTTCGATTTATGTATGTTTTCCAGCATGATCAATTTTCTCTGCCTCCGTTGAAAAACAGGCAGAGAAAACTTTCATCATACACAAACTGAAAGTAAACCCCCCAATATTTATATCTTGCTGCCAATTTATTTCATGCTCAAAATTGACGGTTCTTATCATGAAGGCGGCGGACAGATACTAAGAACAGCTGTGGCTTTGTCAGCGCTGACGCAAAAGCCCGTTGAGATTCATAGCATACGTGCTAATCGCCCAACACCAGGATTGAAGATGCAGCATCTTAAAGGCATTGAAGCAGCAGCTCATATATGTAATGCAGATACCAGCGGTCTAAAAATCGGTTCAGAAAAGATAGAGTTTATTCCTAAAAAAATCACCCCCGGTAGTTATAATATCGGGATAGAAACAGCAGGATCAATAACATTGGTTCTTCAAACACTGGTTCCATTTGCACTTTCTTCAAAAGAAAAGTTTGTATTCAGTATCTTAGGCGGGACTGCTGTTGCATGGAGCCCAAGCATTTTCTATTTCAATAACGTCTTTGCTCACTATATGAAAGAAATCGGAATTGATATAAATACAGTAATTAATAAACACGGATTTTATCCAAAAGGCGGCGGCTTAGTGGATGTAGAAATAAAACAAAAAGAACTAAAACCATTAGAAATAGATACAACCACTGAAAATATTTGTAATGTAACTTCCTGTGCATCTGATGTTCTCAGGCAGGCAAAAGTTTGCGAAAGGCAGTTACAGGCTTTCAAGGATCATTTGAAAGGCATAGAAATCAAATCCCCCATGATAAATCATGAGGGATACATTTCACATTCAAATTTTGAATGTGAAATAAAAAACATTCGAAACGAATACGTTTCATCATTATCCCCAGGATCGGTTTTGCATGCAAACATTCAACGTGGCAATGTTTCCATAGGAGTAGATGTTCTTGGAAAACCCGGATTAAAATCAGAAAAGATCGGAGAGATTTGTGCAGGTGAGTTAAAAAAAGAATTCAACACTGGCGCATGGATGGACAAGAATATGGGTGACCAATTCATTCCTTACATGGCATTTATTACGAAAAAATTCGGCGAATGTAGCGTAACTGTTTCAGAAGTCACAAAGCATCTGGAAACAAACATATGGGTCGTTGAACAGTTCATGGACATGAAATACGAAATCAGAAAAAAAGACAGATGTTGGGAAGTTGGATGCAGGAAGAATCAATAGTACACACAATGCAAGTAAATTTCTATAGCAACACTACAGCCTAAGCTGATCTAAACTTTCAAGGGATTTTAGGAATCCCTGTTCTATCATGACTTCAACAGGATACCAATTATCTTTTTGAACAACACGACAATAAGAATTATACAACCCATCCCGGCCATTGCACAATGTTTTACATCTTTCTATAGTTAATCCATCAAGTTCGCAATATTTTGGAAGTTATACAAATTTCCAATTTCCATAAGGGATCTCGAAAACATATCTCCCCATGTTTCATCATGGATATTTGATTTCACAGATTTTGTCTTTTGCAATATTTTTCTCATAAGCGTTTGGAATTTGGAAGCTAGCATTAGCATAGGAAACAGTGGGCTGAACATCTCGCCGAAGCTTGATGCTTACACCCCTGCTCCATAGAGGAGTCGTCTTGCTCCAGCCGAATGCCTTGTTTTGAGAATGGCTTACACCTTAGATGCTTTCAGGTGTTATCCATTAGGGCGTAGCTACTCAACTTGCCTTATCAGACAGCTGATAAACCAGAGGCCCCGGGAAAATGTTCCTTTCGTACTTATTGTCCCTTCCTCTCAGGCATTAGCACTTCCGACAGATATAGACCAAACTGGCTCACGCCGTTCTGAACCCAGCTAACGTCCCCTTTTAATCCGTGAACTCCGGCACCCTTGGCTGCTTGCAGAACCTTTTTATACAAAGATTTTTCCAAAAAGAATTTTTCTTTCCGGATGCACTTTCTTTTTTTGAAAAAGAAAGGGCATAAAAAGGCTTTTCTGCACAGCCAGGAGAGGGGGAGCCGACAGCGACGCCGCAACACGCGGGGTCGATAGGTTCAACCGCGTCTATTCTTCTTTTATGGAAGAGCGCGGATTATGAACTCTAACCCGCTACGACACCATTTTGAGGGATTTACAAACGATTTCATTACAAAAGCATTCGAAGTCTTCGTTTCTTTTCAGGATGTATAAAATCGACAAATTTCCTAAATTCAGATAAATTATTAAAGGGTTTACCAATGTTAATTCATATATCATTGAGCAATCGCGTAACGACGGAAATTGTTTTCATGTTATTAGAATTTGTTGTTATGTGTTTGCGATTTAAACGAACACTTCCTTTTGCATCGAAAATTCCTTGAAGAAATCCTATCTGGAAATCTATGTTTTGTGCAAGAACTAATTCTAGATTTCTTATAGCCATTCTCTGGATTTTTGATCAATTTCCAATCCATATTAGTTCTTGTTTTCTCTGTAATAAACTATACCGTCGTGACTTGCTCCAAAGACAAATCCTTTTTCTTTCGTGCTTCTGTTTTCAAGTAGACATTTATAAATCTATCCCCGGGGTAGCTTTTCTGACGTCACACACAGCCATCAAGGCCAATGTGCGTATCGCTAGCTCAGGCTTTCGCCCTTGGATTCCTCGTTGTTCAGAATCCAATCAAGCCTCCTTTTGCGCTTACACTCGCCGCCCGATTTCTGACCGGACTGAGGAGACCTTAGAGCGGCTTTGATACCGTTTCAAAGCCGTACCGCCCCAGTCAAACTGCCCATTTACTGATGTCCGCAAATTTCTTCACGTTAGCAATATGGAAATTGAAGGGTAGTGTTACACTCACCGACTGACACACACTCGAAAGACGAGCGAAGCTCGTCAGTGTTTTCGATGTGTCAGGTCTTTAGTGACTCCACGTCAGCTTTCGCCTTCGCTTCGACGTCTCCTACCTACGCTATACAACAACGACCATACTACAACAATAAACTGCAGTAAAGCTCCACGGGGTCTACTCTTCCCATCGGAAGTCTCTGGCCTAATCACCAGAAAGATGGTTTCGCCGGGTTCAACCTAGAGACAGTGGGACTCTCGTTGATCTATCATGCAGGCCAATAATTAGTTGGCAAGGGATTACGCTCAATTCTGTTACTTTTCTGACATCTAAAGAACAAATCAAAATATTCAGGTTTTCTTTAGAAGCGGTTATACATTTCTGCATAACTCCTCATGTTACCATGAGGTTCGGACTATATCTTCACAAAGCATTTTCGCTTTGTGTTTGGCTTTTAGTCTCTGAGGAGCCCGCTTTTTTATTTACGTCTTTTAGAATATCCTCAAGTTTATATCTTCTCTGTTTTCCTTCCATATTCATTTCATAACATTTTTTAATAAGTTCTATGAAATCACCTCTTCTTTGATGCATTTTATTTTCCATTCCAGTTATAATTTCTTTAAATTTTTCAAAGTCATCGTTCTTTAATAAAAGTTTATTTTTTTCAAAGAACGGTATTACGTGTTCCATTAATTGTCTTCTGTTATCAATCAATAAAAGCAAAAGATCAGGTTGTCCTGGTTTTTCTATTATTCTACCACATTTTAATTCTGTTTTGAAAATTTCTAGAACCTTAGCGCCTTTTTTGTGTTGCGTTATTTGAAATAAAGGATCTAGAACCCAACCAAATCTCGCCTTATCATCTTTTTTCAAAGAAATACTGAAACATCCTTCTGCATCTGTAAAACCTCTGAGATAATGTTTGACATACTTTGATTTCATGGTTTCTCACCCCCAGCGGTTTCCTGCTGATTATCCTCATACTTCCAAGATTATTCCTTTCTCAGGACTTGGAAAATCTGGACGTTCCAGCATACAGCCAAATTTTATTAAGGCAACGTAGCGTGCTGTACGAAGTACAGGCTTTTTTATCATCACCTTAAGACCCTCTTCACCGAAAGACGAGCTCTGCTCGTCGTACTAGAGTTAGGGCCGGCCTATAGTGGGGCTTTGCCCAGTTGAAACTGAGTTTAACCGACCACCAGTGGCCACGATTCACTGGCTATACACATCCTTTCGGACTAGCAGCCAGCTATGTTTTTGTTAAACAGTCGGAATCCCCTAGTCACTGCGACCTGCTTATCTCTAAGCAGGCATCCCTTATGGAAAACGTACAGGACTAATCTCGACTGAGTGTAGAATTCAATTTTAATTTTATAAAATCACGAAACTCTTTTTGATTATTTATCAATTCCACACAATTATGTAGAAACTTTTCAACATTATCTTTTGTAAAAGATACGGTGTATCGCTTTTTATCTACAGAACCATCTGACAGGAGACTGCAATGAATTTACATAATAACATCTAAGTACCATATAAATTATAGGAATAAAATTTTTAAAATTTACAGTGCTTATTGGACGAATTCTACGCTCATTTGCCGAATTCCTTTAGGTTGATTATCCCGAACACCTTCGCCATTAAGTGGTATTATAGTGATACTATACTGACATTTCTTATCTCAATATGACACATTGCTGCATAACTCATATTTTTCACCTAATACCAGTTCTTAGCATGGGTACCTGTGTCGGTTTTCGATACGAACAATGGCATTTCTGTTTGCATTTCTTTTCAATGGTTCTAGGAATCAACTGAAGCCACCATACAGCAGCCCCATGGCATCTTCACAAGATTCTCTGCATGACGCATCTCCTCCTGTTTAGATGATTGGCCACGACGACAATCATGGTCAGCCTATCCTAAAACGTTGAATGCAACATAAACGAAATATCATTGGTTACGGAATATTAACCGTATGCCCTTTCTCGCAATCCCAGTTAGGGTTGCAATTAGGATCGACTACCCCCCAGTAGATAAGCTTTACTGGGGAACTCTTACCCTTTTGGCGACCGGAATTCTCACCCGGCTTGTTTGCTACTCCCAGCAGGATTTTCATTCCAGCGAGGTCCACTCATCTTTACAGACAAGCTTCTGCCCTCGCAGGACGCCTCCCTACCACATACGATTATAAATCGCACATCTTATGTATCGGTAACTGACTTAGCCCCGTCCATTTTCAGCGCCCTGAATTTTGGTGGGTCCGTTATATCATGAAACCCTTTTTCGAGAATCGAAAATTTTTATCTACGAAAAAACGTTTATGGAAAATATATTATATTTTTCTTTTTCCCCAAGAGCTTTTTCTTTTTTCATAGATTTCTTATAAAAAGAAAAAGGGCTTTTACACGTTGTTTAAAGGATGACGACTTCTATGTCAACCTCCCCAGTGTCTAAAATTCAAGACTACTTTCGATACACTTAGTCAGTACTTAGGGACCTTAACATAAGTCTGGGTTGTTTCCCTCTCGAGCACCAAAATTACTCCAGATGCTCTCACTCCAGTTCCAGTATCAACAGATTCGCGGTTTGACAAGGCAACTGGGAATTTCTTCCCTTGGTTGTCTAATCAGTGCCCTACCCCATTGATGTCTATAGAACCAGGCTGAGCTGAGACTCATTTCGGGAGGAACCAGCTTTGGTGTCTTTAGGAAGCAAAACATCTAATAAATCATTAATTCTCTTCTTTTTCTGAATAGGTTCAAACAAAGAAGCAAATTTTTGTATTCCATCTGTAGATTGAATATAAAGAGCATAACACTTTCTTTTATCCTGAAGAAATATTTCACCAGTCTTTATACCGAAATTATTAAGAACGTTCTTAATAAATTTCAAAGAATCGAAATCATTTTGATGAAATGATATCTTCTTTTTAGATAATTTTTTAATTTTATGTTCATATTTTTTAACGATTTTCTCGCAACCACTCATATAAATATTTTGGTTTCTGAACATTCTCAGATAATTTTCAATTGGAATTCTTGTTTTCATGTTTACTATTTAGGCGAAGCATCCTTATCTATTTTTCGTGTCTAAAGGACCGAAAAAGAGAATATGGATGCTAAGCCGTATGTTTGCTATTAACCCTAAAGATATCACCGCGTTCGATTGGCTTTTGGTGCGTGAGCAACAAACGTAGATGAACTTTGTTCGTCTCACGTTTCACCCCTAGACCCAAGTCATCTGAGTGGTTTGTACCAAAACCAGTTCAGGCCTCCATCGCGCTTTCGCGCGACTTCACCTTACTCAGGCCTAGATCACTGCGGTTTCGGGTATTCAGACCGTGACTTACGCACTTTCATACGATATTCGCTTTCGCTACGGCTTTCACCTTGCCACGATCCAAAACTCCCTGCTTAGTTTTTCAAAACTAACAGCAGCTTATACCCGTTGCCGGGCTTTCACTGCCTAACTGTAGCTACCTGATTTCAGGCTCTTTTCAACTCCTTTTATGGATACTTTTGAGCTTTCAGTCACCCTACTACTTCGCTATCGGACTTGACGAGTAATTTAGAATTGGAAGTTGATGACTCCCGCATTCTGACTGGAAATTCAACCAATCATACTCTGGATACCTGAATAACAACTTTCTTTCTTTTTCTTACCAGGCTATCACTGTCTATGGCACTCCTTTCCAGGAGACTTCAGATAGAAAGTTAAGTCAAAAACAGGTCCAAACCCCACATTCCTATTGCATTTCTGCAAAGGTTCGGTTTGTTCTCTGTTGCGTTCAATCGCCTTTACTAACAACATCGCGTTTGCTTTCTTTTCCTGCGGATATTAAGATGTTTCTTGGAGAAGAAGCTGAAATTATTTTCGGTTATATTTGATCCATTTAACTCAACTATAAAATCAATCTGTGTTCCTCATATATTTTTTATTTGTTTAATCAACTTCTTCTCTTTCAATTCTCCGCGTTCGCTTTCACAGCTTTTTGCCGTGAATATAAGGGATGTCCCATTAGGCGATTCAGGGTTCGAAGTCTGCATGCGACTCGCCCTGACTTTTCCCAGCTTACCAGGACCTTCATCGCCTGTCAAGCCAAGCCATCCCTCAGGCAGCATGGGAGCTAGCTTTATCCATCCAAACGCCTATGATAGCATCATTAAAAAATCAGCACTATGACAGACAACACATCGCCTGCTGCAACATATTGATAACTGCATAATTATGTTACAAATTAAAGGCAGTTATCGATATTTTCGAAATCCTCATAAGATTTCGGAAATTGGAAATTACGAAAAACTTGACGAGCAGTCACGAAAGACACATACGCACATGACGAGCTTCGCTCGTCTTTCGTTTCGATGTGTCATAGTTTTCTCGTATTTCGTTATTGAATTTCCAAAATACAAACTGCGTAGAATTATACAATACAAGTTACGCAGTTTAGTATCATAATAAATAATGCATATAAGTATTAAAATAAATAAACTAAACCTTAAAAATGAAAAATATTCTTAAAAGCAGTTTGCTGATTGTATCAGGCATAATTCTCATATTTATTGTGATGCTTTATTTCGGATTAAATGAAATAATTTCCCAGTTATCGTCAATGGATTTTTTTCTGTTCTCAATAGCCATTCTTGTGCAGATCATTTTCTTTGTTCTGCTTGCAATACGTCTCAGGGTTTTGGCTGGAAAATATCCGCCATTATCTTTTATAAAAGCATTAAAAGTCAGTGTCATAGGTTCAGCTGTAAGTTTTTTAACACCGCTTGCAAGAATTGGCGGTGAGCCTGTTAAAATAGGTATGTTAAAGTCAGATTTCGGAGTTTCAAAGTCAGCAGCAATAGTAGTTTTGGATCTGTTCGCTGAAGTTCTTTCGCTTTATATAATAATTGCAATTTCAATAATTTATATTCTGGCAACTCAGATGTTTCCATTTGCAGTGATGATGCCGTTTATTATAGCTTTTGCAGTCAGTTTCATTCTTATAGTTTTGTTTATGTGTGTTTCACATAACCTGAACCTTTTGAGAAAATTTGTAAATTTTTTCATACGTTTGATATCAAAATTCAGAAAGATTGAAAATAAAGATTACGCAGAACTTTTTTTTAAATATACAAAAATTATGACTTACAGCAAAAAAACAATGTTAGCAACCGCAGTTGTTTCAGCCCTAATAAGAATTTTCGAATTTCTTCGTATATGGATAGTTTTCCTTGCACTGCATTTTAATGCGCCTTTCTGGGTAATTCTTCTTGCATGGAGTCTCATTCTCCTGCTTAGTATGATACCATGGCTTCCAGGTGGTCTTGGTTTAATCGAAGTAGGCGGTGTTTCAGCTTTTGTTTTATTTGGCATTCCAGTTGCAACAGCAGCAGGAGCAATGATAGTTGATCGTTTTATTTCACTCTGGCTTGTAATTTTCGCCGGGCTTATATGGATGTCACGGACAAAAATTACCAAGGATGGATAACGTTTTAAAGACTGGGTGAATATCAGGAATGTGATCCAAAATGTCAGGTTTAATATCGGCAAAATCAAGAAAATCAGAAAATGAATGGGAACAGTAGCTTGAGCAATTTGCCAAAGAATTAATGAGACAGTTCGTGCTTACAGGCTCAGGAGGAAAATATTACATCCTGTATCATCTGAATTATACTAATTACTAATGAAAGCTTTATATACTTTATACTAATTAGTAATTAGTATGACAAACAAAGATATTCTGAGATCAGTAATCATGCAGCAAAAGAACTTACTCCAGCACACAGAAGAAACTATAAAACGGGAACTGCTGGATGAAATACTGAAATGGTTCGGAGACAACAGAATATTAATACTTACAGGCCTTCGGAGAAGCGGAAAATCAACACTTCTGAAGCAGATAATGCAGCACAAAAGTAGATATTGTTATGCGAATTTTGAAGATGAAAGATTTATAGATTTCAGAGCACAGGATTTCGAGCAATTAAATGAAGTATTGATTGAGACATATGGAAACCCAGCGATATATTTCTTTGATGAAATACAAAATATAAAAAATTTTGAAACATTTGTTAGGCGTCTTCAGGATCAGGGGAAAAAAATAGTAATCACAGGATCCAATGCCTCGCTTCTAAGCAAAGAACTTGGAACCAGACTGACAGGAAGATATAAAGCCTTTGAAGTTTACCCCTTCTCGTTTTCAGAATATTTGAAATTCAGGAAAGCAGAGCCTGATAAGACATGGTTCTATGACACAGGAAAAAAAGTAAAGCTGGTGAAATTCTTTGAAAACTTCATAACAGATGGCGGAATGCCCGAATACCTGAAAAACAAAGACATAGAATACATAAAAACAGTGTACGAAAATATAATATATAAGGATATTATTACTAGGTATGCAATCAGAAGAGAACGACTTGTCAGAGAACTGGTAAACATATTTATAACAAATATTACTGCTCAGTTTACTTATAATTCTCTCAAAAAAACACTCGGGCTTGCAAATGCGATAACAGTAAAGGAGTACACAACTTATCTGGGCAATTCGTATTTGTTTTTTGAATTACAGAAACTTGAGTTATCAGTGAAAAAGCAACTGATTGCACCTAAAAAAATATATGTTGCGGATACTGCATTCAGCCATATACTTAGCGCAAGCTTTTTGGAGAATAAAGGCCGTGTTCTGGAAAATATCGTTTTCATAGAGCTGAAGCGAAAAAATAAAGAAGTTTATTATTACGCCGATAAGAATGAATGCGATTTTATGGTAAAATCCGGAAAAAAAGTTACAGAAGCTCTGCAGGTTTGTTATAATCTGGATGAAACCAACAAAAAGAGAGAAATGGCAGGGTTGCTTGAAGCCATGGAAAAATTCAATTTGAAAGAAGGCTTGATATTAACGCAGGAGCAGAATGATGAAATAAAAATAAAAGGCAGAAAAATAAAAATCGTGCCTGTATTTAAATGGCTGCTGGAAAACAGGTGAGTTTGAATGAAAGAAATATTACTCGTGGTATTAATTATAATAACTTTATCCATTTTAGCTATAGCTATGTATAGCAGTGCTATGATAGCAAATCATGTTACAGTTGGCATAGAACATAGTGAAAATTCTCTATCCATAGCGATGAACGATGCGCTAGAGTATGACGAAAGTAAAAATTTAACAGACATTGATAAAGAAACAATACGCTCCCATAATTTCCGAGCTAATATTTTAGCAATAGCACTGGCAGTAGGATTTTTAATTTTAATGATATCCGTGTCAATAGTTATTTTAGAAAAGGCCGGCATAATTAGAAAAATTATCAGATTTTTAAGAAAGTGAATTATTATTAAGAAAGTGAATTATTATCTCGGTTTTCCAGCATTAAGGAGAAACTTCCACGCAGGTATTGTCTGTATTTCACCTTCCGGGACTTTGGTTTTAGTTTCGTCATTCTTGGTTATTATAATACCCTGCTTCATCAAGCAGCTTTTCTATTAGTTGAAACATAAGGGTTGTTTTGCCTGTCCTTCGTAAGCCTACTATAGAAATTATTTGTCTTTTTTTCAGCCTGTTTACTAACTGATAAAACATGCTTCTTTTATATTTCTGTATTAACGAAAGATGACTCCATAAGAACGAATTAAAAAACCCTTTCCATTACTCCTCTCTCAGTTCAATTCCCAGTTCATATGCAGATTTTATCAGGATTTTTTCAGCTTCGTTCTTTATCTTTTCCAATCCCTGTCTTGTATCTGACTGCGTTGTCAGCCGGACAAGCGGACCTGTATTTGATGCGCGAATCAGAAACCAACCGTCATTTGTATCAACGCGAACCCCGTCGCACGTATTAATTTCTGCCTTTGCTTTTTCATCTCCTTTATTGTTTGATAAGCATATTCCATTTACATTACGTTCAACTTGTCTAATAAGCTCAAACTTTTTTTTCTCAGGACAGATATAATTTGTTCTTTTTGATGGGAATGAAGGAATATCTCTTACGAGTTCTGATAAGGTTTTGTCAGAATTGGAGATTACATTAGTAGCATAAAAACTCAGTGCAACAGCATCATCGAATGGTATTATCGAAGGTATTGAAAAATGTCCAGAACGTTCAACGCCAAAACTAGCATTATTTTTATGCACGTTTTCAACGAGAAAAGTATGGCCAACTGGAACACGGTAAACTTTTCTGTTGAATTTTTTAACAGCATGATCTATAACATTGGTGCATTCAACATTTGCAACAACAGGCCCCTGCTCTTTTTTCAGCAGTTCCGAAATAACAATATAGGAAATTTGTTCAGGAGTCAGAACATTGCCGTTTTCATCTACTAATGCAACTCTGTCTCCGTCACCGTCATAAGCTATGCCTATGCACTTGTTCTGCTCTGTTTTATTTTTCAAATTTGTCAAATGTTTCTCTTCAACATCCGGGCCTCGGCCTGAAAAATTGCTGTCAATATTTTCAAAAATAATCTCAACATCATAACCAGCCCGTCTAAATAGCTCAGGAGCAATCATTGAACTGACACCATTACCGCAGTCAATTATAATTTTCATCTTTTTATGTCCAGGAACCTTAGCAAGAAGATGATTTATATAATCACCAGTTATACTGCTTATTTTCACATTTTTCACACTTCTGGATTTTTTCCCGGGATTCATTTCATCAACAACAATACTCTTGATAGCTTTTATTTCATCTTCTAAATATCCAACCCCGCTGCTGTGAAAGAGTTTCAGACCATTCCATTCTGATGTTAAATGTGAAGCTGTTATATAAGCCAAATCAATACCCCGCTTCCATGAAAAAAACATTGCACTGCCAATAGGCGATAAGCCCACATCAATTATCTCACCGCCAAAACCAGAAATAAAAGCTTCACATAACGCATCACTCGACATTCGGCAGTCATGTCCAAGAATTATCTTTTGTGCATCAATAGCAGCAGCAATCAGTTTCATTGTTTCTTCGTTCAATTGCTCCCTATAAATGCCGCGAATGTCATATGCTCGGAATATTTCTAATGGTACCATTTTTCAACGCCTCATTTGCTTTTGCCAGTGATGTTTTATCACCAATATCAAACCAGATACCATTATACGGACAGGCAAATACAGAAACTTTTTTGTGAAGCCATTGGGTGAAATAACCAATTGCATCAGGATTGTTTTTTTCATTAAGATATTTTTTGAAATAAGAGAGAGTTTTTTTAGGGAAGATATAGCAGCACGTTCCAATTAAGCAGGATTTTGGATTTTCAGGTTTTTCAACAAATTCAATCACTTTATTTTTTTCATCCACTACTGCATTGCTATATATCCTAACAAGTTCTTTGTTTTCCACATTATAAACAGCTATGATGGTTTCTTTATTTTTATTGAAGATATGTATCATTTTACTCAGGTCAAAATCAAACAAATTATCACCGGCAACAACCAGCAGGTCATTTTTAAACCCTTTCCGGTCTATGAAATACTGGATGCTTCCGATGACACCTAATTTATGATTTTCATTTGTCGTGGGTTCTATTACGATTTCTACATTCAGCCTGTTTTTTTCCTTCCATTTCTGGAATTTTTTTTCAAATTTCATGTTTGTAGAAATATAAATTTTTCCAATTCCTTCGAGAGACTGAATGTTTTTTATTATGTAATTCATAACAGGCTTTTCATTGACTTTTAAAAGAGGCTTTGGCACCTTTAAAGTCAATGGCCACATTCTTTTGGCATATCCTCCTGCTAAAATCAAAACATCCATCAAAACCCATCCGTATTTGAAATATATATGATTTATTGATTCTCAGTATTAAATATTTTTCACTATTATGTCATTTGCTATGATTTCAAGCTGATTCTTATATATCGATACTCTGCCTTTTACAATGATATTTTGGTTGTTTTCTATGTTATAATTTTTATTAAAAATAACAACTTTAATACCAGTATTGTTGCGTTCCAGTACAAAAAAAGTATTTTCACCGGATATTCTTAGGTTCGTAACAATTCCCTGAACTAAGACAAGCCTGTTGTTCATTGATTTTGTTATTGAGCTGATCTCAAGTTTAGCTGGACCATAGAACTCAGAAACCAGAAACAAAGACAATAAACCAACTACTATGGTTATTATACATAGTGAGGTTACAATTCTTTTTTCCATAAATATTTGGTGAATATAATGTTTAAATCCCCATAGTGGGAAGAGCTTTGTGAGTGATAAATATAATTACATAGCTTATTTATATCAAAATAGCCAAAAAAACGCATAAAACAGGTATTCTGGCCTGAAAAACATTTAAATAGACAGATGTCTAAAATATGACTATGGGACGAAAGCCAGGGTTCAGCGATGATAAAATATATGCTATAGTCAAAGCATTATATGAAAATCCAGAAGGACTTTGGATACGTAAATTAGCAGAAAAAACAAATTTACACCCATCTACAGTAACCAGCTATATCAACAATATTCTTAGTGATTTAATAGATGATACTAGCCTAGGTTCAGAAAAGCCTATTTTGAGAGTGATAAAATTAAAACCATATGTTATTGAAAGGCTGGGCGAGGGTATGAGTATAACTAAAATCCTTAAGATGGTGTCCGTGATAAAGAATATCTAGCTTTTTTGAGTGAATAAAAGAACATCTCTATATGAAAAATAACTATTGGCTATAGTTGTAATATTTTCGAAAATTCTTATGAAATTTCCAAAATGAACTTCGTGAAGGTTCTGTGAACTTCATATGAAGCTACGTGAATATGCGTGAAGGTTCTGTGAATTTGCGTGAACATGGATTTTGTGAGACTTTGTTTAGAAAAAAAGACTCACATTTTGATCACACCTCTACAAATTCATATATATGAAAATTACCTGTATTTTCTCCTCAAGAACTTAAAAATCAAAAAACTCACGAAATATGTTCTATTATTATATTTAGCCATAGTAAGTCCAAAAATATTAAAACCGACTTCACACAATGTTCACATGAATTCATATGAATATCACGTGAACTTCACTTTAATTTCACAAAGTATTCACAGATACTTCACGTAATTCACATAAAAATATAAAAAAATATACATATTCACAAATATTTCACGTGAAGTATACGTGAACGTGAACAAATATAGTGAACTTATTTCAATAAAAATATATAAATTATAAGAGAAAAAAATAATCACGTGAACTTCGTGAACATCACGTGAAGTTAATGTGAACATAACGTATTAATATGTTTTTACAGTGAAGTTAACGTGAACACTCACATAAAAAACGTGAACTTCACATGAATTAAAACTTTATAAACTCTCTTGTAAGTATAATGTTTTATGAGTGAAAATGAGAACAATGATGAAATACTTATACCTAAAGCTATACCTGAAAATAATGAAAAAACAGATAATTCCAAGCCTGATCAGGAGTCGTTTTCATCCAAATTTAAATCAAAACATATAGCCCACAACACCCTTTTCGGTGATGAAAAAAACCACCAAAGAACAGCATTAAAACCGCATTTTAAGCCAGTTTCTGAATCATACTCAATAAAATACTGGTTTTCTGAAGTAAACTGGTCTACAAATCCTTTCACACTTTCTATATTACCATCCCTTCTTGTTGGATACAATGAACAACTGGATAAAATCATGAATTCAATATATTCAGGCCATAAATTATCAATGATCGTTGGACCAACTGGATCAGGAAAAACCACAATGCTAAAGTGGTTGACAGCTAATTTGAAAAACGGATATGAAAGCCTATATATAAGTAAAATGCCGCAAAAAGCTGAAAATTTTGTCGACATTTTCAACGAAAAATTCAAAAAATCATGGATTTTAAGGTGGTTTAACCCTCACATAAAAAATCTTTATCAGATTCCGAATTTTCTGAACAAGAAATTGGGTAAAAAACATCTCATTGTCCTCTGTGATGAGATCCACGAGGCTGATCAGGAAGTATTGGAATGGCTTCGCGTATTAACAGATCAGGTTGATAACATGTCTCTTATAGTATCAGGACTGCCTGTCTTCGAGGCAAATCTAAAAGAGAACCTGGAGACTTTTAGAAAAAGAATAACTACAAAAGTCGAGTTATTATCTCTCACAAAAGAAGAAACAGAAGAACTGATAAAAAAGCGTATAGAAAGCGTTGGCGGTAATAATAGCACGCCATTCACTTCAGCATCATTGAGCATAATATATGAAAGAACAGGCGGTTTTCCGCGTGAAGTTCTGAGAATGTGTGATGATATGGTGAACAAAGCTGTGAATAAAAGAGTATATTCTATAACCCCGGATTTGGCAGAAACATCACCAGATATCACAGCGATTACCACATCCTCTATGCATTTTATAGACTCCATGACGTCTTTGCAAAAAAATATAATAGAATTGCTGGCTATAAAGCCTCGTTCCCCGGGTGAAATAGCAAATCTTATTGATCTGTCTAAATACAAAACACGTCAGCATGCAGTTCGTTCTGTAAACAATATTTTGAAAAGAATGATGACTGAGGATTTTATTGAAAGAGAAAGAACAGGTCGCGCATTCTTATACGTTTTGTCCCCACGTATCAAGACACTGGTTGTAAAAGCCTGAGATAAAAATGTCATTCCAGATGAAAAATCAGATCCACCGTCAAAAACCCGTATTCATCCCTCACATAAGAAAAAAATAACATTGAAATAATATTGCATTGCCAAATATTTTTCTTTTAGTATAGGTTTATTTAAAAACGGAGCTTTGAAATTCACGAAATGAGCTTGCTCATCGAGTCATTCTTTTTTTTAAAAAAGAAAAAGTATAATTATTTAAGTGTATGTGTGCTAAAATATAGTAAGTGTGATTTTATGTTGAAGTCAAGAGCAAGAGAAATTATTGGGAAAGTCGTTATTTCTGAGGAAACTGGCAGAAAATTTGGCGTTGTCGGTGATCTGAAATTTGTTTCTGAAAGCGGTGAACTCTTGAGCCTCGTTCTTTCCGAACCTACAAAGCACACACAAAATCTTACGTTGGAGCGCGATGAAGAAAACAGAATGCTTGTGCCGTTCTCAACTGTAAAAAGCGTTGGCGATTTTGTGATTATTTCTGAAAAAGAAATCGCTTAGAACAGGAAAAATAGATAATAACACGAGAATGAGTTCAAAAATGAAGATTTTCTTCATTATTCATAAATTTATTCATGCAAACAGCCCGATTGATAGAAAGTAAAAGCGGAAACCCACCTGTCGATCTTAGAAGTTATTTGTGGATATCACATTCTGGTAGAGGAAGAGCTTACACACATGCAGGCGTTGAAAACAGAATTATTCCTCATCCCCGGTTTTTGTCTTCGGCCTACCTCTTTTCTTTTCTCCTGTTATATCTTTTTTCTCATCTACAGATCCCTCGGTTTTCTCATCTTCAATTTTCCCGTTTCCTGCACCTTTTTTTTCGCCGTCTTCGGTTGTTGTTTTTTTTGGTTCCCGTTTTCCTTTATCTGTAACACCTAAAGCATCAATGGTGAAAATAATTTCACCCGTTGGTAGGCTTGGCGAGTCAATCAACCTCGCAATTCTTGTATCATTCTTGCTTTTTCTCAGGTACAGTCTGACAGTGGCTGCATGTCCCAATATATGACCGCCTATTGCAGTTGTAGGGTCTCCAAATAAAAGGCCAGGGTTTGCCATAACCTGATTTGTAAAGTAAACAGCAAGATTATTGATATCAGAGATTCTTTGAAGGTCATGTAAATGCCTGTTGAGTTTTTGTTGTCTCGGAGCCAGTTCACCCCGGCCGCTGTAATCTGATCTGAAGTGTGACATCATAGAGTCAACAATAATAAGCTTTACATTTTCTTTCCTAATAACATCTTTTGCATTGTCCACCAGAACAATCTGATGGTCACTGTTAAATGCGCGGCCAACAAAAATATTTTTTAAAACATTTTTTCCATCCAGTTTCATAGATTCAGCAATCTGCACAATTCTTTCAGGTCTGAATGTGCCTTCAGTATCAATGAAAAGGCACTTTCCATTAAGTCCGCCTTCGCTTACAGGCAATTGAACATTAACAGATAATTGAAACCCAAGTTGGCTTTTTCCAGAACCCCATGCACCATGAGCTTCTGTAATAGCTTGTGTTTCAACACCACCACCAAGCAGTTTATCTAATTCACTGCTGCCAGTTGTCAGTTTCCCGATTTTCTCTCTTTTCTTCAGGACATCTTCAGCAGTTTCAAATCCCATTTTAAGCTGGCTGCGTGCAGCCTCTATAATTTTTTCAGCAGTGGCCTCGCCTATTCCACAGGCTTCTGTAATCTCGCCAATGCTTGCAGCAGCAATGGACATTAAATTATCATAACCAGCTTCTCTTAGTTTCTCAGCACCTTTCGGCCCGATACCGGGCAAATCTTCTATTTCAGACATTAAAATTACTTGTTGTTAATGCTTTAATTTCTTTATTTACATCAACTGGTTTTATTTCATTTACAAGAAACTCATTTCTTTTAAGAAAATTATTATACTGGCATACGCCACGGAAAATAAATTCCACACCAACCGGCATGGCAGAATAAAATTTATTTCTATCTTCTAAAAAAAGCTTCATATTTTCATCTACGTTCCTGCCGGTGAGTTTCTCAGCAACGTCTTTGAAGAATACGATTCGTATATTACCAGTTCCGTCATCAGTAATCCCGTTAAGTACCATGTTGTATGCTCCATTTTGGCTGCCATGTTCCGGGCATTCGTCATTTTCTAATTTCAGGCCGCACTCAGAACAGGCTCTGTAAAAATGCCTAGATTCAAATACCTGAACAAAAGCAGCTCTTATCTCAGCCTTATCACCCAGATTAAGTTCCTCTATACTTTTTCTGGATATTGTCATAATATTTTTTATTTCCTTGTCAGACCTTTCTATACCGCCGTATGGCCCGAGAGAAATGAACTTAATTTCCACGCTATCTTTTTTGCAATAACCCTTAATTCCTATGGTTTCTCCTTCTTTTATCCCGTATTTATCTATTTCATCATTCCAGAGAACAAGTCGTATGGAACCAGTATCATCAGCTAAAAGAATATTTTGTACAGTGCTTCCAGATTTTAAAAGCCTTGTCTTTTCAGTCAAAACTCTGGCCAAAACAAGTACAGGCTTTCCCTGTTCAATCTGGTTAATTTTAATAAAAATCACCCATTTTTTTGTGGTTTATCATATTTTATTCTATTATACATTTCTAGCATCTTCAGAACAGACATGTTTAAATCTTCCGTGGTATAATTCTTTCATAGAAATAAATATAGTGAAAACTTTATAAGTTAATCCAACCCTATTTGCTAGCTATCTTAATTGCCGCATGCATATCTTCTCTCATGACAGTTCTTCTGCCAGCATGTTCTGAAAATTTATTAGCTGATATAATAATGTCTTTTACATAATTTTCAAGAAATTCACCAAAAATTTCAGCAGAATCATCTGAAACGCGCTTTGCACCGGCATTTTTCAGAATTTTCTTCAAAGGTTCAATAGTAAATTCAGACATAATCATATTTTGATTCAAATTTATTTAAAACATCATATTTAAACTCCTAACCACGTAAATACATTATGAGTACTAAAACAGAGCTTGAGGAGATTTTTCTGAGGAAAAAACCAGTAAAGCTACTGTTAAATCTAAATAATGGTATAAAATATATAAGTGTTCTTACAAAGGAGACAGACTGTACTTATTCTCATACAGTTAAGCTGCTTGAACAGTTTCAGATTGCAGGTCTTGTTGAGTTTTCAAAGGAAGGCAGGGTAAAATTTGTAAAGCTGACGCTGCTCGGCAAGTCAATTGCAGATAATTTTGAGGTTGTTATGCGCAAGTTCTCGAGTATAAAAAAGTAAAGTTTAAATATTTTCAAGATCACAAAATATTTTTATTTTCCGCTATTCCTGTCTTATTCTGAAAAATTTTAACACGCCAAAATTCACCAAATCGGGAAAAACCACTTACTCCTGCTAAATTTAATATTTCCTGTCTACTATAGAAAAAAATAAAAACTCCTTGGCTTAAGTAGTTTATACAGACATGAAGATAGCTGAACAAAGACATTCAAAACAGAGGTTTTCAATTGGTACTACAGCATTATTATGAAACAGCAAAAAGGTGGCTTCAAAGAACACCTGATGAAGTTTCTTCAGGTGACGGAGATATTGAACCCGATGAAATATCAGGATTTGGTACTGGAACTGAATATTGTCAGGTATGCAAGAGGCAGATATTAGGAATATTTCTGAAAACCAGTGCATTCAACGGACAAACTTACCATAAAAAGCACCCCATTCATAGATTACGTATAGGGGTATATAGAGAAAACATGGCATGAAAAGAAGGGTGATAATTATAACAAGACTGAGTTGGGATGAATATTTTCTTGAAATTATGCGAAAAGTCGGAGAGCGCAGTACATGCGATCGTGGAAAACCGGGTTCAGTAATTGTAAAAGATAACAGAATAATTGCAACGGGCTATGCTGGCTCGCCAACAGGACTGCCGCATTGCGATGATGAAGGTCATATTTTGCGGAATGTTCTTCAGGATGATGGCACAATCAGGCAGCACTGTGTTCGTACAATACATGCAGAACAGAATGCAATATGCCAGGCAGCCCGGTTTGGCATATCACTGGAAGGCAGCACTCTTTATTTAAAATTTACACCATGTCCTGTATGCGCAAAAATGATAATAAATTCAGGCATAAAGCGAATTGTTGCTGAAAAAGGTTATCATGGTGTATATGAAACTCCGGATTTGTTCAAACGAGCAGGAATTCGTTTTGAAATCATCAATCCGGAAATAGAAAAATACGATAATATGCAGATAACGAAATCGTAAAAACTATAAATCCAGAAAGAATAAATAATTACAACCGAAGATGGAGTGGTTTATATGTCAATGCTAAATATTTATGTTATAAGCAAACACCAAACAACCAGAGATAGTACTGGCAGACCTGAATTTTTTCTAACAAGGTGCCATAAAAGTAGTTATGATTGTGATTTATCAATAAGACAATCACCAGACGGGCATTTTTATTGTGGAACACATTATCCAACGGATATTGAAATATCAAGATCAGAAAGAATGGAAACAAGAACCATTAACACATCACCGGAATATGTTTAATAAATTTATGGAGTGTCATATATGCCAAAGCGAAAATTATCAGACATGGTCTTTTTGCAGATTGATCCGCCTGATTACAAGCAGGAAGTTAATCTGGAGGATTTATCACACGTTATTGTCCAAAGATTGGGCTTGAAAAGAAAACAGAGCAAAGCTGATCATTCAAAGCTTCTTCGGGAATTGATCAAATACAAAAAAGACAATGTTCCTGTTACGCTTGAAAATATTGCTTGTATACTCGGAGTTAGCCAGTCTCAAACTTATGAAGAAATACGCAAATGGCGGACTTTGGGATTGATTGAATTCGTTAAATTGTCACAGGGAAATGACTACATTAAAGGATACATGCTCGGGGGCAATACAACAAATCGTTTATTAGACAAAGTTGAATCATCTTTCAAGAGTTTTATCCGCGAAACACGGAGAATAGCAAAAGATTTTGACGATTTAGTAATGCTGGATAGTGCCAGATCCCAGAGAAGACCAGCTGGTCCGGATGATGAGCCAGAAGAACCAAATGAGCCTGAAATTCCCGTGATTGATGAAGAAAAACCAAGAAAATTATAATAGAAAAAATAACATTTATAAAATGAACCTGACTCCACTTCTCCACCACCAATTTCTTTTTAAATCTGAAAAATCTTATTCTTTGTATGGCAAAAATTTATGACGTTTTAATAATCGGAGCAGGTCCTGCTGGACTGACAGCTGCAATATATACGTGCAGAAAGAAGCTTTCAACTTTAATTGTCAGTATGGATTTGGGAGGGCAGACTGCAAGGACATCATATATGGAAAATTATCCCGGAATGGAATCGGTCAATGGAAATAAATTAGTAGAAAAAATATATAAGCAGGCCGCAAAATTCGGAGCAGATTTTGTGCTGGGAAAAAAGGTATCAAATCTGGAGAAGAAAAATAAAAATTTTACAGCAAAATTTTCCGACGGCTCTGAATATTCATCAAAAACAGTTATACTTGCATTCGGAAAAATTCCGAGAAGTCTTGGAATTCCCGGTGAGAACGAATATCTGGGAAAAGGTTTGTCTGTTTGTGTTACATGCGATGCGCCAATGTATTCCGGGAAAATAACAGCAATAATCGGTGGTGGAAATTCCGCACTTGAATCAGCAGTATACATGGCTTCAATATCAAAGAAAGTTTATCTTATTCATCGCAGAGATGAATTTCGCGGAGATGAAATAACAGCTGAAAAAATAAAGAAAATGAAGAATATAGAAATTCTATTTGACACAATTCCTGTTGAAATCAAAGGCAGTGAATTCCTCCACACACTGATTGTAGAAAACAGTGAAACAGGAGAACGGAGAGAGCTAAAAGTTGATGGAGTTTTCTCTGAAATCGGATATGAAGTTAATGTGGATTTTCTGAACAAACTGGTGGAAGTAAATGAGAAAAATGAAATTATCATAGATTTTAATTGCCATACATCCAGGCCCGGTATATTTGCTGCAGGCGATGCTACTATTATTCCGTATAAGCAGACAATCATTGCTGCGGGAGAAGGTGCGAAAGCAGCACTTGAAGCATACGCTTATATCAAAAACGAATCAGTTGGTATTGACTGGGGAAAAAAATCAAATACACCACGCTAAAGCACATGATATATTTACGAAATTAAAAATTCTGAAACATTAATATCCACAAACTTCATTTAAAGTTTTTTGAATTTTTTTCTTTAATTGCATGACAATTAAAATTTAATAATCCTTCAGTTCTAGAAATACTCTTGAACCCGGAGATATACCCGTGGCTTTTCTAAAAGCCTTTGGAATTACGACCTGTCCTTATACTTTTCGAAATCCTAAAACCATAAAAAATATAATTATCGCAAGAATTGAAAACCAATTGAATGCAAAGAACCCAAGAGCTACGATCGCAGCTATTAGCATAGCGCGCCAGATTTTTGATGATAATATCAGCCCCAGGTCATCCCATGATTTTTTAATCCCATCAAAAAACCAATGTAACGGTGTTCGTGTTTTTTCATGTGTTATTATCTTAGCGCTGTAGTTTTCAGGATTCTCATGCAACGATTCAGAGGTTTTGGATTTTTTATTTGGGATAGATTTAACTGTTTGATATTTCTTCTCAGGATATATCTTGATCTCATCACTACTGGTTTTGGCAGTATCTTCAATTCTCATATTTTTTATTTGTTTTTTCCCGCTTGTTCTGCTGTCGTAATCTTTTACCTTGACTTTTAAACTGCGATCACTGGAAGAAAAATCTATATATGCAGTTCCTGTTTCAGTTAAATTTTGTACAGATTCAAAATCTATTTTCATCTGTTTTGAAACAAATTTAGAGTCTTTGTCAAGCCTGCATTGAAATGCAATAAATGCGCCAATGTTTGCAAGAACAGTTTCACTGAAATCACCCGGGCGCTGAGAAGACATTATCACGCCTGTTCCATATTTTCTCGATTCTCTCAATAAGTCATTTAGCGGGCTTCTCTCATCTATAAGCCTATGAGCCTCGTCAACTATGCAGTATAACCGGAGCTCATCTGTCTTTCCCTTTTTATAAAGGGCATATTTTAATTTGTTCAGAAAAAATTCAGCAACAGTATATTTTACCTCGTCTGTCGGCAGGTCGCGAAGCTTTAAAACAGTTGTTTTCATGAAAATTTCATCAAATTTTTTCGTTTCCTTCTGGGAAAAGAAACCCGTGTCAAACAGCGGCCTAAGCCTGACCATCAATGTTTCAACTGTAACAGTCGCACGCCTTTCCTCACGCAAAACATCGATTTTCTCTTCCAATGCCCGTCGTACTGTATTAAAATCAGGTATAGCGCCATCATGCATTGTATCCTTAAGCCCGATTCCATATTTTCCGTAACTTTCAATTATAGCATCCTGCAGCACACCTTCCTGCTGCACACCTAATCTGAATATTTTGCTTAAAATGCTGGAAACTTTATACATTGATGTTTCAGCAGTTTCACCGCCGGAAAAGTCAAGTGGATTTATTGTAATATTTTTAAAATCCAGAATGCTTTCAGCCAGGTCATCAAAGTCATTATGGAAATCCACAATAAGGCTCGGTATTCCAGATTTTCCAAGCTCATAAACAAGCGAGCGTAGTGTTACGGTTTTTCCTGAGCCACTTGTGCCAACAACCAGTAAGTGTGGGTTTTTTTCATTTTTTGGAATCCATGAAACACTTCCTTCATTGGATTCGCCAAGATAAACAGACACAGGCATGATTAATTCTTATCAGAAAACAATTTATTCCTGTTTTGTGATCTCCAATTCAACGGGATTTCTGTCAGGATATATTTTGACATGAGCACTTACACCATAAAATTCAAGACCAGCAGCTATAACTCCACTATCAGGCGGCATAGTATTTCCTTCATATAATCTTAACGTCACAACATTTCCTGGTTTTTTATCCCTCATCAAAGAAGCCATGTCATCAAAGTCACTTACATATAACATACATAGTCTCTCCAAAATTATTCAATCAAGCCATATTTTTTTTATTATAACACAACCATCTCGTGTTCTTGTCGCTTCAACTTCATAATATTCTGCACTACCACAACCAACGTGTTTATTTAGATAATTCTGTACTACATCCGGACGAATACCATCAACCACTTGAATTATACGTATAGATCTTGGCGCAGCACCTCTCATTTCTTTAATCAAATCCCTATCCAGATCATGATAACGCATATACATCGCCAACTTCTAATTACAACAGAAAAGTATTTAAATTTTGTTTTTGACTTCATCAAAATGTGTCAAGTTGTTTACCCTATTTCCTTTTTATATGAAGGCTCATCAGCCTGCATAATCTTCAACACCATCTTTTACCTTTTTTCCGCTTTGATCCTGTTTTTTCACCATTGGAAACCTTATTGGCGGCGGCAAACGCATCTGATTTGAAAGCGAAACCGCTTCTGTTACGCATTTTCTCAGAATTGCATTCAGAATTTCAATTATCATGTCGTCATCAGCTTTGCCTGTATCATCCCAATTTTTCACGATCTTATCAGCATTTTTTGCCTTGTAAAGAACCTCGCCTTTCATATTTATTTCCCCGATATCAGGGCTATAGTTCGTAGCAAATGAAAATTCAACGGATAAAACATCTTTGATGTTAGGATCAATTTCGCTTTTTTTAATTCGCTCTATTTTCGGCGTAGTATTTACATTTATGTTCATACCTTCAGCCTGTTTGTTGTTGTTTTTCCCTTCAATTTCATTCAATAGAATACCTAATACTGGCATTTCAAAACCTCCCAAATATACTCAAAGACATTAAATATAATTAAATATAGAATCTTTTTAAATCTTAAATCAGCCCTTAAAATCTAAATATAAAAAGAATAAACGCAATATAAATTATTGGTGATAAGAAATGGCAGCTCTTACTGAAATTGAAAATATAGTAATGACAGAACTTTCAAAAAGGCACATCATGACCAAATCTGAAACAAGAAGTTTGCTTGAAGCTAACGGGAAAAAAATAAATTCAGTGGATACTGTGTTGTCAAACCTCGTTGAAATGTCATACATTGTGCCGTTGTCAGGTGTTGGAGCTTCGTCCTATGCAATAACGCAGAAGGGAATTAATTCGATGAAATAAAATCCATGCTAAAAGAAAAAGGGTAGAAATAGCCCCGCCAGGATTCGAACCTGGGTCAACTGGTCCAGAGCCAGTTATCCTTGACCGTTTTCCAACACCCAAAATTTCTTTTTGGGCAACTTACACTTTTTCTTTAACGACCTGACGCATCAAAGATGCGTCTTTCGTTTGAAAAGAAAAAGGGCAGCTAGACTACGGGGCTGTATATATGTTATTATCATCGAAACTATTATATAATAGGAAACATTAATTTTCGGACAAAATTACTGCCATTTGCTCATATTTTCCACTATCTTATTATCAGCTGTATTTCCAGTCCAGTTTATTTCAGGAACTCCACACTCATTTGGTGGCATAACTAAAACTTTGCAGTAAGTATGGAATATATCCCGTATTGACGAAACATTTTTTTCCACATAGCCATATACACTTTCCACAATTAAAAATGTCTTCGTTGAATTTGATTTAATGATTTTCTGCAGAATTATCTGCCTTTGTCCCTGAGCTTTCATAGTATCATCATTTTCTATAAAAAATATCAGGTCATCGCAGCACATTCCATCGTAATGCAGCTCAGATACTGTAAATCCCCGCTGAAGATATAGATTTTTCTCGTCTTCCGAAAGTAGCCCATCGGTTGAATATTTTATTTCCAGCGGTTTACTTTGTTCGGGTTTTTCATTGAAATAACCTATAGCGCTAAAAGCAATTGTCGAGCCAAATAAAATAAATATCATCAGCAGAACCATTAGTTTATTTTTTTCACTTCTTTTCATAGGATTCAACCTCTTTTCGGAATCGTCTGATAGTTGACGGTAGCTGATCAACAGGAACACTGAATAATTTAGCTGTTTTTCTTAGTTCATCCCGGATTTTATCATCCGCATTTAGCATAGTTATCACCATAAAATTCAATTTTGGATGGAAAGTCTGAAAATTTTTTATCCACCACTTCCCCCTATAAAATTTACCGTTTCTGTAATTAATTCTTCATCATTAATTTCGCTTTTTCCATGGCTTTATTTAGATTATTTTTTCCGAATCCCTGTGCAACTATTTTTGTTCCCCCGCCTTTCCCATTCATAATTTCACACATTTCCTTTAAAATTTTCCCTGCATCCAGTTCACAGCTTGAAGCAGCGAAAATATTTATTTTATCATTTTCGTGTCCAAACAGGATAATAAATTCTTTGCCCGAATTCCTGGCGATTTCCTTTAGCTGATTGAAACTGGCAATACCAACATCCTGTACAATTCTTTTTCCAGTAGTTACTGGCATTTGTTTTATTTCATGTTTCATTTCCTTCTTAATTTTTTTCCATTTTTCGTATAATTTTAGGGACGAATCAAAAACCTTATTCATGCTGATGCTGAGTATATCTGAACATTCTTCTAATACCTGTCTTTGTTTTTCAATATATTGCAATCCAGTTTTGCCTGAAACATAATTTATTCTTACAATCCCATCCTGTATTCTTTCAGTTGATGTAATGTAAATTTTGCCAACAGCTTTGGTTTCATCCACATGAATGCCGCTGCAGGCTTCTACATCATAACCACCTATCCTGATAATGCGAAGATTATTTCCCGGAATAGCTCCGCCTTGATATATATTCATACCAAAAATTTTCTCAGCTTCAGATCTTTTCATGAGAAATTTTTCAACCTTAATGTTTTTTCTAGCTATAGCATTTGCTTCATTTTCTATTTTCATGATAAGGTCCTCTGTCAGCCCCTGATAATGCGTTATATCCAGATGAGCTCTTTCTACGTCTTTATGTGCTCCAGCCTGATAAACATGAGGGCCTAAAATTTTTCTCGCAGCTGAATTTATCAGATGAGCTGTTGTATGATGTATAGCCAACTGATGCCTTCTTTCCATATCAATTTTTCCATTAACCTTAATGCATTTTCTGAATATTTTTTCAGCATCTGAAACATAGTGAATCACAACATTCCCAGATTTCTCAACTTTATATACCAGATTTTTATTCAATGTTCCTGTATCATGTTCCTGTCCGCCTGACGTCGGATAAAATCCGGATTTGTCAAGAATAACAATATCGTTCATAACCTTCAGGACAGTGGCAGAAAACTCTGATACATCATCATAGTATAAAATCTCTGTATCTTTTATGTTGCCTACACTAACTTCGGATTTATGTTTTTTTCTAAGATGCTTCGTTGAAATATTGGAATAAAAATCTTCAGGAATTTTTATTTTGGTTTTTATCATTGTCTGTAAAGTTTCAGGAGTAATTCCATGTGATTCATAAAGTTCCGTAAGCTTGTCTGGAGTGATTTTTTTGCCTTCTAATTTTTTAATAATTGTTGCACCACGTTTTTTATTTTCTGAAAATCTGTCAGTTTCAATATCAAGTATTTTATTGAAGCTTTCCAGTCCGTTTTTTAATTCAGGGAAAATCGGCATTAAATACCCAGCATGCAATTTCGCTATTTCCTTAAAATCAAAATTGAATTTATATTTTTCATTAAAGCCCAGTGCTCTTCTGAATATAACTCTTAAGTTATATCCACCGCCGACATTGCTTGGCAAAACACCATCAGTTATAGCAACCAGCAAAGCACGTGTATGCTCAGCTATTGCATAAATTGCCATTAGTGGTACTAGCTCATTTTTCAGGACATTTTTATCTATCCCTATTTTAGCAGATATTTTTTCCCATTCAATGTTAACGTCAGGAGTTTCATCTATATTCAGCATTCCAGCATACGGCATGAACTTTGAAAAATCTTTTACATCAATTCCAGCCTGGTTTTTTAGTTTTTTACAGACTATCGGGAAACTCGATTCATATGCAGTCAGTTTATTGCCTGTAAACCATGCTAATCTTTCCTGACCCATTCCCATATCAAGAACCTTCAATCCAAGATCTTTGTAGCCTGTTTCGGTTTGTTCAAATTGCATATAAACCTGATTCGCAATTTCTAGTCCACGGGAAAAAAACTCCATACACGGCCCGAAATTACCAGATCCAGCCCATGCATCTTCATGTATTGTCAATTCATCAATCGGGAGTTTCATGCCTTTTATAAACCATGATAATAGGTGTTCTATATATTCATCTATCCTGTATTCATTCTTTTTTCTGAATTGATGTTGGCCTATCATTGTAAATAAGACATTATGCGAGCCTGTGACACCGACATTTTCAATATCATTGAATCTCAAACATAGTTGTGGTACTACTAAAGGATTAGCTGGTGGTTCAACAGTACCATTTATAACATACGGTATAAAATCGTCAATAGAAGCCTGAACAAAAAATACATCATCTCTCCATCGTGCAGCAACAGGATATCTTTTAATTGGCGTATAACCCAAAGACTTCATATGAGATGAAAATTTCATCCATGAGTCAATATAATCCATTTTAACCTTAGCAGGGCTATTGCCTATGAAAGAATACCCGCCTTCACAATTTGAGTCTCCGCAAATTTTTCTTTTGGCATTAACATTCCAGAAAAATTTTCCGCATTTAGAACATTGATTTCTGACCATACCTAAATTTTTCAGAATTTTTATAGGGTAATATTCTGCATATTTATCAGAGAAGATTTTTTTGTATTTAATCTTCAATTCTTTGTCATTAAGCATAAAATAATTCATCAGAGAAGAAATAAAAGGTTTCATCTTTAAAAGATTCTGTACGAATTATAATCATGCATAAAACAAAATCAACGATTCATGGAAAAAAAGCTGTTTTGTACAGGGTTTTGCCGGATAAGAAAGTTCAATGTACTGCATGCTCGCATTATTGCACCATTCTGAATGGAAAGACCGGTATCTGTGGTGTCAGAAAAAATATCAATGGCCAGTTATGGCTTTTAGTATATGGAAAGCCGTGTTCTGTAAACACCGATCCCATAGAAAAAAAACCTCTCTATCATTTTTTCCCCGGAACAAAAATATTTTCTCTGGGCACATTCGGCTGCAATTTTAGCTGCGAATTCTGCCAGAACTGGGATATAAGCCAATATCGGAAACCCAAAAACATTGGTCATGACCTTCCGCCAGAAAAAATAATCGATTATTGTACAGAACACAACATTCCGAGCATAGCATTCACTTACAACGAACCGTCTATATTTTTCGAATATGCCTTTGACATAATGAAGCTTGCACATCAAAAAAACATTAAGACAGTTTTTGTTTCAAATGGCTATATGTCTAAAGAAGCTACAGAAAGATTATTCGGACATTTAGACGCAATAAATATAGACCTGAAATCTTTCAACCCGGATTTTTATAAAAAAGTCTGCAAAGCAAGACTTGAACCTGTTCTGGATAATATTAAAAAATTACATAAAGCCGGAGTATGGGTTGAAATCACTACGCTGGTTATTCCCGGAGAGAATGATTCTAAGGAAGAGCTTGAACAAATTGCAGGATTTGTTGCATCTATTGATAAAAATATTCCATGGCATATATCAGCATTCCATCCGGATTATAAAATGAAGGACAGGGATTCTACATCAATCCAAAAGCTGAACAAAGCATATGAAATCGGCAGGAAAGCGGGACTGAATTTTGTATACACAGGAAATGTTCACAGCAGTGAATATCAGAACACATATTGCCAAAAATGTTCAAATCTTTTGATTCAGCGCACCTGGCACACTGCACGCAATGTTGATTTATTAAACGGAAAGTGTGGCAAGTGTGGAATAGATATACCCGGGGTATGGCAATGATTCGCAAACCAGCAGTGGCAGGAATATTTATAATTAAATAACATTTACTATATATGAATAATTCAAAAACTATATGGTTTGCAACATCAAATGAAGCGAAAATACAACAATTTCAATATGTTTGTGACAAGCTTAATTCGGGTTTTGTTGTAAAATCAGTATACAAAAATTTTAACATTCCTAAATATGAAGAAAATGGGATATCTGCACTGGATATAGCTGTTAAAGGTGCTGTATTTTTATTCGAAAAAATAAAAGTTCCATTAGTTACAGAAGATTCTATATTGATAGTACAAAACTTAAATAACGAACCGGGGTTATTTTCTAATAAATACTTGAAGGAGAAAGGAAGAACTGGTTTAATAGATGAGTTAAGAGGAACTGAAAACAGGGCAGCGAAAATAATTTCTGCTGCGGCTTTTATAGATGAAAATAAAATAGTGTATCCATTCATAACATCTATTTTAGGAAATATATCAGAGAATGAGAGATGGAATCCGGGACCAGGATGGGTAACTCCTAATGGCAAAAAAGACTCCGATGATTATAATCATTTCGGAGGAGGTTTTAATGCAATATTCCAGCCTTTTGGAAGTATTTTAACCTTGGCTGAAATGACAGCAGATGATCATTTTATCTACGGATACAGAGAACCCAACTTCATTGAAATTATAAAATTTCTGGCGATGAAAAATGAAAAACGTTGATGTATTGATTCGCAAACCAGCAGTGGCGGGAATGTTCTATCCAGCCGAGAAAGAAGTATTGGAGAAACAAATAAACAGATTTCTGGAAGATGCAAAATGTAGCGTAAAAGAAAAGCCAAAGGCGATCATAATACCGCATGCAGGTTACGTATATTCCGGCCAGATAGCTGCAATTGGCTATAAGATTATTTCAAAATATGTATCAGGCATACAAAACGTTATTATTATTGGTCCAAGTCATCATGCTGAATTTGACGGATGCGTAATGAGTTCTGCAGATGCATGGGAAACTCCATCAGGAACTATAGCTGTAAATAAAAATTATATTTCACCGATTTCAGATATCATTAGGTTTTTGGATCAGCCTCATAAAAAAGAACATTCAATTGAGGTTCAAGTTCCTTTCATTCAAGCGGTGTTACCACGAGCAAAAATTGTACCAATATTAACAGGACATATAAATCCTGAAAAACTTGCCAAAGAGTTGGATAAATACATTTCAGAAAAAGATATGTTGGTTATAAGCACAGATCTAAGCCATTACCATTCTTATGACGAAGCACGAAAAATTGATGCAATAGCAAACAACGCAATCCCCAGCCTTGATATTAAAAATGTTGAAGCAGGGGTTGAAGCCTGCGGCAAAACAGGAGTGCTCAGCTGCATGCATCTTGCAAGAATACACAGCTGGAAAGGAGAGATGCTTGGTTACGCTACATCAGGAGACACTGCCGGCGATAAGAAAAGTGTTGTAGGATATGGTTGTTATGGTTTCTACTAATTTAACTGAAGAAAATGGAAAATATCTGGTTGAATTAGCACGGAAAAGCATATTATACTACATGAATATACATGATTTATTAAAAATTTCAATTTCTGAAACAGAAATTCCAAAAAAGTTATTGGAAAATGGTGCAAGTTTTGTGACGCTTACTATAAATGGTTCATTGCGCGGCTGCATTGGCAGTCTCAAAGCTCATCAGCCTTTGTGTCGTGATGTAATTTCAAACGCAGTCAATGCAGCATTCCATGATCCAAGATTCCCGCCATTGATAAAAAAAGATTTTGGTCATATTCATGTAGAAATTTCAGTGCTTACTCAACCAGAAGCTTCGAATATTGAAAAAATAATTCCCGGAAAGCACGGAGTAATAATAAGTTATCATGATCACAGTGCAACTTTTCTTCCTCAGGTCTGGAAAGACCTACCTGACAAAAAGGAGTTTCTGAAGCATTTATGTGCCAAAGCAGACCTGCCTGTTTCTGTCCTGAATGAAAAGGAAACAAGAATATGGATTTATGTGGTGCAGAAATTTGAGGAATAGAGTGTCTCTATCTATCTTAAACCTTCATACATACAAAGTATATAAAAATATATACTTTCTATAGTAAAAAGTTTAAAAAACTATTCATCCAGGCTACACTTCTACGATATAATAATTACGTATATATAAAAAATAAGCTATACAATTATAATCATATGCAGATAAAGTATAGCAAGTCAGTAATAGAGTTTGAAAAAGAGCTTAACCTTCTTGACAAATTTGTAATAGATTTCACATCTGTACTGAACAAATCAAAAATAAAATATGTATTAATTGCAGGTTATATATCAATTCTTTTCGGAAGAAGCAGGTCTTCAGAAGATGTTGATATATTTATCGAGGATATTGGGTTCAAAAAATTCGAAAGCCTCTGGAATAATCTTTCTGTGAATTTTTATTGCCTGAACGCACAAAACGCAAAGTATGCTTATTCCAATTATCTGAAAAATAACTATGCTATCAGATTTTCAAATAAGGGAAGTGTTATACCGAACATGGAGCTTTCATTTCCTAAGGGTATTTTTGGAGAAATATCCCTTAACGATAAAATAAAAGTAATAGTCAATAAAAACGAACTCTATATTTCTCCACTGGAACTTCAGATAGCATTCAAGCTTTACCTTGGGAGTGAAAAAGATATAGAAGATGCAAAGCATCTTTATATAGTTTTCAGGAATAATCTGGATATAGAGTCTCTGCGTGTATTCAATAAGAAACTTAAGGTATCTGGAATATTCAGAAGGTATTTGTTATGAAAATTCATAATATAGATTTTGATGAACTCAAAAAACAGAAACAAAGAAACTTTGAAGAGCGGCTTAAATTTATTGAGCAGTATGCTGAATGGATGAAAACTGTGCCTAATAAAGAATGGAGCTCTCAGCAGAAAAGGATCATCAGATGAAGTTGCTTATTGTGTATTGTGTTTAAAGTGAAATCAACATGAATCGATAACCTTTTTATATCATATGATATATAGAATATATCATGGAAATGATCGATATTCTTTTAGTGATATATGTAAACGAAGGTATACATATACGCGAACTGTCAAGAAAGCTCAAGTTAAGTATACCTGCTGTGAAGAATCATGTCGATAAATTGCTTAAGGAAGGTCTTATTACTAAAAAATATGAGGGTAGAAATCTCAAGCTCTATATAAACAGGAAAAATAGAAATCTGACATCATATCTCTATCAGATAGAATCCATTCGCCTGAAAAGTCTTCCAAAAGTTATTGGTGATGCAGTTTTTGATATAATTTCTTTACTTGAGAACAAACCCATTATAGTAATAATTTTCGGCTCATATGCGAAAGGCACATTCACAAAAACGAGCGACCTTGATGTTATTTTTGTTTTTAATAAATTGAATGATGAATTAGAAAAAAAAGCGAAATTAGTAAGCAGCAGACATGGTATTAGCATAGAGCCTGTTTACCTTTCATGGAATAACTTCAGGAAGAAATTTTTTGATGAAAAAGATGCCTTTATGAAGGAATTAAAGGAAAATAAAATAATTGTTATAGGTGTAGAGTATTGGAGAGAGCTTGAAAATGAAGTGCCTGCATAATTATGAGCACCTCTCTCAAACACAGAGATGTGTTTAAAATGAAAAAGCCTGACTGGAAAATGTGGCTCAAGAACCGAGCGGAAGGTAAAAAATGGAAGTACGTAAAGGGTAGTGTTTGAAATGATATATAATATTTACATTAAAGATCCAGCGATAAAGAAACTCAAAAGTTTTGATAAGGAATTACAACGCAGATTTGCAAAGCGCATAGACAAGTTGGCAACAAATCCACAGGCATTCGGCAAGCCTTTGAGAAGCGTTCTTGCTGGCTACTGGGAAATTTACTTTGAAAAAAGTTTTCGCATAGTTTACACAATTGATGAAAATTCAAAGAAAATCTCTATAGAAGCGATCAAGCATAAGGATGATTTCTAAAGCCCTAATTCTTTTTTAACATCCTTCCAGGACCTGCTTTTAGCATGTCTGGACTGATTAATTTGGCTCATTAGTTCCTCATCATTCAGTATATCAAGCGTTCTTTTCATGCTTTCATACTCATCATTTGATATAGTAATAAAAGTTGTCATATGCTTTCCATTTTCTTCAATTAAAACCATTTATAACACCACATATAAAATTAGATAGCAACGGATTTAAATCTTTAATTCCGCACTGTTTTACAGGCAGATATTTTTTGTTTTTAAAACCATTACGTGTAATATATTCACGGGTGTTTTCAATGGCAAACAACATAAATGCTGTATCAGGTCTGATATTTCTCGTCGGGTTATTAGCTACGCTTACAGCATTCTATTTTACAGAAAATTACATAATTTTAGCTGCAGGTATCATTCTTTCAATAATTCTTGCATCCTCTGCCCGGATTGCAAATCAGTGGGAGAAGGCAGTTATTCTGCGGCTTGGTAAATTCCAGGGAATTAGGGGTCCTGGTTTGTTTTTTGTAATTCCAGTAATAAATACAATTCCTGAAGTCGTTGATATGAGAATAATAACATCTACATTCACAGCTGAAGAAACTCTTACAAATGATAATGTTCCTGTAGATGTTGACGGCGTTTTATTCTGGAAGGTTGAAGATGCACAGAAAGCAGCTATTGATGTGCAGGATTATAGAGATGCTGTGAATTCTGTTGCCCAGACAACCCTTAGAGACATCATAGGAAAAACCATGCTTTCAGACATGTTAAGCGACCGCGAAACAATTGACAAAAAATTAAAAAGCAGCATAGATGACAAGACAGCACCATGGGGTGTGGATGTCCAGAATGTAGAGATAAGAGAAATAAGAATACCTAAAGACCTCCAGGATGCAATGTCACGGAATGCACAGGCAGAGCGCGAGCGTCAGGCAAGAATAATTTTAGCTGATTCAGAAGTTCAGACAGCCCAGAAATTCAAAGACGCTGCAAAAATCTATGGCACAGATCCGATTCATCTCCGGGGCCTGAATTTATTATACGAAGCAACAAAGGAAAAAGGAACATTCATCATCGTGCCGTCATCAGCAGCAAACATAATGGGAAATCTTGAATCAGTTTCTCTTGTAGCTTTAAGCGAAATTGAAAAGCAAAAGAATCGTGAAAAATCACGTGAGAAGAAGTAGATCGCAGTTATGAAAAAAGGAAAAATAAAAATATTAAAAATTTAATATTTATGGATCTCTCTTTAATTTAAATTAGCCGCATATAATTTATTATTATGGCAACTAAAAATAATGTTGTTTTTGGCCCGATCAGATCTATGATTAATTATCAAAAATGTTCTGTGGTTAGTATGGAACTTATGCGAAGGAAAACAAACACAATAACGCTTTTTGCTTTTGATGCAGGACAGGGATTAAGCGAGCATACCGCACCTTTTGATGCTTTTGTTTTTATTGTTGATGGCGAAGCTGAAATTATTGTAGCTGGAAAAGAATTTCATCTCAAGGAAGGTGAAATGATTATCATGCCTGCTAATAAGCCGCACGCACTTCGCGCAGAAAAAAAATTCAAGATGGTATTGGTGATGATTAAGAACTGATTTAAATGATTCTGCAACCGTCAATACGACACGTAATCTCATACAAATTTCATACCATGCAATTTTTCTTAAGTTCATTTAATCCGGTATAGTCATCCTTTTCCCGTTCAATAATCTTAGTCTCGATTAACACAACTTCCGCTGTAGAGAACACAATATTTTCATCAGCCATATGCCCCGCAATAACACGATTTTCATCTGACAATGTCACATGTACATGCGATACAATAGAATCACCAAGAACTGCAATTGTCCCCTGTCCATTTACAATTTCCAGAGGCCCTCTGAATTTTTTCTGGATATAATTTCCAGGCAGCTTCTTCAGATAACCTAATTTAGCATATTTTAACGAACCTATGATATGCACGATAACACCGGATTTTATCTTATGCTCTCTACAATATTCCATAATTCCCTTAAGCAAGTCCTGCTCAGGCTTTATTCTGAATACGTGGATTTTTCGGAACATAAATATCACCGCAGATAATTGATATCTTAATTTTTATTTTGCATTCAAAAATGCCATGTACAAATGTTGGGCTTCGTCAGACACATGGAAAAGCTTTTGCTTTTCTAATGAAGCGAGCTTTCTGACATGCTAAATAATTATAAATGGCCAGGTCAAAAAAATAAAAAACTAGTACCGAGACAAATTAATTACTATACGTGATTATAACTTACCAACTTGGCATTGCGAAGCAATGCCTTTCGTTACGAGATGGACTACGCTAATAGTGTGTAATAAAATTAATTTGTCAGAGCACTATACCTAACCAAATAAACTGCCTAATCCTGCAGCAGCTTCTTCAGCCTTCTTTTCTTTGTCTTCTGCACTTTCTTCAGCTTTTTCTTCTTTTTTTGCTTCACCTGCAATCGGTGCTGCAGCAGCTACTGTTGCAACAGGCATCGCAGCTTTTGATATAGCTTCTTTGATATCAATGCCATCCAAAGCAGCTACCAAAGCTTTTATTTGTGCTTCTTCAACGTTCTCGCCTGTAGCATGTGCTACTTTTTTTACATTTTCTTCATTTATGTCTTTTCCAGCAGAGTGCAGTAAAAGCCCTGCGTATATTAAATTCATTTTTTTCATACCTCCCTATATTTTCTTTTCGAACGAAAGACGAGCTTTGCTCGTCAAATCTTTCAGAATTTACAAAATCGTGAATTGCCACATTTTGTAGTATAGTTTTTAATTTCACCGTTTTCCAACTTCTGATTCTAATACAAGACCTTCTCTGGCTGCTCTCAATATGATATCGCTTATAAATTCTTTTGTCATAAAGCCGGTTTCAAGGCACAATGTCTTTGCTTCTACATAAGCTTTCTGCACTGCCATTTCAGCATTATAGGATGTAATGTAACCAATATTCAAGGACAAATTAATGCCATTGAAAACACACTGATTAAGGTCGGCCATAAATTTTTCATCGTCTATATCCAGCACATTGCTGTCATATACAATATCATTTTCAAATACATATACTAAAGTTAATCCTATTTTCATTGGTTCTATTTTCAAAAGATTAAAAGCATTTATCAATCCCGGTGTTACACTTCCACCAGCCTTTAAAATTGTTTTCTTGCCAACCAATGATATTTTCCCAGACTCAACTTTTGTTTTAAGACCGGCAGCCTGAAGCTGGGCCATAGCAGGTCCGGGTGGAATCCCTGTCGAACCTTCTTCAATAATTATATCTTCATCGACAACATCACCAGATTTCGCAGCAGCAGATGTTTTGTTTTCATTCAAAAATTTAAACAGCTTAAAAGGATTTTCATTGCTTAATATCAGGGCAGGAACATCTACTTGAGTTAGTTTCTCGCTTAACTTTTCCCTACCTGATTCATTCAATGTCCGCAAAATAAGACTTTTTCTGCTCATTTTTATTATAGCCTTACCTTTAAGTTTGCCACGAATTTCATGCAATTGCCTTCCAGGTAATTTGCGCATATTTAAAATTCCAACACTTTGATACATACCAATAAGATGTTTCATCTTTTCAACATCTTTTGGTTTTTGTGATTTTAACATAATTACACCCTTTCTTTCTGCCTTTTCTTTTTTAAAATCCTACGACAAGAAGACGAAAAGACGTTGCGAAGCAACGTCATGCGAGTTCTTGTCTCGGAGTTTCAAGAGCTTTGCTCTCGAAACAAAGAAAATGTAAGTTGCCAAAAGAAAAAACACCACGACAACTTTCGTTACATTCTATGAAGACACCTACGGTTTCAAAACGAAAGACGCATTCTGATAAATTTAACCAGATGCGTCAAGTTGTTCAACCTCTTCCCTCTTTGGCAACTTCGTTGCATATTATTCATTTCCCTTTGGTACATTTCCAACATTTCTTTTTGCCCGATAATTATTAATATTTATTTTCACCTTCCCATTTCAATTTTCGTAATATTTTATTTTTACCATTTCACAGCCAGTTTCACCGGAGAGCTCATTGTTTTTTTCAAATATACACTCTTTACCTGCTCTGAACCTTTCGGCAAGGCAGCTTTAACTTCTTTCAAAACAGTTTCTATATTTTCTTTTATTTGATTCTCAGTCATCATTTCCTTTCCAATAATGCAATGAATAGTAGGCGAGTCTTTAATACGTATTCGTATACTTTTCTGAAGCATAGCGATTATGTTTTTGGGATCAGCTTTTGGCGGTATTGGCTTGGGCATTCTTCCTGTCGGCGCTAAATATCTGCCCATAACCTTTCCAACCATAGTCATCAGAGAAGTATCAGAAATGAAAAAATCATACTGCTTAATTATTTTTTTAATAACTTTAGGATTTCCTTCAAGCTTTTTTATATCAGCTTCCTTTATATCACCATCATTGCTTATTAGACCGACCTTGATTTCATTTCCAGTTCCGTGTGGCAAAACAATTTCCCTGCTGATTTTGTTTTCAGGCATTTTAAGGTTTATATTTTTCAAAGTAAATACCAGATCATAACTTTGAGAAAAGTTTTTCTTATGTTCGCCAAGTATTTTCAAAGATTCTTCAATAGTGTAAGTCTTGGTTTTGTCAAATTGCATTTTCGGTTTCTTCGCAGAACCAATGTTAGCTGTTTGCTCATTTCTTTCTTTTTCCATGATATGTACCCTCCTGCTTCAAACGCAGTACGAACGGATTATTTTTTTGATTATAAAATATACACACAGAAAGCTTTTTATTCTCATTCTTCTGGCCCGAATATATCATCTATCTTTTTATCCAGACCCATTGGCTGAAATCGGACAGCTTTTACATTAGTCTGACGCTCAGGAATATTATTTGCAACTATTCTTTTCAGAGTGTTTACACTATTCTCCATTTCTAAAATTTTCTTGACAACATCATGAAACTTGGATTCGATATCCGTGTTTATAGCCTTTCTATAACCTTCAATTTTGTTGTCAGTAAAAGCATGTTGGTTTTTAATTTCAGTAATTATTTTCTCATTAAGTTCTGATATTTTATCGATTTTTCCTATAATACCATCCATGTCAGGCTTATTCCGCTCTGTTTTTTCTATTCTAATGTCTGTAAAATATTTTTGCAGGAGCAGTAAAATTACAACCGCTACAACAAAGACAGCAACCGGCCACAATCCTATTATTACCAGCCAGAACGTGGCAACAGCTACAACAAGGTGAATTAAAATCAGGATATTATCGCTTATCATATAATCACTATGAAGTTATAAAGTAATAAAAGTTTAAAAGCTTAACTGTATAAATGAGGCATGTCAGAGACAGATGGTTTAATGGCATATGATGAAAAAGGTAAACCACTTTCTGCGATTGAATATAATGAAAAAAAGGCAGATGTTCCATTGAGATACATGCTTGAAATGCTCGTTCCTTTCCACCCCAATGTGAACGGTTACAGAGTCAATACATTTGAACATTTTCCAGAAATAAAATTTCCATCCAATAGCTATTATGTTGGTTATGTTACAAAACATGACCCATTAACTGGTATTCCAGTTGAAACTTCTAAGAGTATAGCAGATGCTGTAAGAATTTTTGGCAAAGACATATCAGATTTTTATTTCAGATCAGATAGTTTAAATATCGTGTTGCGGAGTTTAGGCTCTGTTACTGGGACGTTCTACGTCAGCGCGAACTACGAGCCCGTTAACAATCAAAGATCATTCGGTTATGTATCTAATGAATCAGGTAGAGTATGATGCATTGACTCGGATATATAAAGGATTAGGCGAGCTGATCGGAAAGATTAGAGTGCAGGAATAAACACAAATTTTCTTATTCCCGAATTATTAAAAAATTAATCTATTTAAACATATGTTAGAAATATTTAACATATGTTAAAAAAATCTAACATAGAGAATGTACTGGACTTTTTTTTCAGAAACCCCACGATAAAACTCTCCATCAGAGATATTTCGCGCAGAACAGGCTTGTCTGTGCCGACTGTAGCTTCTATCGTAAAAAAACTTATAACAAAAGACCTTCTTTTGAACGAGAAAATAGGGCCATCATTGATGATTTATGCAAATCTTGAATCAGAAGAATTCAGAGATTTGAAAAAATTATATAATCTATATTCTTTAATTGACCTGAAGAAATTTCTGGTTAGGCAATACAATCATCCAAAAGTGATTTTTGTCTATGGCAGCTATGCAAAGGGGGAAGATTTAGAAAATTCTGATATAGATATTGCAATTATTTCAAAGCTCAAAAAAGAGATTGATACCAAAAAATTTGAAACAGTTTTAGAACGAAAAATTCATATCATGTACTTTGATAGCTGGAAATCTGTTCACAAAAATTTAAGATTAAATATTTTGAATGGTATCAAAATATACGGTGTTGTAGATGATGGATTTTGAGTATTTCATTAAAAAAGGCAATGTATTCAGACGAGAAAAGGACCTTCAGCTTGCCCAGTCATTAATTGAAGATGCAATAGATCGGATTAAAACAGCAAAAGAAGATGTCAGTCGCAAGCCCAAATATGCATTTGAAAACGCATATGAAGCCATTATCGTATTGATAGATGCTTTATTTTATATAGAAGGTTATAAGTCATATTCACATGAAGCCAATATATCGTTTCTTTCAAGATTTAGTAAATTTACAACCGTAGAAATTGAAAATCTCGACAGACTAAGAAAAAAGCGTCATGGAAGCAAATACTATGCAGAAAAAATTAATTACGAAGAAGCAAAAGAAAGCATAGAATATTTGGACAAACTATTTGAAAAGATCTTGATACTGGTGAAGATAAAAAAACAGAAAGTTGCAGAATAATTTACTCCGGTTTGCTGTGTTGCACAAATATCAAATAACTTGAGCTAATTGAATTTTTATGAATGCATTTCGGCATAAGTTTTCATTCTGTCATATACCCAAAACTTTCTTTTCACTTCATTGAAGATATTTTCGATCTTGTGCGACCGTGTTTGTTCGCCGAATTTGCGTTTGACAGCAGAGAATATGCCTTCAGTGCCGTTCCACCGAAGGCCGTATTGCCGTTTCCGTGCCCATTTTTTGTAGCCTTTCTT
>Ga0209343_10000105_pt1 | contig 103476 bp, 90 predicted proteins | sample RifCSPlowO2_02_FD_184026 | JGI IMG/M metagenome (GOLD analysis project Ga0209343, IMG submission 184026) | Groundwater microbial communities from Rifle, Colorado - Rifle CSP2_plank lowO2_0.2 (SPAdes) (version 2) | ecosystem: Environmental > Aquatic > Deep subsurface > Groundwater | place...
GGCCCCTGCAGCTACATCAACGTGTTCGACCAGTCGTGTTCGACGGTCGAGAGCGCGGGCGCGCGCCGAGGCGCGCAGATGGGCGTGCTGCGCATCGACCACCCGGACGTGATGGAATTCATCACCGCCAAGCGCACCCCCGGCCGCTGGAACAACTTCAACGTTTCGGTCGGTGTGTCCGACGCTTTCATGGAAGCCGTGGGCAACGACCAGCCCTGGGAACTGGTGCACAAGGCCAAGCCCGGCAAGACCCTGATGGAAAAAGGGGCCTACCAGCGCAGCGACGGCCTGTGGGTCTACCAGACCCTGGCCGCCACCGAGCTGTGGGACACCATCATGAAGTCGGCCTACGACTTCGCCGAGCCCGGCATCCTGTTCCTCGACAAGATCGGCACCGACAACAACCTGCACTACTGCGAAACCATCGCGGCGACGAATCCTTGTGGCGAACAGCCGCTGCCGCCCTACGGCTGCTGCGACCTCGGTCCCATCATCCTCACGCGCTTCGTCAAGAACCCTTTCGGTTTCGGCGGTGTGCCGGCGTTTGATTTCGAGGCTTTCGAGCAGGCGGTGGCCACCCAGGTGCGCGCGCTCGACAACGTGCTCGACGTGACCTTCTGGCCGCTGGAGCAGCAGCGCGCTGAAAGCGCCGCCAAGCGCCGCATCGGCGTGGGCTTCACCGGCATGGGCAATGCGCTGGCCATGCTCTGTGTGCGCTACGACCGCGAGGAGGGGCGCCACATGGCGGCCCAGATCGCCGAGCGCATGCGCAACGCGGCCTACCTCGCCTCGGTCGAGCTGGGCAAGGAAAAGGGCGTGTTCCCCAAATTCGACGCCGAGGGTTACCTGGCCCCCGGCACCTTCGCCAGCCGCCTGCCCGAGGCGATCAAGAAGGCCATCCGCAAGCACGGCATCCGCAACAGCCACCTTCTCTCGATCGCGCCCACCGGCACGGTGAGCCTGGCCTTTGCCGACAACGCCTCCAACGGCATCGAGCCGCCGTTTTCCTGGATGTACCGCCGCAAGAAGCGCGAGGCCGATGGCTCCACCAGCGAGTACGCGGTGGAAGACCACGCCTGGCGCCTGTACCGCGAACTCGGCGGCGACGTGGACCAGCTGCCCGAGTACTTCGTCAACGCGCTGGCCATGAGCGCGGGCGAACACATCGCCATGATGGAAGCGGTGCAGCCCTTCGTGGACACCGCCATTTCCAAGACGGTCAACGTCGCGGCCGACTACCCGTTCGAAGATTTCAAGAGCCTGTACCAGAAGGCCTGGCGCGCCAACCTCAAGGGCATGGCCACCTACCGGCCCAACAACATTCTCGGCTCGGTGCTCGACACCGGCAGTGCCGCGACCGATGCGAAGGCCGCTGCCGCGCCCGCCGCCCCGGCCCCGGTGGACCCGATGCGCACCGTGATCGAGAGCCGCCCCAAGGGCGCGCTCTCGGCCGTGGCCGACAAGATCGAGTACTGGACGCAGGAAGGCCACAAGACGCTGTACATCGTGGTGTCTTTCCTGCCGGTGCCGGCCGCCGATGGCGTGGGCACGGTCGAGCGCGCGATCGAGTTCTTCATGCCCGTGGGCCAGAGCGGTGAGTCGCAGCAGTGGATCACCTCCACCATGCGCATGCTCTCGCTGGCCGCGCGCGGCGGCTTCCTGGGCCGTGCGCTGTCCGATATGCGCAAGGTGGCCTGGGACCGCGGCCCGGTGCGCCTGGGCACGTACCAGAAGGCCGACGGCACACACGTGCCGATGTGGCACGACTCCGAAGTCGCCGCCATCGCCTTCGCGCTGCAGAACATCATCGCGCGCCGCGCCCAGTCGGGCGTGGTGGCGGCCAGCGCTGCCCCGTCGGCGCCGGCCATGCCCGAGCTCGTCGGCATGCCCTCGGGCGTGATGGCGGGCAAAAAATGCCCCGAGTGCGGCGCGCACGCCATGATCCGCAAGGACGGCTGCGACTACTGCACCTCGTGCGGCCACCTCGGCAGCTGCGGATGAACACGCCCGCGCGCCCGGTGCTGCCGATCCGGCCCGTGCGCGCGCAGGCGACAACACCCGCGCCCCGGGCCGAGCCGCCCGGGCGGCGGCCCTGGCGGCCGCGGCACCTGCTGCTGGCGCCGCACCGGCTGGGGTTCGCGCTGGCCGTGCTGCTCTTGCTGGCCTCGGGCGCCTGGTGGGCGCTGGTGCAGGTGGACCGCGTGAGCGGCCTGGTGGGGCTGTCCTACGCGGTCTCGCCCACGCTGGGCCACGCCTCGGTCATGACCTTCGGGTTCATCCCGCTCTTTTTCTCGGGCTTTCTGTTCACCGCCGGGCCGAAGTGGCTGGGCGTGCCGCCGCCCGCCGTGACGGCGCTGGTGGCGCCGCTGCTGCTGCAGGCCGGGGGCTGGCTGGTCTGGCTGCTCGGCTTGCACAGCGCCGCCGGGCTGGCCATGGCCGGCGCCGGTGCCGCGCTGCTGGGCCTGGGCTGGATGGTCGCCCTGTTCTGGCAACTGGTGCTGCGCAGCACCCAGCCGGACCGCCTGCACGCCAAGACCGTGGGTCTGGCCGGGGCGGTGGGCGTGGCGAGCCTGGCGCTCATGCTGGCGGCCCTGTCGTTGGACGCCTTCGACGTGGCCCGCGCCGCCGTGCTCACCGGGCTCTGGGGCTTCGTGGTCGTGACCTACCTCGTGGTGGCGCACCGCATGATCCCGTTCTTCACCTCCAGCGCGGTGCCCATGCTGGACGCCTGGCGGCCGTTCTGGGTGCTGTGGGTGCTGCTCGGCGCCGTGGCGCTCGAAGTGCTGGCGGTGTGGGCGCCTCTGGCCGGCTGGCCCCAGGGCCGGGGCTGGATGCTCAGCCTGGGCCTGATGGAGCTGGCCGCGGGCAGCGTGATCCTGTGGCTGGCCTTCGTCTGGGGGCTGGTGCAGAGCCTGAGCATCCGGCTGCTGGCCATGCTGCACCTGGGCTTTCTCTGGCTGGGCCTGTCCTTCGTGCTCGCGGGCACCTCGCAGCTGTTCGGCCTGCGGCTGGGCACGCCGGTGCTGGGCCTGGGCGCGCTGCACGCGCTCACCATGGGCTGCCTGGGCTCGCTGATGCTGGCCATGGTCACGCGCGTGTCCTGCGGCCACAGCGGGCGCACCCTGGTGGCCGACAACCTGGTCTGGACGCTGTTCTGGCTGCTGCAACTGGCGGTGGTGCTGCGCATCACCGCCGCGCTGGAGCAGGCGCCCGTGGGCCTGCTCATGGTCGCGGCGCTGCTGTGGGCGGGCGTGATGGCGGTCTGGGGCCTGCGCATGGTCGGCTGGTACGGCCGCGTGCGCGTCGACGGCCGTCCGGGCTGAGCGCCTGAGCGTCTTTCCCCATGCCTTCCATGCGCGCCACATCTCCCCATGACGCCGAGGCCCCCGACTGGGCCGCCATCGCGGGCGAGCTGATCCAGGCGCGCCAGACCGTGCTGCCCAAGCGCCTGGTGGCGCCCGGCCCCGATGCCGCGCAGCAGCAGACCATCCTGGCCGCGGCCGCCGCCGCGCCCGACCACCGCCAGCTCCTGCCCTGGCGCTTCATCGCCGTGCCCCCGGCGCGGCGCGGCGCGCTCGCCGAGGCGTTTGCCCAGGCCCTGCTCGAACGCGACCCCGCCGCCGCCCCCGAGCAGGTGGCGCAGGCGGGCGACAAAGCGCACCGCGCGCCCTGGCTCATGCTGGTGGTGGTGGACGGCCTGTGCGGCGACCCCCGGGTGGATCTGCACGAGCGCATCCTGTCCGCCGGCTGCGCGGTGCAGAACGTGCTGCTCATGGCCACCGCGCTGGGCTTTGGCTCGGCGCTCACCAGCGGCCAGGCACTCGGCTCGGACAGCCTGCGCCGGCTCTTCGCCTTGCGCGAGGGGCAGCACGCGCTGTGTTTCATCAGCATCGGCACCGCGCTGTCGCACGGCGGATCGCGCGTGCGGCCGGCCGTGGCCGATTTCTTTCGCATGCTGGGCGACGATTCGCCCGACGCTTGACCCCCGATACGCAGAACCCCTCCCCATGAACATCGCCAGTTTTGACGACCTGCTGAGCGCCGCGCGCGCCCAGCCTCTGCCGCAGCGCCTGCTGTTCGTGTTCGCCGGCATCGAGCTGCCCGACGACGCCACGCCCGAAGAGCGCGCCGCTTTTGAACAAGGCCAGGGCGGTGCCCTGGTGCCGCAGATGTGCGTGGACAAAAGTCCGGACGAGCTGGCCTCGTTCGATCAACTCAAACAGGAAGCGGCCACTTTCGGCCAGCCCTGGGGCATGGTCTTCGCCGCCGCCATGTCGGGCGCGCCGGGCAAGGCGCCCACCAGCGCCGACGCCGACGAGCCGCTGCAGAAGATGGTGGAGGCGATCCGCCAGGGCCGTATCCAGGCCTACATCCCGTTCGACCCGCAGGGCCGGCCGGTGCAGATTGGGTGATGGCCATGGCCGGCATCCGCCTGCACGAGATCAGTCTGCCGGGCCATGCCTCACCCGGCGTGGGCTTCGAGGCGCCGTTCGAGATGCTCGACGCCTGCCACGAGCGGGTCGAGCGCATGCTGGGCCTGCTCGGAAAAATCCGCGAACACGTCAAGACCCACGGCGCCGACGAACAGGCCCGGCAGGCCGCACGCGACGTGATGCGCTACTTCGACCAGGCCGGCCCGCACCACCACGAAGACGAAGAGCGCCACGTGTTCCCGCCGCTGCTGGCCCAGCGCGACCCCGCCGTGGTGGCCGTGGTGATCCGCCTCAAGCAGGACCACCGGGAGATGGAAGCGCAGTGGGCGCTGGTGCGCGCGGCGTTGATGGCGCTGGCCGAGGCCGTTGAAGGCTGGCCGGGGTTTTCAGCGGAAGATGGGCAGCGCTTCGACGCCTACGACGCGCTGTACCGGCGGCATCTGGTGGACGAAAACGGCGTGGTCTACCCGGCGGCGCGCTCGGTCATCCGGGGCGAGGCGCTGCAGGCGATGAGCGCGGAGATGATGGTGCGGCGGGGGGTGGTGGTTTGATGCCCTGGAAATACTGCGATTGTGGGTATCTTGCATGTTGATATTTAGATCAAGGTGGGCGGCCAATGAATTCGTTGCACCAATACGAAGCGTGGTTGGATGAACTCGATCAACGGTTACGAGTCGACAGCGGCAACATCGTTTGCGAGTTGGGTAGTGGACTGATCGCGCCACTTTCCGAACTGACGGACGTTGACGACGTCGCCCTTTGGGCTGGCAAGCTCAGAGAGTCCTTGGCTGCTCATGAAGGGCATCTCCCCCACGAGTACCTGGTCAAACGTTTTGCAAGACTCGCGAAGGAACGCACAGGGCTGCCAGTGAACGTAGATGAAATCGCTTGGGAAGCTACTGTCGGCTACCGTCGTAAGTAGCCTACCCATATAAATGGACTCCCTCGCAACGTCCAGGGACTGACTGATTCGGGAATTTGGGCCGCGAGGCGTTTACTCCGCTGGCCCAACGTTCAACGCCACCTCGGCCACGCCCTCCACCCGTCCGGTGATCTTGTCTCCGCTGACCACGGCGCCCACGCCCTCAGGCGTGCCGGTGTAGATCAGGTCGCCGGGTTGCAGGTGGTAGAACTGGGACAGGTCGGCGATGATTTCGCGGATGTTCCAGATCAGCTTGTCCACGTTGGACGACTGTTTGGTGGCGCCGTTGACTTCGAGCGCGATGGCGCCACCTTCGATAACCACGCCTTCCATGGGCACGATCTCGCTGCAGACCGAACCTTCCTCGATGTCCTTGCCCAGGTCCCAGGGGCGGCCTTTGTCGCGGGCGACCAGTTGCAGGTCGCGGCGGGTCATGTCCAGTCCTGCCGCGTAGCCGTAGATGACTTCGTGGGCCTTGTCGGCGCTGACGCGGAAACCGGCCTTGCCCACGGCCAGTACCAGCTCCATTTCGAAGTGGTAGTTGTTCGTGCCGGGCGGGTAGGCCACGGTCGCGCCGCTCTGCACCAGGGTCTGCGGCGACTTGGTGAAGTAGAACGGCCGCTCGGCGCTCTTGTCGACCGGCTTGCCCATCTCGACGGCGTGCGCGTGGTAGTTGCGGCCGACGCAGAAGATGCGGTTGATCGGGAAACGTTCGGTCTTGCCGCGGATGGGCAGGGACTGGACGGCGGGTGGGGTGAAGAGGTATGGGGTCATCTGGTGTCTCTGAAGAGTTAGCGCGTCTCGTAGACGCCGAGTTTTCTGTGAAGAGGGGATTCATCGGCGATGAAGACAAACGAAGGCTGGTCGACCGAGCGGTTCTTCAGCGTCACCGGCTCGTAGCCCGGCGCGCAGCAGGTGTCGGCTTCAACCAGCTCGAAGCGTTTGCCGCAGGTGGACACGTCCACACCGCCTTCGATCAGGTGGAACACCTGCGAGGGCGAGCGCGCGGGCAGGGTGAGCGTCTGGCCGGGTTTCAGCATGAGCGTGTAGAAGCCCAGGATGTTCTCAGCGTCGCCGCCGGTCTCGGGGTTCACGTAGGTCACCTGCACGCAGTCCAGCCCGGGCTGGTCGGCCGCCATGGCCACGAGGGCGGCGCGCGTGTCCATCCAGGGGTAACGCAGCATGGGGTAGCGCTTGTCGCTGCGGTTGAACACCTGCGTGGGCACCACGCCGGCGCGGGTCCAGGCGCGCTCGCCGCTGCCCTGTTGGACCTGCTGGCGCTCGCCGTTGATGTGGTAGCTCGCCTCCATGTAATAGACCAGCGGCAGGTCCAGCACGTCGAGCCAGACCACCGGGTCGGTGCCGTCGTGGCCGTGTTCGTGCCACAGGCCGGTGGGGGTCAGGATCAAGTCGCCGCGGCTCATCGGGCACTTCTCGCCGTCGACCGTGGTGTAGGCGCCTTCGCCCTCGACGATCATGCGCACGGCGTTGGGCGTGTGGCGGTGGCTGGGCGCCCACTCGCCGGGCAGCAGCAGCTGCATGCCGAGGTACATGGCGGGGCTGGCCTTCATGTTTTCCAGGCCGTGGCCCGGGTTGGCCAGCACCAGCACGCGGCGCTCGGCTTTCTCGATGGGCGTGAGCTCGCCCGCTTTCAGCAGCAGCGGCTTGAGGGTGGCGTAGGGCCAGTGGATGGCCTGGGTGGCGCGCGTGGGCACCTTGGGCGGCAGCACCGCGCGCAGGCTGGGCCAGAGCGGCACCAGGTTCAGCGCCTTCAGGTCGTCGCGGTAGTCCTGCGGAAGGTCTTCGAGTCGTCCGAGTTCGTGGCTCATGGGTGTCTCCTGAGGTGATGTTTGAGCGAGATGTCTGACTCCCTCCCCCGTTGGGGGAGGGTGGGGGTGGGGGCTCTTCCGGAGCGGTTGCGCAAGTCGTTCATCGATTGTTATGGGGCTCAGAGATGTTGTCTCACGCGGGCCCCCATCCCAGCCTTCCCCCAGCGGGGGAAGGAGCCAGACACAGCGGCTGGGCGTGGTTCAAGTGCTCAAGCAGTTGTTGACATTCCAGCTGTACAGCCATTCCATTGCATCGTAGAAGCGCTCTTGAGAACGCCCCTTCCACAGGCTGTTGCGCACCAGCCGCTCCACACCGACGGCGTGGTACAGGCGGCCCATCTCGCGGCCGCTGAGTACGATGCGCGCGGTGCGGGTCACGCGGCTCTGCTGGTACAGCTGCAACGCAGCGTCCCAGTCCTTGTCGCACACGCGCAGCGCCTCGCCCAGCGTGACCGCGTCTTCCATCGCCATGCACGCGCCCTGGGCCATGTACTGCGTGGTCGGGTGGGCGGCGTCGCCCAGCAGGGTGGCGCGGCCGAACACCCAGGTGCCGATGGGCTCGCGGTCGGCGGTGGCCCAGCGCTTCCAGGTCTTGGGCAGCTCGATCAGCTGGCGCGCTTTGGGGCAGATGCCCTGGAAGTAACTTTCCACCTCTTCCTTGCTGCCGTCCGTCACGCCCCACTGCTCGGGTTGGCGGCTGTGGAAGGTCACGACCACGTTGTACTGCTCGCCGCCGCGCAGCGGGTAGTGCACCAGGTGGCACTTGGGGCCGGCCCAGAGGCTGGCGGCGTTCCACTTCAGGTCGTCCGGGAAATCGGCCTTGTCCACCACGGCGCGGTAGACCACGTGGCCGGTCACGCGCGGCGGGTCGTTCACGTACTGAGCGCGCACCACCGACTTGCCGCCGTCGGCGCCGATCAGCGCCTGGCCGAGCCAGCGTTTGCCGTTCTGGTCGATGGCGGTCACGGTCCTGGTGGCTTCGTTCTGCTCGACCTTCACGATGCGGGTGCTGGTGAAGAACGCGACTCGGCCGGTTTCCACCGCGCCTTCGAGCAGCGACTGGTGGATGTCCACGCGGTGGATCACGGCGTAGGGGTTGCCGAAACGCTGGCGGAAGGCTTCGCCGGTCTGGATGCGGCCGACCAGCGATTCGTCAATGGCGTCGTGCATGACCATTTCGTCGGTGTAGACGGCGCGGCCGCGCGCCTTGTCGCCCACGCCCAGCGCGTCAAACGCGTGGAAGGCGTTAGGGCCGAGCTGGATGCCGGCGCCGATCTCGCCGATCTCGGCGGCCTGCTCGAACACCTGCACGGTGAAGCCCTGGCGCACCAGCGCCAGCGCTGCGGCCAGGCCGCCGATGCCACCACCGGCCACCAGCACCGGCAGATCGGAAGAGCTTGTGTTCATGGTTGCGATTCCTGTCAAAGACGGCGTAAAAGGCAGCAGGCAAAAGCCGGTGCCTGAAAGATGGCATGCACATCATCAGTATGCTTATCATAAGTGTAGTGCTAATATGGCCGGACGCCAAATCAGGGTTAACCCTGGACGCCGATCACCATGAGCATCACCGAACCCTCCGCCATCAACATCGACCTGCAGCCCGGTCACGCGATCCGGCGCCTGCACCAGATTTCCGTGGGCATCTTTCTGCAGGAAGCGGGGGAGCTGGGCATCACGCCCGTCCAGTACGCCGCGCTGCAGACGGTGGGCAACCAGCCCGGCATCGACCAGCGCACTCTGGCGCGCACCATCGCGCTGGACGCCTCCACCACCGGTGGCGTGGTGGACCGGCTCGAAGCGCGGGGCTGGCTGGTGCGCCGGACGGCGCCCGAAGACCGGCGCGCGCGCCAGCTGGCCCTGACGCCCGCCGGGCAGGCCCTGCTGGCCGAGGCCGTGCCCGCGATGCTGCGCGCGCAGGACCAGATCCTCGCGCCCCTGACCGAGCGCCAGCGCGGCGAGTTCATGCGCCTGCTGAACCTGCTGGTGACGCAGAACAACGAGATGAGCCGCGCGCCGAGCGAGGCCACGCGGTAAGCGCCAGGGCACTTGCCCCCCAGGCGCACGGGGCCATGGCCCAGCGTCTGTTCGACGACGCACAGACGGCCGCACCGGTCGCGCAAAATCATGGCTTCCCGCGGCACCGCTGCCCAGGCCGGGCGCGGCACCCGCACCACAACCCCAAGAAGGAAAACTCCCATGAACCTGCACCTGAGCATCGGACCGCTGGTGTCCCTCATCGCCGGCATCCTCATCCTGGTGATGCCCCGTTTGCTGAGCACCATCGTCGCCGTCTACCTGATCATCATCGGCTTGCTGGGGCTGTTTGGCCGCTGAACCCGTTCGGGCCGGTCTGGACATGCGCGGGCGCGAGGCGCCCGGGTAAACTGGCCCGATGAGCCTGACGCTTGAAGCCCGCCCCGAGACATGGACGCCCTGCGTCGCCGCCGGGGCCGTGACGCCGGCCTCTGAGCGCCGCGTCACCCGCACCCGGGCCCCATCGGCGGCCCCCGGGTTTCCCGCTTTCTGAGCGCTTCATGCACGCCCGGTTCCGTTTGTCCCCCGCTCTGCTGGACATCGTCCAGTCCCTGGCCTACAGCCGCGCCATCATCTACATGGCCATGAGCGATCTGCGGGCGCGCTACAAGCGCAGCGTGCTCGGGCCGCTGTGGATGACGCTGGGCACGGCCATCGGCGCCGTGGGTCTGAGCTTCCTCTGGGCCGAGCTCATGCACAAGGACGTGCGCGAGTTCATGCCGACGGTGACCGCCGGCCTGATCCTCTGGCAGTTCATCGCCGGTGTGGTGGGCGACGCATCGGCCCTGTTCAGCCGCCAGGCGGCGCTGATCCGCAACATCAACCTGCCGCTGTCGATCTACCCGACGCAGCTGCTGCTGCGGCACCTGATCAACCTGCTGCACAGCGTGCCGGTCTTTGCCGCCGTGGCCTGGGCGGTGGGGCTGCAGCCCACCCTGAACCTGCTGCTGGTGATTCCCGGGGTGGTCCTGGTGACGCTCAACCTGCTCTGGCTGGCCCTGCTCGTGGGCATGCTGGGCGCGCGCTTTCGCGATCTGGAGTACCTCATCGCGTCGGCGCTGCCCTTGCTGATGCTGCTCAGCCCGGTGTTCTACCGGCCCGAGTTCCTGCCCTTCAGCGAGGTCTACCTGTGGGCCAATCCCATTTCCCACTTCATCGAGGTCATCCGCTACCCGCTCATGGGTTCGGCGCCGCCGGGCTTCGTGATCTGGACCAACCTGGGCCTGCTGCTGGTGGGCGGCGGCGTGAGCCTGTGGATGTTCGACCGCAAGCACCACCGCATCGCGTTCTGGGTCTGACCATGGCTTCCCTCAAATTCAATGCGGTGACCGTGCGCTACCCGGTCTACAACAGCCGGGGCATGTCGCTGCGCAACCACCTCGTGCGTATCAGCACCGGGGGCAGCATCGAGCGCGAGTCCGGGCGGGTGCAGATGGTGACCGCCCTGCAGGACGTCAGCTTCGAGCTGCGCCGGGGCGACGCGGTGGGCCTGGTCGGGCACAACGGCGCGGGCAAGAGCACGCTGCTGCGCACCATGGCCGGCATCTACTCGCCGACGCAGGGCACGATCGAGCGGCAGGGGCGCGTGGCCACCATGCTCGAACTCGGCGCGGGCATGGACAACGAGCTCTCGGGCTACGAGAACATCACGCGCATGAGCCTGCTGATGGGCGAGCGCGTCGCCGACGTGCGGCAGCACATCGAGGAGATCGAGCGCTTCACCCAGCTCGGCAACTTCCTGCAGATGCCGGTGCGCACCTACTCGTCGGGCATGGTCGCGCGCCTGATCTTCGCCGTCGCCACCTCGACCCGCCCCGACATCCTGCTGGTGGACGAGATCTTCGGCCTGGGCGACGCCGAATTCCGCGCGCACGCCCACGAGCGCATGGAGTCCCTGGTGAAGTCCGTGGGCATCTTCGTGTTCGCCTCGCATTCCAGCGACCTGGTCAAGCAGTACTGCAACCGGTTCTTCAGGCTCGAACATGGACGCCTGCGGGAATGCGATGCCAGCGAGGTCTGAGCGGCTTGCTCAAGCTGGTTGGTATCGACTCCGACCGGCCGTGCGCCTCACGACCGGACTTTGTTCTCTGCTGGTGAGGCCACCGTCTCCCAGCCCCCGCCGATCGCGCGGATCAGCAGCACCGTGGCCTGTTGCTGCGCGGCTTCCACGCGCTGCGCCTGGCGGCGGTTGAGCAGCTCGTTGCGGCGCGCGTCCAGCAGTTCGAGCTGGCTCACCAGGCCGTTGCGGTAGCGCGTTTCCGAGATCGCGCTGGCGCGCTGCGCGGCGTTGACCGCGCGGCCCTGGGCCTGCGACTGGTCCTGCAGCAGGCGCAGGGCGGAGAGCTGGTCTTCCACTTCGCGGAAGGCGTTCAACACCTGGCCCCAGTAGCTCGCGGCGGCGGCGTCCAGCTGCGCCTGCGCGCCCTGCACGCCGGCCTCGCGCCGGCCACCGTCGAACAGCGGCACGGACATCAGCGCGCCGATGCCCCAGGCGCGGGCCGACCACTTGAAGAGGTCGCCGATGTCGGGCGAGGCGTAGCCCGCGGCGCCGGTGAGCGACACGCTGGGGAACCACGCGGCCTGGGCCACGCCCACGCGGGCCTGCGCGGCCAGCAGCGAGGCCTGTGCGGCGGCCACGTCGGGCCGGCGCGCGAGCACCGTGCCCGGCACGCCGGCGGGGATCACGGGCAGGGTGCGGGCGCCGTTCGTGGGCGCGAGCGCGAAGCCCGAGGCCGGTTCGCCGACCAGCACGGCCAGCGCGTGCTCCAGCTCGGCGCGGCTGCGGCTGAGCGCGAACACCTCGGCCTCGGTGGCGGCCAGCTCGGTCTGGATGCGGATCACGTCCAGTTCGGCCACGTCGCCGGCCTCGAAGCGGCGCTGCGTGAGGCGCAGCGTGTCGCCATAGGCGGTGGCGGTGTCCTGCACCAGCCTGCGTTCGGTGTCGACCGCGCGCAGCGCCAGGTAGGTCTGGGCCAGCTCGGCCTGCACCAGCAGGCGCGTGCTCTGCAGCAGGGCTTCGCGCGATTGCGCGTCCAGCGTGGCGGCGTCTTGCACGCGCGCCAGCCGGCCGAACAGGTCGACCTCGTACGAGAGGTTCACGCTGGCCCGCAGCAACGTGGCGGGCGTCGCGCCGTTGGCGGTGCTGGCACCGGCACCGCGCGATGCGTCGGCCCCCGCGCCGATCTGCGGCGCGCGGTCGGCCTGGGCGCCGCGCACCAGCGAGCGCGCCTGGGCCAGGCGGGCCGCGGCTTCCTGGATGCTGGTGTTGTTCGCGCCGGCGCGCTCGGCCAGCTCGTCGAGCACCGGGTCGTTGAACGCCTTCCACCAAGTGCCACGGCTCTGGGCCTCGGCGGGCTGGGCGATGGTCCAGGTCTCGTTCGGGCGCTGCTGCTCCTTGAACTGCGGCGGCGTCGGGACCGACGACGGCAGCGGCGGCAGCGCGGTGGCGCAGCCGGCCAGGAAGAGGGCGGCGGCCAGCGGCAACAGGTGATGGAGCTTTTTCATGGTGTGCACCTTCTGTGTCTTCATCAATGGGTCAATGCGTCAATGGGCCAAGGGGGGCGGCGGGCACGGCGTGCACGCTGCCACCACCGCCGGAGGCAAAGCCCTCGAAGTGGGGGATCTCGCCGTGCTGGCGCAGCGCGCGGTTGCCCGCCAGGCGGCGCAGCAGCACGTAGAACACGGGGGTGAGGAACAGGCCGAAGGCGGTGACGCCGATCATCCCGGCGAACACGGCCACGCCCATGGCCGAGCGCATCTCGGAACCGGCACCAGTGGCCAGCACCAGCGGCAGCACGCCCATCACGAACGCCAGCGAGGTCATGAGGATGGGGCGCAGCCGCAGGCGGCTGGCCTCGATGGCGGCCTGCACCGGCGAGCGCCCGGCAAACTCCAGCTCGCGCGCGAACTCCACGATCAGGATCGCGTTCTTCGCCGACAACCCCACCAGCACGATCAACCCGATTTGGGTGAACACGTTGTTGTCGCCCCCGTCCAGCCACACCCCGGTCATGGCCGCGAGCAGGCCCATGGGCACGATCAGGATGATGGACAGCGGCAGCGTCAGGCTCTCGTACTGCGCGGCGAGCACCAGGAACACCAGCAGGATGGCGAGCGGGAACACCCACAGCGCGGAGTTGCCGGCCAGGATTTCCTGGTAGGTGAGCTCGGTCCATTCGAAGGCGATGCCCTGCGGCAGCGTCTCGGCGGCGATGCGCTCGATCGCGTCCTGCGCCTGGCCCGACGAGAAGCCCGGTGCGGGGCCGCCGTTGATGTCGGCCGCGAGGTAGCCGTTGTAGCGCATGGCGCGTTCGGGGCCGAAGCTGGAGTTCACCTTCATCAGCGCCGACAGCGGCACCATCTCGCCCGTGTTCGAGCGCACCTTGAGCAGGCCCACGTCTTCGGCGCGCGCGCGGTAGGGCGCGTCGGCCTGGGCGCGCACGCTGTAGGTGCGGCCGAACTGGTTGAAGTCGTTCACGTACAGGCTGCCGAGGTAGATCTGCATGGTGTCGAAGATGTCCGTCACCGGCACGCCGAGCTGGCGCGCCTTGGTGCGGTCGATGTCGGCGTAGAGCTGCGGCACGTTGACCTGCCAGCTCGTGAACATGCCCGCCAGCTCGGGCGTCTGGTAGGCCTTGGTCATGAAGGCTTTCACGGCCGCGTCCATCGCTTCGTAACCCAGCGAGGCCTTGTCTTCCAGCTGCAGCTTGAAGCCGCCCGTGGTGCCCAGGCCCGCCACCGGCGGCGGCGGGAACATCACGATGAAGGCGTCCTGGATCGCGCCATAGGCCTGGTTCAGCTGGCCCGCCACGGCGCCACCGCTCTGGTCGGCGCGCTGGCGCTCGGCAAAGGGCTTGAGCGTGGCGAACACGATGCCGGAGTTCGAGCTGTTGGTGAAGCCGTTGATCGACAGGCCGGGGAAGGCGATCGCGTCTTCCACGTTCGGGTTCTGCTTGGTGATCTCGCCCATGCGCTGGATCACCTCTTCGGTGCGGTCCAGCGTGGCGCCGTCGGGCAGTTGCGCGAAGCCGATCAGGTACTGCTTGTCCTGCGCGGGCACGAAGCCGCTGGGCACCGCCTTGAACAGGCCGAAGGTCACGCCCACCAGCGCGAGGTAGATCACCATCATCAGCGTCTTGCGCGAGATGACGCGCCGCACACCGCCGCTGTAGGACTCGGCGCCGCGGTGGAAGAAGCGGTTGAAGCCGCGGAACAGCGGGCCGAAGACGCGGTCCATGCCGCGCGTGATGGCGTCCTTCGGTGCGTCGTGGCCGCGCAGCAGCAGCGCGGCGAGCGCGGGCGAGAGCGTGAGCGAGTTGATGGCCGAGATCACGGTCGAGATGGCGATGGTCACCGCAAACTGCTTGTAGAACTGGCCGGTCAGGCCGCTGATGAAGGCCAGCGGCACGAACACCGCCACCAGCACCAGCGCGATCGCGATGATGGGCCCGGAGACCTCCTTCATCGCGCGGTAGGTCGCATCGCGCGGCGACAGGCCGGCCTCGATGTTGCGTTCCACGTTCTCCACCACCACGATGGCGTCGTCCACCACGATGCCGATCGCCAGCACCAGGCCGAACAGCGAGAGCGCGTTGATGGAAAAGCCCAGCAGGTGCAGCACCGCGAACGTGCCCACCACCGACACCGGCACCGCCAGCAGCGGAATGATGGAGGCGCGCCAGGTCTGCAGGAACAGGATCACCACCAGCACCACCAGCGCGATGGCTTCGAGCAAGGTCACGATCACCGAGTCGATGGACGCGCGCACGAACTGCGTGGGGTCGTAGGCGATGCGGTATTCCACGCCCTCGGGCATGTTCTGCTGCAGCTCGGCCATGGTGGCGCGTACCTGGGCCGAGATGTCCAGCGCGTTGGAGCCCGGCGCCTGGAACACGCCCATGCCGACGGCGGGCTTGTTGTTGAGCAGCGAGCGCAGCGAATAGTCGGCCGCGCCCATCTCCAGCCGCGCGATGTCGCGCAGCCGGGTCACGGCGCCGTCGCCACCGGTCTTCACGATGATGTCGCCGAACTCTTCTTCGGTCTGCAGCCGACCCTGGGCGTTGATGGACAACTGCAGGTCCACGCCCGGCAGGCCCGGCGAAGCGCCGACCACGCCAGCCGCGGCCTGCACGTTCTGGCCGCGGATCGCAGCCACCACGTCGCTGGCCGAGAGGCCGCGCTGCGCGACCTTCTGCGGGTCGAGCCAGACGCGCATGGAGTAGTCACCCCCGCCGAAGACCTGCACCTGGCCCACGCCCTGGATGCGCGCCAGCCGGTCCTTCACGTTGAGCACCGCGTAGTTGCGCAGGTAGTTGATGTCGTAGCGGTCGTTGGGCGACACCAGGTGCACCACCATCGTGATGTCGGGCGAGCTCTTGACCGTGGTCACGCCCAGGCGGCGCACTTCCTCGGGCAGGCGCGGCTCGGCCTGCGAGACGCGGTTCTGCACCAGTTGCTGGGCCTTGTCGGGGTCGGTGCCGAGCTTGAAGGTGACGGTCAGCGTCATCACGCCGTCGGTGGTGGCCTGGCTGCCCATGTAGAGCATGCCTTCGACGCCGTTGATGGCTTCCTCCAGCGGCGTGGCCACGGTTTCGGCGATCACCTTGGGGTTGGCACCCGGGTACTGGGCGCGCACCACCACCGAGGGCGGCGCTACATCGGGGTACTCGGAGATCGGCAGACCGCGCAGCGCGACCAGGCCGGCGATCAGGATCAGCAGCGAGAGCACGCCCGCGAAGATCGGCCGATCAATGAAGAATTTCGAGAGGTTCATGGTGTTCTTTTCATTCGCACGATGGCTCAGGACTTGGCCACGGCCACGGGGGTTTCCGGCGTCGTCGAGCGGGCATTCATCGGAACGGTCTGCGGTTGCACCACGTCACCGGGGCGCACGCGCTGCAGGCCGTTGACGACGATGCGTTCGCCGGGTTTCAGGCCGCTGAGCACGGTGCGCAGGCCATCGACCGACGCGCCCAGCGTGACAGCGCGGTACTCGGTCTTGTCGCCCTCGCCCACCACCAGCACGAACTTCTTGTCCTGGTCGGTGCCGACGGCGCGCTCGCTCACCAGCAGGGTGCGCGCGGTCTGCGGCTGGCCCATGCGGATGCGGGCGAACTGCCCGGGCATCAGGTGGCCGTCCTTGTTGTCGAACACGGCGCGCACGCGCACCGTGCCGCTGCGCGGGTCGACCTGGTTGTCGATCAGCTGCAGCTGGCCGGCGTAGGGCGTGTCGGCGCTGTCCGAGGTGCCCATCTGCACGGGAATGCGCTCGATCAGCTGGCGTGCGCTGTGGCCGGCGCCGGCCAGGCCCTTGAGCGCGCTGGCCACGGTTTTTTCGTCGGCGTCGAAGCTGGCGTAGATCGGACTGACCGAGACCAGGGTGGTGAGCACGGGCGCGCCCGGGCCGGCAGCGACCAGGTTGCCCACCGTCACCTCCAGCCGGCCGATGCGCCCGGCCACCGGGGCACGCACCTGCGTGTAACCCAGGCTCAGGCGCGTGGTCTGCAGCTGCGCCTGCGCGGCCTTGAGGTTGGCCTCGGCCTCGCGCAGCGCGTTCTCGCGGTCGTCCAGCTCGCGCTGGGCGATCGCCTTGTCGTCCCACAGGCGGCGGGCGCGGGCGTATTCGCTGGTCGCGTAGGTCACACGCGCCTGGGCCGCGCCCGCCTGCGCGGCGGCCCGCGCCACCTCGGCCTCATACGGCGCGGGGTCGATGGAGATCAGCAGGTCGCCCTTGGCCACCAGCGCGCCTTCGCGGAAATGCGTGGCCTGCACCACACCCGCGACGCGCGAGCGAATGTCCACGCGCTCCACCGCTTCCAGACGGCCGGAGAACTCGTCCCAGGCGGCGATGTCGCTCTCGGTCACGGTGGCCACGGACACCGGCATGGGCGGCGGCGCGCTCGGCGCCGCACTGGCCTGCGCGGGGTTGGACTTCTGTGCGATCACGAGCACGGCGACGGTGACGGCGGCCAAGGCGGCGGTCGACCACCAGATGCGACGCTTGAAAGTGGGCAGCTTGGACATGGTTTTTCCTTTTTGAGGGCGAGCGGGACCGTTTCCGGTGGGTCACCGGGTCTGGCGTTTCAGGGTGGTGAGAAAGGGGGCGGTCCGTCAGGACGGCGGCGGCGTCGCGGCCTGGAAGAAGGCGCGGACGTGTTCGCGCACCTCGATGGCGCACGGACATTCTTCTGCGGGCTGCTCGCTCAGCGAGTCGGGCCAGCCGGTGGTGGAGGGCAGCACACCGCTGTGCACGGCAATGCCGGCGCCGCGCAAGCGCTCGGCATAAGCCAGGGCCTCGTCGCGCATCGGGTCGTCGCCGCCGGTCAGGATCAGCGTGGGCGGCAGGCCGGCCAGGCGCTGCGCGCGGCTGGGCACGGCGTAGGGGTGCTCGGCGTCCATCGGGCCGCGCAGGTACTGCTGCCAGCCATCGATCCACTTGCAGCAGGTGGCTTCGCCCATGGTCTGGCGCAGCGAGGCGGTGGCGTTGCACGGGTCCAGCATGGGGGCGACCAGCATCTGCCCGGCCAGCGGCGGGTGGCCGCGGTCGCGCACCATCAGCGCCACCGCAGCGGCGATGTTGCCGCCGGCCTCTTCACCGGCCAGGAACAGCGGCGCGTCCTTGCCGGCCAGGCGGCTGCGCTGCTTGTTCAGCCACTCCAGCGCCGCGTAACCGGCCTCCACGGCCTCAGGGAAACGGTGCGCGGGCGCCAGCGGGTAGGCCAGCGAGGCCACCACCGCGCCCGAGCTGGCCAGCAGCCCGGCCAGGCAGGCGCCGCTGTCCAGGTCGCCCGAGACGAAGGCACCGCCGTGGAAGTGCAGCACCAGCGGCACCGCGCCGCCGCGCGGCTTCTTGCCCCAGACGCGCAGCTCCAGCGGCGGCGTGCCTGGCACCGACAGGGTCTGTGCCGGGGCCATCGGGACGAAGGGGGAGGTAGTTGAAACCATGGACTGGACTATAGACACACCACTTCTGCGGATAAAGCCAGCTTCAACCAGTTGTCTGTTTCCATTGCATGAACAATCCGCCCATAAAACAGCACATCAAGGACAGAGGGTATGGATCAGATCCAATCGATACGCGTGTTCGCGCGGGTGGTGGAGGCCGGCACCTTCACCAAGGCGGCGGAATCGCTGAACCTGCCCAAGGGCACGGTCACCAAGCTCGTGCAGCACCTGGAGGCACGCCTGAAGGTCAAGCTGCTCAACCGCACCACACGGCGTGTGACCGTCACGCCCGACGGCGCGGCCTACTACGAGCGCACGGTGCGCGTGCTCAACGACCTCGACGACATCGAGGCCAGCATGACCAACGCCCAGGCCAGCCCCAGCGGGCGCCTGCGCGTGGACGTGGGCAGTTCGGTGGCGCGCGAGATCATCATCCCCGCGCTGGCCGACTTCTTCCGCCGCTTCCCCGACATCCAGCTCGACCTGGGCGTGTCCGACCGGTCCGTGGACCTGCTGGCCGACAACGTAGACTGTGTGCTTCGCGGGGGTGAGCTGCTGGACCAGTCGCTCGTGGCCCGGCGCGTGGCCAACGTGTCGCTGATCGCGGTGGCCTCGCCGGCCTACCTGCGGGCGCATGGCACGCCCACCCACCCGGAACAGCTGGAGCGTGAGCACACCATGGTGAACCACTTCTCCACCCGCAACGGACGGCCTTACCCGAACGAATTCGAGAAGGACGGCCAGACGCTGGAGATTTCAGGCCGCTACAAGCTCGCGTTGAACGAGAGCAACGCGGTGACGGCGGCGGTGCTGGCGGGTCTGGGTGTCGCGCAGATGGCCTCCTTCACGGCCCTGCCCTTGATCGAACGCGGCGAGCTGGTGCGGGTGCTGAGCGACTGGACCTGCATGACGATTCCGCTGTACGTGGTGTACCCACCCAACCGGCATCTGAGCGCGAAGGTGCGGGCCTTCGTGGAGTGGGTGGCGGAGCTGCTGGCGCGACACCCCCAGATGGCGCGTTGACGCGACCGGCCGGGGGCCGATCCAGAAGCGCCCCGGCAGCGGTGCCGACGCCGTCCTCGTGGCGGGCGAACCGATGACCGACGATCAGCGCCGGGGGACCCGTGGTGCCGGGCGGTGCGGCCTTGAGCCCACCACCTGCCGCATCGTGGCGAGCACGGTGCCGATCATCCAGGCGGCCAGCCGCTCGGGCCAGGGGCCGGCCGAGCGGCTGGGCGCGGTCCCCGGTCGCCGCTCCGTCACCCGGTCGAACCCGAGGGTGTGAAGCCGCTGGCGCTCGACCGCGCTCAGCGCCGAGCCATCGGCCAGCAACACCTCCAGCGTGCGCACACCCCGCTCGCGCAAGGCCGCGGCCAGGGGCACGAGCTCGGCGCGTGACGGGCGCCAGAACACCGCTTCGCGCGCGCGCCGCAGCGCCCCGAGTTGGACCACCGCGTGGTCCGCGAGCGGCAGCGACGCGGCCCATGCGTTGCCCGGCGCCACCAAGGCCCAGCGCGTCTGGCGCGGCATCCCTCCGAAACGGCGCGTCGTGAGTACCGTGAACTCGGCGTGCGGTCCGCCGGTGCGCAGCGCATGCAGCAGGGCGCCACCCGCGCCCGCCACCAGCACGCGCCGTGGCGGCGTGCCCGGCCGGGGCCTCATCCGGCGAACGGCGCGGCCAGGGCGAACCACACGCCCAGCGCCACCGAGATGATGAAGGCACCGTCCAGCAGACCCGCGAGCAGGAAGACCTTGGGCTGCATGGCTTCCATCATTTCGGGCTGCCGCGCCGAGGCCTCCAGGTACTTGCTGGCCATGACGCCGATGCCGACGCAGGAACCGAGGGCGCCGAGGCCGATCATGTGACCGACGGCGAGGGGAAGGCTGCTGAGGTCTGCCATGTGAAGCTCCATCTTGTTGCGATGGCTTCACTGTGGCGGCGCAGTGCCGGGAAATCCATGACCTCGCAGGTCATGCCGCCGGCGAGGGCGTGGTGTGCCCACCGAGTGGAAGTCGGTCTCGATGATTTGACGAGGGTGGAGTCCGCCATGCCTCGATGGCCCGGTGCACCACGGTTTCAGCGTTGGTGCGGGAACAGCCGTTCGATGGGGCAGTGCGTCTTGATGAAGGGCGACTTGATGACGATGTAGCTGAAGTACTTCGCAATCCCGATATTGCTTTCCAGCAGCTCTTCAATCACTTCCTGGTAGTGGTTGACCCCACGGGTGAGGAAGCGCAGCAGGTAGTCGTAGCCACCGCTCACCAGGTGGCACTCGAGCACCTCGTCCACTTCCCGGATGGCCGCTTCGAAGCGGGCGAAGTCCTCGCGGCGGTGGTCGGCCAGCGTGACCTCGGTGAACACGGTGAGCGTGTCACCCAGCTTTTCCAACCGCAGATGCGCACCGTAACCGGCGATGTAACCCGCCTGTTCCAGCCGCTTGACCCGGATGAGGCAGGGGCTGGGTGACAGGCCCACCGCATCGGCCAGGTCCACATTGGTCATGCGCCCGTTCTTCTGCAGTTGGGCCAGGATGCGCAGGTCGAGTCGATCGATCTTGGTGGCGTCGTTCATCGCGGTGTCCTGTGGACTGTTGGGAATGCTGGCATTCTGCCGCTGCGCAGGTGTTCGCAGGGCTATGGAATACCAGTGTTCAGTCTTTCAGCGCGGCGCGCACGTCGGGCGCGGCCAGCACGTCGTCGAGTGTCTTTTTCAGCCGTTCGAACATCAGGCCAAAGTCCGACTCCGTGAAGGTGAGGGCCGGGGCGAAGCCCAGGATGTTGTCGCCGAACGCGCGGAAGACGATGCCGTTGCGGTAGGCGGTGGCCGCCATGCGGTTGGGCAGATCCAGTGCGGGGTCGAACCCGGCTTTGGTGGATTTGTTGCTCACCAGCTCCAGCGCACCCAGCAGGCCACGGTGGCGCGAGTCGCCCACGAGGGGGTGGCTCAGCAGGTCGTCCAGCCCCTGGCCGAAGGTGCTGGCCACGCGCTGGCCGTTGGCGAGCACGCCGCCTTCTTCGTACAGGCGCAGCACTTCCAGCGCTACCGCGGCACTCACCGGATGGGCCGAGTAGGTGGCGCCGTGACCGATGGGGGCGCCCTTGGGTGCGCCGTCGGCGATGGCCGCATACACCTTGTTGGACATGAGCGTGGCGCCCATGGGCACGTAGCCGGAAGTCAGGCCCTTGGCCACGGTCATCAGGTCGGGCTCCACGCCTTCCGCATCGCAGGCGAACATGGGGCCGGTGCGGCCAAAACCGGTGATGACCTCGTCCACCACGAACAGGATGTCGAGCGCGCGGGCGGCTTCGCGCATGGCCTTGAGCCAGCCCTTGGGCGGCACGATCACGCCACCCGAACCCTGGATGGGTTCGCAGAAGAACGCGGCCACGTTCTCCGCGCCCAGCTCGGCGACCTTGGCCTTGAGGGCCGCCACCGAGGCGTCGATGATGGCCTGCCCATCGGCCGGGTGGGCGGCGCGGTAGGGGTTGGGCGAGGGGATGTGGTGCTGCGTGGGCAGCGGCAAATCAAAGCCACGGTGGAACACGGGCAGCGCCGTCAGCCCCGCGCCGGTGGACGACGAGCCGTGGTAGCCACGCTCCAGCGCAATGAAGTGCTTCTTGCCGGGTTTGCCGATGGCGTTGTGGTACTGCACGATGAAGCGCACGGCGGCGTCCACGGATTCCGATCCGCCCAGCGTGAGGTACACGTGCTGCAACGACGCGGGCGAGATCTGCACCAGCTTGGCGGCCAGGCGAATGGCGGGCTCGCTGCTGAAATGGAAGTAGCCCGTGGCGTAGGGCAGCTGGCGCATCTGTTCGGCAGCGGCTTGCACCACGCTCTCCTGGCCGTAGCCAACGTTCACGCACCACAGGCCGGCAAAGGCGTCGAGCAATTGCTGGCCCTTGCCGTCGGTCAGCCAGATGCCCTGGGCGCCGGTGAGGATGTTGGGGCCGCGCTTTTCGTGCACACGCCAGGGCGCGACGGGGTGGATGAGGTGGGCGCGGTCCAGCGCGTCCAGCGCGGCGATCTGGGGCAGGGCTTCGGAGTGGGTCATGGCGGTATCCGTGGGTGACAGTGGACAAGGACACGAGGGGCGCACCGAGTGGCAACGCCGCTCTTATTCATGTGTCAAAGCTTAGGGGGATTACCGGCCAAGGTGGTGCTGCTTTGGGGGGCGCGCACGCAGCAGCATGCGGTTGTTGAAGGCCAGACAGCACATCGTTTGGCGATGACCCTTCAGGGTGCTCGTGCGCGGTGTGGGGTGAGGCGGTTCCGGACCGCCTTGGCAAAAAGTGCCAGACACCCCGTGGATTGACAACGAATCTGCGCGCAGGCCACTGCGATATGGCATCTCCTGAACGGGGGGCAACCATAGACTTATTTCGTCTCAACCCACCGGACCAACCCATGACTTTCAAACCCAAATTCATCAGCTTCGATTGCTACGGGACCCTCATCAACTTCGAGATGGGGCCGACGGCCAAGGTCCTGTTCAAGGACCGTGTGCCGGCCGAGCGCATGCCGGCGTTTCTGGACAGCTTCCGTGCCTATCGCCTCGACGAGGTGCTGGGCGACTGGAAGCCGTTTTTCGACGTGGTGGAGAATTCCATTCAGCGCACGTGCAAGAAACATGGCATCGAATGCCTGGCCTCGGACGTGGCCGCTTTGTACGCTGCGGTGCCGACCTTTCAGCCGCATCCGAACGTGGTCGAGGTGCTGGAAGCGATCGCGCCACACGTGCCGCTGGTGATCCTGTCCAACTCGATGGTGGACCTCATTCCCCACAGCGTCGCGCACCTCAAGGCCCCTTTCCACGCGGTCTACACCGCCGAGGAAGCACGCGCCTACAAGCCGCGCATGCAGACCTTCGAGTACATGTTCGACCAGCTCGGCTGCGGTCCCGAGCAGATGATGCATGTCTCGTCGAGCTTCCGGTACGACCTAATGACGGCCTCCGACCTGGGCTTCATGGCCAAGGCCTTCATCGACCGCGGTCATGAGCCCACGTCGACCGAATACGGCGTGAACCGCCTGACCGACGTTCGTCAGCTTCCTGCACTGCTCGGACTCTGATGCTCGGCCTGAACTCTCACCCTGCGACCCAGGTGGTGACGCCTGATGGGCATCCGACGGAGGCCGCGGCGCTGAGCACCGCGGTGCCCGACCTAGCGCCAGCCGAGGTGCAGGCGCTGGTGGCGCGCCTCTACGGCATCGACGGCAGCAGCATCCATCCTTTGGCGGGCGAGCGTGACCAGAACTGCGCCGTGGAGACGGCCGATGGCACCCGCTATGTGTTCAAGATCAGCAACCCCTCCGAGCCGGTGCCGCTGGTCGATTTCCAGATCGCCGCCCTGGAGCACATCGCCCGCACATCGCCCGGCCTGCCTGTGCCCCGCGTGGTGCGCACGCTGAACGGCCAGACACGCGACACCGTGGCGCTCGCCGACGGCGCCCGGACCTCGGTGCGCATGCTCACCTACCTGGAAGGCACCCAGATCAAGGAGACACCGCGCACAGCCGCGCAGCGGTTGGCGATGGGCCGGACGCTGGCCGAGCTGAACCTCGCTCTGCAAGGCTTCACGCACCCGGCAGCCGCGCACGAGCTGCTGTGGAACGTGTCGGCCGCGCACCGGCTCACGGTGCAGCTGGACAGCCTGCCCGAAGGACCGCGGCGCACACTGGCGCGGTCGTTCATGTTGCGCTTCACAGAACACGTGCTGCCCCGGCTGGGTTCTCTTCGGGCGCAGGTGATCCACAACGACTACCACCTCTACAACGTGCTGGTCGCGCCCGATGACCAGGCGCGCATCACCGGCATCATCGATTTCGGCGACATGCTCCATGCGCCCCTCGTGGGCGAGGTGGCCACTGCCGCGGCCTTTCACATGACCGGCAACGCCGACCCGTTCGAAGGCCCGGCACAGTTTGTCGGTGCCTACCAGTCCGTGCTGCCGCTGACCGAGCCGGAGCAGGAGATCGTCGCCGACCTCATAGCGACGCGCCACCTCATCACCGCCCTGATTTCCGAGTGGCGCGTGCTGCGCTACCCCGAAAACCGAGCCTACATCATGCGCCACAACCCCGCAGCCTGGGAGGCGCTTTCGCAGTTGGCAGAGCTCCCCCGCCACGAAGTGCGCGACCGTTTGCTGACGCCCTCACACCAAGGAACCCCTTCATGAAAACCACCGCCGACTTCAATATGGTCAACGCCTACATTCCCGGGCGGGCCAATGTCGATCCCGCCACTGAAGCCATGATTGCGCGGCGCAATGCGCTGCTGGGCCCGGCCTACCGGCTGATGTATGAACACCCGCTGCACATCGTGCGCGGCGAAGGCGCGTGGCTGATCGACCCGCAGGGCCGTCGCTACCTGGACGCGTACAACAACGTCACCTCGCTCGGGCACTGCCACCCCGCGGTGGCCGAGGCCATCTGCCGCCAGGTGCAGACGCTCGCGACCAACACGCGCTATCTGCACGACACCATCCTCCAACTGGCCGAACGCCTGCTCGCCAGCGTGCCTGGCACCGACCTGGCCCACCTGATGCTGACCTGCACCGGCAGCGAGGCCAACGACCTGGCCTACCGCATCGCCAAGGTGCGCACCGGCGGCACGGGCGTGATCGTCACCGACACGGCCTACCACGGCATCACCGACGCCGTGTCGCAGTTCTCGCCTTCGTTGGGCCCGACCGTTGACCTCGGTCCGCACGTCCGCCTGGTGCCGGCGCCGCGCCTGTACCACGCCGAGGGCGCCGACCTGGGCGAGCGCTTCACGCGCGACGTGGAGGCGGCCATCGCCGACCTGCAGCGCCACGGCATCAAGCCGGCGGCTTTGATCGTCGATTCGCTCTTCACCAGCGACGGCATCCTGCCCGAGCCTGCGGGCTTTCTGAAGGGCGCGGTCGAGGCCATTCAACGCGCTGGTGGCCTCTTCATTGCCGACGAAGTGCAGCCCGGCTTCGGACGCACCGGTTGGCACATGTGGGGCTTCCAGCGCCACGGCATCAAGCCCGACATCGTCACCCTGGGTAAGCCCATGGGCAACGGCCAGCCCATCGCAGGCCTGCTGGCAACCGCCGACGCGCTGGCGGAGTTCGGCGAGTACTCGCGCTACTTCAACACCTTCGCCGGCAACACCGTCTCGTGCGCAGCGGCCCTGGCGGTGCTGGAGACCATCGAACGGGAACAGCTGATGCCGCATGCCGCCAAAGTCGGGAAACTGCTGCTCGATGGCATCACCGCGCTCGCCGCGAAGCACGAGGCCATCGGTGACGTGCGCGGGGCGGGGCTGTTCGTGGGTGTCGAGCTCGTGTCGGACCGTGCGACGCGGGCGGCGGATCGTGGCCTGACCAGCCGGGTCGTCAACCTGATGCGCGACAAGGGCGTGCTGCTCAGTGCCTGCGCCCAGGGCCACAACGTGCTCAAGATCCGTCCGCCGCTGGTGCTGTCGGCTGAGCAGGCCGGCATGGTCATCAAGGCGCTCGACGAATCACTCGCCGAGGCGCAGCGCTAGGGCCTGTCAACACATCCTCAGCACGGCAGCAGGATCTGCTGGGGGCGACTCGCACAACGGCAACCTGCTCTGTGCAAGACCCTCATTACAGCACCGGATCGGGGGGCGTGCGGCCTAAACTTTTGTCACCGCGCCTCGCGCAGGAGCCATCATGTCCCATCCCCTGAACCACATCCACACATCCTCCAAGCCGCCTGCCTCCGCGGAGGTTGTCGTGATCGGCGGCGGCATTATCGGGGCCTTTACCGCCTACTACCTGGCCAAGCGCGGGGTTTCGGTCGCCTTGGTCGAGAAGGGCCTCATCGGTGCCGAGCAGTCGAGCCGCAACTGGGGCTGGTGCCGCCAGCAGAACCGCGACGCCCGCGAGCTGCCGATGGCCACCAAGAGCCTGGAACTGTGGGATCGGTTTGCCGCCGACAGCGGCGAAGACACGGGCTTCAAGCGCTGCGGCTTGTTGTACCTCAGCGATGACGAAGCCCAGATCGCGGGCTGGGCCCAGTGGCGCGAATTCGCGAAAACCGCTGGCGTGAGCACGCACATGCTGAGCAGTCGCGAGGCCTCGGAGCGTGGCCTGGCCACCGGCCGTTCGTGGAAGGGCGGCGTCTTCTCGCCCAGCGACGGCACGGCCGACCCGGCCAAGGCGGCGCCCGCGGTGGCCGCCGCGATCATGAAACTCGGTGGCAGCGTGCACCAGAATTGCGCCGCGCGCGGCATCGAACTCGAGGGCGGCCGCGTCAGCGGCGTCGTCACCGAAGCCGGGACGATCAAGACCCGCATCGCGGTCATGGCAGGCGGTGCGTGGGCATCGTCGTTCTGCCACCAGCTCGGCGTGCGGTTTCCGCTCGCCACGGTGCGCCAATCCATCGTGCGCCTGTCACCGGTGGAACAGGAGCTGCCGGCCGCGCTGACCAGCCCGCGTGTCGCCATCACCCGGCGCCCCGACGGCCACTACGTCTTGGCCATCAGCGGCCGTGGGCGCCTCGACCCCACGCCGCAGCTGCTGCGCTTCGCGCCGCAGTTCATTCCGATGTTCGCCAAGCGCTGGCGCAACGTGTTTCCCGGCGGCCTGGAAGGCTTCCGCTGGGGCCACGAAACCCGCGCCCGCTGGAAGCTGGACGCGCCCACGCCCATGGAGCGGGCGCGCATCCTCAACCCCAAGCCCGACCCGGCCGGCGTGCACGAAATCCACCGCCGCGCCGTCGACTTGCTGCCTCCGCTGCGCCAAGCCCGCATCGCGAACACCTGGGCGGGCTACATCGACAGCACGCCCGACGGCGTGCCGGGCATCGGACAGATACCGCAAGTGCCCGGCTTCATTCTGGCCGCGGGCTTCTCGGGCCATGGCTTCGGCATCGGTCCGGGCGCGGGCCATCTGATCGCCGACCTGGTGTCGGGCGCCAAGCCGATCTTCGATCCGGCGTCTTTCGACCCCGGGCGCTTCAGCCAGTCGTCTTGGGGCAAGGTGGCTGATTTCTAGCTTCGCCGCCCGTCCACCGCCCCTTCATGCTCGGCGCCCGACTGAACATCAGAATCGACCATGAACTCAACCGTTCCGCTCGACCGCTTCGACTTCAAGATCCTCGTGCATCTCCAGCGCGAGGGGCGCTGCTCGAACGTTGATCTGGCCGATGCCGTGGGGCTCAGCCCCAGCCCGTGTCTCCTGCGCACCAAGCGGATGCAGACGAGCGGGTTGATCCGTGGCTATGGCGCCGACATCGCGCTGGAAAAGCTGGGGGATTTCGTCACCGTGTTTTCGGAGATCACCCTCAGCAGCCACCGACCGGTGGATTTCCGAAAGTTCGAGCAAGGCGTCGCCAAGCACGAGGAGATCGTCGATTGCTACAACGTCAGTGGCGGCTACGACTACCTGTTGAAGATCGTGGCTCCTGGCGTCGGCTACTTTCAGGCGTTGATGGAGCGCATGCTGGAAGACGACATGGGCATCGAGCGTTTCGCCAGCAGGATCGTCCTGCGTCAGCCGCTGGAGCGACGTGAGTCCCCGCTGAGCCTCATCCTGAGGCAGAAGCTCTGAGGGTGATGCTTGGGAATCAGGCTGTGTGCGCCTCAGCTCACGCTGACAGGGCTACTTGGATATCCCGGCGAGGTCGCACAGGTCCCAGTTTCCGCCGGTCAACACCAAGCACACCTTGTCCTTTGGCTTCACCGCGAGCGCGCTCGCCGACACGATGGGCTCATCGTCCGGCAACGCGACTCCATCGACGCATTTTTTGAAAGAGTGGGTCGGCGGCCTTGCCCGGCGCGCCGATGCTCTAGCCGCCCGAAGTGGTGTTTGCCAGTGGCTGCAACGGCTGCAGCCGCTCACCTGATCACAGGCCCACCAGCGCAGCAAGACCGCCGATGTCCGGGATCTCGACGGTGCCATAGGCCGGTACGCCGGGCTCATGTCCGCGGTTGACGAAAGCCTTGTCCTTGATGCCGACGTCGCGTGCCGACATGTGGTCATAGCGCATGCTGGAAGAGACGTGCAGGAAGTCTTCCGGCTTGGCGTTGAGCTGGTCGATCATGTATTCGAAAGCGCGCAGGCGCGGCTTGTAGGCCTTGGCTTGCTGCGCGGTGTACACGCGGTGGAAGGGCACGCCCAGCTTCTCCACGTTGTGCACCAGTTGATGGTCCATGGCGTTGGAGATGATCACCAGCGGGATCTTGTCTGCGATCTTGGCCAGGCCGGCGGTCACGTCCGGATGCGGGCCCCAGGTCGGCACGGCCGCATAGATCTCGGCCACGTCGGACTCGCGGAAGGGCACACCCCAGCGGTTGGCGGTGCGCAGCACCGAGTTGTAGACCACGTCGTAGTAGGGCTGCCAGTCGCCCAGCACTTCGTCCAGGCGGTAGGCCGCGAAGTCCTTGCAGAACTGATCCATCTCCTCGGGCTTGATGCGGTCGGCAAACAGCTTGCGGGCCCAGGGGGCCATCTGGAAGTTGGTCAGGGTGCCGTAGCAGTCGAAGCTGATGTACTTGGGTTTGAAAACAATGGACATGGGAGAGGCCTTTCGTTGGGGGGAATGAACACATCCAGGCTGCCCCCGGGGCGGCGTCGCCTGGTCAATATTGATCTCTCGATCAATAACCGTTGCTGCGATCGATCTGGTCCAGCAGTGCCTCGCCGCGTTGGTGGCGGCGCAGGTTTTCAAGCAGAACCGGAACGGCGGTTTCTGGCTGGGTCATGCTGGCCACATGCGGTGTGAGCACGACGCGAGGGTGTCGCCACAGCGGATGGTCGGTGGGCAGGGGCTCGGGATCGCAGACATCCAGAACGGCGCGCTTGAGGTGGCCGCTGTCGAGGGCGTCCAGCAGGGCCTCCTGGTCCAGATGGCCGCCGCGCCCCACATGCAAGAGGGCGCTGCCAGCGGGAAGGGCCGCGAACAGGCGCGCACCGAGAATGCCGCGGGTGGCGTCGGTCAGGGGCAGCAGGCAGATCAGGATGTCGCACTGGCCCAGGAACTCATTCAGAGTCCCATCGCCATCGAAGCAGCGGACACCGGGCAATGACCTGGGCGACCGGTTCCAGCCCAGCCGCGTGAACCCGAACACGCCCAGGCGATCCAGGACGGCCTGGCCCAGCACGCCCAGCCCCATCACACCGACCGAGCAGGTCGATGGCGGATAGACCTCGATGGGCTGCCACAGCCCTTGCCGCTGGAATTCCTGGTACTCGAACAGGTGCCGGTGCAAGGCCAGCACCGACATGCTTACGTACTCCAGCATGCCGTTGACGATGCCGGGTTCGACCATCCGCACGATCGAGATGTGCGATGGGATGGCCGAGGTGTCGATGTGGTCCACCCCCGCGCCGGAAGAGAACAGCACTTTCAGCCGCGGCAGCGCCGCGATGAAGTCCGGGGGCACCTGCCAGGCGATCAGGTACTCGATCTCGTCCAGGTTGCCCGCATCGGGCCAGACACGGAAATCCACGTCCGGCACCAGCTGGGCGAACAGTTGCTGCCACGCGGGGCCGCGGGCGACATCGGAGCGGTACAGCACGGTCATTCTTTGCGCCCCCATCACCAGCCCCCCACCCAGCCGTCGAACAGACCTTCGGGCAACGTGTTCGCGTTGGCACCTTTGAGGAAGCGGAAGTCGCATCCCTGGTGGGCCTGCTCGACCTCGCGGATGTACAGGTGCCGGTAGCCTCGCACATGGGGTGACGGCACCGGTGGCGGCGCCTCGCTGCGGCGCTGGGCCAGGACCTCGTCGCTGACCAGCAGTTCGAGCCGGCGCTCGGACACGTCCAGCTCGACGATGTCTCCGGTGCGCACGAGCGACAACGGACCGCCCACGGCCGCTTCGGGGGAGACGTGCAAGACCGAGGTGCCATAGGCCGTGCCGCTCATGCGAGCGTCTGAAATGCGCAGCATGTCCTTGACCCCCTGTTCCATCAGGCGGCGGGGCAGGGGCAGCATGCCCCATTCGGGCATGGCCGCGCCCACCGGCCCGCAGTTGCGCAGGATGAGCACGCTGTTGGCGTCGATGTTCAGCGCCGGGTCGTCGATGGTGTCGGCCAGGCTCTGCACGTCTTCGAACACGACGGCTCGTCCCCGGTGTTGGAACAGGGCGGGCGACGCGGCGCAACTCTTGATGACCGCGCCGTCCGGCGCCAGGTTGCCCTTGACCACCACGATGCTCTCGCCCGCCTTGACGGGCGCATCCAGCGGCCGGATGACTTCGGTATCGAACACCTGGGCCTCGTCCGCAATCTGGCCGATGGTCCGGCCGTCCACCGTGGGTGCGTCCAGGTGCAGCAGGGGGCGCAACACGTGCAGCAGCGCTGGGACGCCACCGGCGCTCATCAGGCGCTCGGTCAGGTGTTCGCCCGCGGGTTGCACGTTCGCAATCAGGGGCACGCGGCGGGCGATCTCGTCAAAGCGGTCCAGCGTGAGCGGCACCCCCACACGTCCCGCCAGCGCCAGCAGGTGGATGATGGCGTTGGTGGATCCGCCAACCGAACACAACAGTGTGATCGCGTTGTCGAAGGCGCGGGCATCCAGGATGTCTGATGGGGCCAAGCCGCTCAGTGCCATGGCCACGCTGCGCCGCCCCACCGCCTTGGCGATCTGGCTGCGCCGCCCATCGCTGGAGGGGACCAGGCTGCTGCCCGGCAGCGACATGCCCAAGGCCTCGCTGAGGGTGGACATCGTCGAAGCGGTGCCCATCTCGCTGCAATGGCCGGGGGTGCCCATGGTCTGGCGTTCGAAGTTCTCGAACGCCTGGATGGACAGGCAACCCGCACGGAGTTGATCCACAAAGCGCCACACGCCATTGGCCGTGGCCAGGTGTCCGCCGGTGGCGGACCGCGGCGTGCCCGGACCGCTGTTGAGCACGATGGCGGGCACATTGGCGCTGGCGGCGCCCATGAGCAGACCTGGCTGGGTCTTGTCGCAGCCCCCCATCAGCACCACCGCGTCGAGGGGATAGCCGCGGATGCTCTCCTCGGCATCCATGGCCAGCAGATTGCGAAACGGAAAAGAGCTCGGCTTGACCAGGTTCTCGCTGATCGACATCAACGGAACCTCGAAGGGGATGCCGCCGGCTTCCAGCACGCCCTCCCGGACCTTCTGCGCCAGCGCGCGCAGGTTCAGGTTGCAGGGGTTGAGGTCGGACCAGGTGTTCAAGATGCCGACGATGGGTTTCTCCATCAGGTCTTCACGGGTCCAGCCGTCGGCCGCCAGTGTGGACCGGTGAATGAAGCCCGGCAGGTCGTTCTTGCGGAACCAGCGGGCGCTGCGCAGCGGCGACAGCGCTGGTTTTTCTTCCGGTTGTTCGGGCGTTTTCATGGGCGGCTTTCTTGGGGGTTGGTGCAAAAAAATTGTAGGAAGAACCGCCCATGGAATATGCGGTTGTGGCCTCGTTCGACGGGACCAAATTCCGAATTTGGCCGGTGAACTTTTCGACTTGACCATGGCCCCGGAAGCGCGCTGTTCGTGAACCGGTTCGCAGACGCTTGCGTTCACGAGGACAGCGCTATTTGTAGATGTCCGCGAGATCGCCCAGATTCCAGTTGCCGCCGCTGAGCACCAGACAGACCTTCTCATCGGGCCGCAGCTTCACGCTGCCCGCCAGCAGGGCGCCCAGGCCGATGGACGCCGCCGGCTCCGCGATCAGCTTCGCCTCCTTGGCCAGCGCGCGCATGGCCGCGACGATGTGCTCGTCATCGACCAGCACGATCTCGTCCACGTACTTCTCGATGATGGGAAAGGGGTTCTGCCCCGGCACGCTGATGCGCACGCCGTCTGCAATGGTGTCCTTCAGCGGCAGCGAGGTGCGCTCCTTGTTGATCCGGCTCTGGTGGTACTTGGGCGTCAAGGACGGCTCCGCGCCGATGACCCGCACCGACGGCTTCGTTTCCTTGATGGCGGTGGCAATGCCCGAAATCAGCCCGCCACCACCCAGCGGAACGATGACGGTGTCCACACCTTCAAGATCTTCCAGGATCTCGCAGCCGATGGTGCCCTGGCCCGCCATGACCATCGGGTCCTCGAAGCCGTGAACCGCGGTGTAGTTGTTCTCTTCGGCAATCTCGCACACCCGCTTCCAGCGGGCGGCCGTGTCGCCGTCGAACAGAATGACTTCCGCCCCCAGGGCCTGGGTGTTCTCGATCTTGATCTTGGGTGTGGTCACCGGCACGACGATGGTGGCCTTGACGCCCAGCATCCTGGCGGCATAGGCGATGCCCTGGGCGTGGTTGCCCGACGACGTCGCAATGAGGCCGTTGCCGAGCTGCTCTCTGGTGAACGACAGCGCCTTGTTCAGCGCACCCCGAATCTTGAAGGCGCCGGTGATCTGCAGGGTTTCGGGCTTCAGATAGAGCTCGCAACCCACGGCCTTTTCGATCTTTTCCGCACGCAGTATGGGCGTGCGCTTGATATGGGGCTTCAGCCGTTCGCGGGCCTGGTGGATGTCCTGGAGGGTGGGGTGTTCAAGCATGGTGGTCATTCGATGAACTCAAAAAAGCTGCCGACGTTGTGGGCCAACGCGTTCTGGTAAATCTTGTTGGAGGTGGTGTTGTCCTGAACGGCCATGCCTGTGGAGTCGAAGATCGTGATTTCTTCGTCGCTCGTGCGCCCAGGCTTCTTGCCCAGCAAGACCTCGCCAATCTCCGCGTGAATGCCGTCCTTGGAGAGGATGTTCAGGCGCAGCGCATGCTGTATTTCGCCTTTTTCGCTGCACTGCAGGATCGAGTCCACCACGGCCTTGGCGTGCCGGAAGATCTCCGGCTCAAACTCCTGCTTGCCTTTGGCGTCGGTGCCAATCGCCACAATGTGCGTGCCTGGCTTGACCCAGGCAGCTTCCACCACCGAGCCTTTGCCACGGGTGGTGGTGATCAGGATGTCGGCCTGTTCAACCGCTTCCTGCTTGGAGTTCGCCACGACCACCGGGATGCCGAACTCACGCTCGATGTCGGCCTTGAAGCTGGCCAGCGAATCGGCGTGGTGGTCCCACGCATGCAGCTCCTCGATCTTCATCACCTGGCTGATCGCACGGATCTGCATGCGGGCCTGATTGCCGGTGCCGATCGAGGTGACGCGTTTGGCGTCCTTCCTGGCCAGCGCCTTCACCGACACGGCACCCGCCGCCCCCGTGCGCAGACCGGTGATCAGGCTGCCGTCCATCACGCAGACCAGCGCACAGCTGCGGGCATCGAACAGCAGGATGGTCCCCATGCCGCTGGGCACTCCGTAGGTGGTCGGGTTGTCGGGAAAGCCGCCGGATGAGGCCTTCATCGAGATGATTTCATTGCCCTTGTAGTACCCCAGCTTGAAGTCGATGTCTCCGCGCGGCGGGTGGAGGTCGATGCCGATGTAGTCGGGTTGCACCACCTGGTCGCTGTTGAAGCCTTTGTAGGCCTCTTCAACGGCGCCGATGACTTCCTTCATGGCAATCAATCCGCGGACTTCTTCTTTCTTCAGCAGCAGCGTTTTCATATGCGTCATCTCCTGTTTCAGTACCCTCGGGCCCTGTCCACCCGGCCCTCCATGGGCAGCCCCACCCGGTGGCGGCGCAGGTTGTCAATCACCGCTTCCACGGCGGTTTCGGGCTGCGTCATGCTGGCAATGTGGGGCGTCAGCACCACCTGGGGGTGGTGCCAGAACGGGTGTTCGGGCGGCAAGGGCTCCGGCTCGCACACGTCCAGAATGGCCGACGACAGTTGGCCTTGGTCCAATGCCTGCAGCAGGTCTTGCTGCACCAGGTGCCCGCCCCGACCCACGTTGATCAGGGTGGCGCCCCGGGGCAGCTGATCGAACAGCGGCTTGGCGAGAATGCCGCGCGTGCTGTCGGTCAGCGGCAGCAGGCAGATCAGGATGTCGGTGCGGGCCAGGAACGCCTGCAGACCCTGCTCGCCCGCATGGCATTCGATGCCGTCGATCCGCCGCGGCGACCGGCTCCAGCCGGCACAGTCAAAGCCGAAGCCACTGAGCTTCTCCAGCACGGCGCGGCCCAGCATGCCCAGGCCCAGTACACCGACGCGCCGCGACGAGGCGGGATACACGCGGTGGGTCTGCCAGCGGCCTTCCTGCTGTTGCTGGCCGTAGGTGTGCCAGTCGCGGTGCAGGGACAGCACGGCCAGTGTGGCGTACTCGACCATGCCATTGACGATGCCGGACTCGACCATGCGCACCACCGGCAGTGTTTCGGGAATGACCGAGAAGTCGAACTGGTCGATGCCGGCCCCGGTGGAGAACAGGACCTCCAGGTTCGGGAACCGGGTGGCCAGGTCCGCGGGTGGTTCCCAGGCCGCGAGGTAGCGCACCTCGTGCGGGTCCGGCACGTCGGGCCAGATGCGAAACGGCAGCTCCGGCATCTGCTGGGAAAACCGCTGGGCCCACACCGCGCCGCGGATGGGGTCGGACTTGTAGAGAAAGCTCATGGTGTTCACTTGGGTTGGTAGATCACATACACCTTGGCCACGTGTTCGCGGCTCTCCCAGGTACAGCGGGCACCCCTTTCGATCAGGAAGATGTCGCCCTTCGAAAAGGTGCGGCGGCGGCCGGTTTCGTCGACGAAATCCACGCTGCCTTGCAGCAGGTGCATCAGCTCAAGGTGCTTGTAGAACAGCGGGCGGCGCTCATACGGCGTCGAGTCCCAGGTGCCGCACGTGAACAGGCCATCGGCGCTGGTGTAGTCGGTGTGGTTGCGGCAGGACGGGAGCGGTGTGGTCAGCAGGTCCAGGGGCGGCGGGCCCGAGGGTTTGAGCTCAGGTGCTTCCTGCAGTCGCAGGATTCGGCCCCTACCCGTCTGGCTGCGGTTGTAGCGGGTGAAGATGAGCGAAACAGAACCCCGTGCCGTCCAGGAGAAGCTGGCACCGCGCGGGATCAGCGCGGCCTGGCCAGGCCCGAACGTCAGCTCGGTATCTGCCTGGGTGAGGGTCAGCTGGCCATCATGGACGATGACACACTCGTCAGCCGGCAGGAACGAGACCATGCCCTGACCGGACTTCAGTTCGATCACGCCAGCGGTCACAGCACCTGCAGGCCAGGCCAGGACGCGACGGCACGACAGGAAGCGGTCGTCACCGGGGTGGGCTTCGACAGATATGCCCTGGTGCCGGTCGCGTGCAAAGGATCGCATGTCCACGAAGGTGGGGCGAGGGAACGACACAACCTCGAAGGCTTCGCTTTCTTGCAGCAGGGTGGTCATGGTTTTGCCCAGATGGATGGGTGGATGAATGGGGCTCAGGCGGCCTGGGCCACCGGCTTCCCGGCACTGAGTCGGGCGATTTCCCGCATCAGCAGTGGCGGGCTGGCCAATACGGGGCAGGTCAGTGTTGCGGCCAGCGGGTCGCGCAGATGCGCCAGCGAGGCCTGGGCCAGGACCAGAACATCCACCTCACGGGACAACTCTGCAGCAGCCTCCTGAAGAATGGCGTCATGCCGCGCACGGTCACCCGCCATCAGCGCCTGGTAGGCCTCGGGCCGCAGCACCGTCTGGATGCTGATTTCCCGGGCTTGCTCTGCCGCATGTGCTCGCAGCAGCGCGCTGCTGGGCTCCACCGTGCTGCTGGCCGTGCACAGCAGGCCAATGCGCGGGCCGTTGCGCACGGCCTGCGCCATCATGGGGTCGTCGATTTTCAGGATGGGTTGCTGCACGAGGCGTCGTGCGATATCAACCGCCGGAGACGTCGATGAACAGGTGACCACGATCAGATCGGGCTGCGCTTGGGCCGCTAGAACGATCTGGTCCACTACGCGCCGGTACACCAGCGGCTGCGGCGCACCGCGCAACAGGTCTTGCAACAGGCTCTCGTTGAGGATGTGGAAGCAGTCGGCGGTGGGCACTTCAGTGCGTGCGCGTGCGCGAAAGTCATCGACCAGGAAGCCGACTGTGTGGACAAGGGCGATGCGCTGGATCACTGGCAATGCTCCTGCTGGGCGTGTTCTAGATGTCGAGCTGAAAGGCGGCTGCCAGCTCTTCGATCTGCGTGGCGTTCAAAGGGCTGGTGGGCGCATTGCGCAGCAGCAGGAAGAGCTTGGCCGTCTCTTCCAGCTCCTCGGTCGCGTAGACAGCGGCCTCCAGTGAGGCACCGGACACCACCGGCCCATGGTTGGCCAGCAGCACAGCGCCATGTTTGCGTGCACGGCCACGAATCGCCTCGGCCAGCGAGGGATCGCCGGGACGGTGGTAGGGAATCAGTGGCAGGCGGCCGATCTTCATGACGAAGTAAGGCGTCAAGGGTGGGAGGCAGTCGTCGTGGTTCAGGCCGCACATGCACGATACGGCGGCCGAATGCGAGGCATGCAGGTGCACGATGGCTCCCGCACCCGCACGCTCCTCGTACATCGCACGGTGCAGGAAGGCTTCCTTGGAGGGTGCATCGCCGCTGACGTGACGGCCGCTCCAGTCGAGTTTGGCCAAGCGCGCCGGATCCAAGCGACCCAGGCAGACATTGGTCGGCGTCAGCAACCAGCCGTCGTCCAGGCGCACGCTGATGTTGCCGCTGCTGCCGGCGGACAAACCGCGGTCAAACAGAGAGCGGCCCAATTCAACCAGCTCTTCGCGCAACCTGGCTTCATCGCGCCCGGTGGAAATCATCGCGCTCATGGCAGTGTGCTCCAGGCCTTGAGGAAGAAATCCGAGCTGCCGAAGTTGCCGGACTTGAGTGCCAGCGCCAGCGGTTGCGTGCCGTCGTCGTGCAGGGTGCTGGTCCAGGGCACGCCAGGATCGATTTCGGCCCCGATGCGCAATCCCTTCACGCCGAGCGCCTTGACCACCGCGCCTGAAGTCTCGCCGCCAGCCACGAGCATCTGGCCCACGCCAAGCCGTACCAGCCCGCGCGCGATTTCCGCCAGCGCGTTTTCCACCAGATTGCCTGCATGCGCCACGCCGAGTTCGGCCTGCACTTGCTTGACCATATCCGGTGTGGCCGTGGCGTATATCAATACGGGTTGCTGTGCGATGCGCGTGCCCGCCCAGTCGAGCGCGGCGGCGACGAGGTCCTCGCCGCGGGCAAGACGCAGCGGATCGATACTGAACGAGGGGAAGGATGCGCGCGTCACGTCCACCTGCTTCTGCGTGGCGAGCGAGCAACTGCCCGAGATCACGGCGCGCAGGCCGCCGGTCTTCGGCAATGCATCTGCCACGGCACTCGACGCCAGCAGGCCGCTGCGGCGAAAGTTCTGCGGTAAGCCGAGCGCGATGCCGGAGCCGCCGGTCACCAGTGGCAGATCGGCACAGGCCGAGCCGATCGCGTCGAGGTCCGCATTGGACAGCGCATCGACGATGGCCAAACCGTGGCCCTGCTGGCGCAGAGCGGTGAAGCGCTCGCGGATCGCCGCATCGCCCCTGCTCACCGTCGCGTAATCGACCAGGCCGACCTTGCGCCCAGACTGCTGCTGCAGTACGCGCACCAGGTTCGCATCGGTCATCGGCGTCAGCGGATGGTTGCGCATACCCGACTCGGAGAGCGGTACATCGCCGACGAAAAGATAGCCCTTGTAGAGGGTACGTCCATTGGCGGGCAGGGCCGGGCAGGCAATGGTGAAATCGGTGTCCAGCGCCTGCATCAAGGCTTCGGCGACGGGGCCGATGTTGCCGCGCGGCGTGGAATCGAAGGTCGAGCAATACTTGAAGTAGAACTGTCGGCAGCCTGCCGCCTGCAACCAGCGCAACGCGGCGAGCGACTCCGCCACCGCGTCCTCGGCCGGGCTGGTGCGCGACTTGAGTGCGATCACCACCGCATCGACATCGTCAGGCGGCGGGCCGCCCGGGACACCGATCAGCTGGACGGTGCGCATGCCAGCCTTGACCAGCATGCCGGCGAGGTCCGTGCCGCCGGTGAAGTCGTCTGCAATGCATCCCAGCAGTGCGGCCATTGCTTCGGTCCTTTTTAGGCTGGGCGGTAGATCACGTACACCTTCGCCACATTCACCAGGCTTTCCCAAGTGCACGAGGCCTTCTGCTCGATGAGGAAGATGTCGCCCTTGGAGAAGGTGCCGCTGCGGCCCGCTTCGTCGACGAAGGTCGCCGTGCCTTCCAGCAGGTGCATCAGTTCCATGTGGCGGAAGTACAGCGCGCGGCGGGTATAGGGCGTCGAGTCCCAGGTGCCGCAGGTGAATTCACCGTCCGCAGTCTTGTAGTCGGTGTGATTGCGACAAACCGGCTTCGGCGTGAGCAGCAGATCGGCCGCCGGTCCGCCCGCAGACGGCCCCATCTCCGGGCTCTCCTTGATCGGCACGATGGCGCCGTCGCCCGGTTGGCTCTTGTTGTACCGGACGAAGATCAGCGACACGGGGCCTTCTGCGGACCAGGTGAATGCGGCGCCGTGCTTGATCACCGCGCTCTGCTTCTCCACCAGCGTCAGAGTGGAGCCCTGCTGCGTCAGGGTCAGGCGGCCTTCGTTGACGATGATGAACTCATCCGCCGGGAGAGACGGCACGGAGCCGCTGCCCGCGTCGAGTGCAATGACACCAGCGGTCACGGGGCTCTGCTCCCAATCCAGGACGCGGCGGCTGGACAGGAAGGGGTCCGCTCCCGCCGCCGTGGTCACGGCGATGCCCAGGCGCTTGTCCCTCGCAAATGCGCGCATATCGACAAAGGACTGCACGGTATCCAGGACGGCTTCCGCTTGCTGCAAATTCAACATGGGTATTCCCTTGATTCAGATAGGTTGGAGTTAGGCCGCCTGCGCGGCCAGTTTCGCGAAACGCGAGATGTGGTAGTGCTCGATGGGCGTGGATGTACGGCCGGTATGGATCAGTTCGGCCATCACGTCGCCCACGCCCGGGCCCAGCTGGAAACCTTCGCCCGAGAAGCCGAACGCGTAGTACAGGCCGGGCACGCGCGCGCTAGGCCCCATGACCGACCGGCCATCTTCCATGTAGCCCTCGATCCCGCCCCAGACGCGGATGATGTTCAGGTTCTTGAATGCCGGCACCACGCGCGGCGCATTCGCGAGCTTGTACAGCGTTCTGCTCGGGTTCACGTAGGCGCGCCGGCTTTCGATGTCCGCCAGCTCGTGGCCGCCACCGCCAATGACGATGTTGCCGCGCGCGACCTGGCGGAAGAAGACAACTTGCTCGAACACATCCGCCATCGCACCCGTGGTCGGCCCGATGGCGTAAGGCACCGGTTCGGTGACGCACATGTGCGGCACTTTGGCGATCATCGGCACCGGTTCGCCGAAGCTGGTGCTGATGCGGTTCCCCCATGCTCCAGCGGTGATGAGCGCCACCGGTGCACGGAAGACGCGGCCATCGGCAGCGGTCACGCGGAAGTCCTCGCCTTCCTTTTCAACCGCCACGATCTCGGTGTTTTCAAACACCTGCGCGCCTTCGCGCACCGCAGCCCGTCCGATGATCGGCGCCGCCAGGCGGGGATTGGCATGACCGTCGTGGGGGGCATAGCAACCCGCAGTGAGTTCCGGCCCTAGGTAAGGGAAGCGTTCGCGCAGCGCTTTTGCGCTCAGCATCTGCATGTCCAGGCCGAAGTCCTTCGCGTCCTGCGCATACTTGGCCATTCGTTCTTCGTGTGCCGGCGTGAAACCGACGCGCAGATGGCCGTTCAGCAGGAGCTCGGCATCGCCGTCGAACAGTTCCTTGAATTTCAGCCAGATCTCGCGCGAGCGGTTGGCCAGCGGCAGTTCATCGACGGGGCGGCCCATGCGGCGCGTATTGCCGAAGTTGACGCCGCTGGCCTGCTGGCCGATCAGCCCGCGCTCGAGCAGGATGACCGACACCCCGCGCTGGCGCAAAAAGAAGGCCGACGAAGCGCCCATGATGCCGCCGCCGACGATGATCACATCTGCTCTGAGTGCACTCATTGCGTTTCCTCTCGTACCGCCATCGAGAGCGGCTTGACCGGTGCCTGGCCGCGCAGGCGGCCCACCTGTTCCACCGGCACGCCGGCGGCGTGCGCAATCACCTCGGCACCCGCGTGTCCGCAATAGCGGCCCTGGCAGCGGCCCATGCCGACACGGCTCAGGGCCTTGGCCCGGTTCGCCTCCTGCGCGCCCATCTCGCACACCACGCGGCGCAGTTCGCCAGCGGTGATGGCTTCGCAGCGGCAGACGATGGCTTCGTCGGGCAGCTGCGCCGCCTGCTGCTGCGGCCAGGGAAAGGCCTGCACCAGACCCTGGCGGAATCGTTCCATGCCGGCCTGTTCGGCGCGCAGCCGCTGCAGCTCGGCGGGTGAGGCGTCCAGGCCGAAGTCCTTGAGCACCGCCAGGGCGGCCAAGCGGCCGGCGATCTCGGCGGCGTCCGCGCCCAGCACGCGCGCACCGTCGCCGGCCAGGTACACGCCGGGGGTGGAGCTGCGGCCGTCTTCGCCCACCTCGGGCAGCCACTGCCGCGTCTCGGCATCGAAGCGGAAGGCGCAGCGCGCCAGATCGGCCAGCTGGGTCTCGGGGCGCAGGTGGTAGCCCATGGCGACCGCATTGCACTCGAAGCGGCGCGTGGCGCCACCCGCTTCGCGCACCACCACACCCTGTACACCGTCTTCCGGCGATCCGGTGATCTCCACCGGCGTGACGCCGGTCAGCACCGGCACGCCCGCGCGGCGGATGCGCGCCACCAGGGCCAGGCCCTTGAACAGCACGGCGGGCCGCGCGAGTAGCTTGGGCAGGGCGGCGATGCGGCGCGTGAAGGGCGAGGTGTCGAGCACGGCGGCCACCTGCGCACCGGCCTTGAGGTACTGCGCGGCCACCAGGTAGAGCAGGGGGCCGGTGCCCATGAACACCACGCGCTGGCCGATGGCGCAGGCCTGCGCCTTCAGGGCGATCTGCGCGGCGCCCAGGCTGTAGGTGCCGGCCAGTTGCCAGCCCTTGACGGGCATGAGGCGGTCGGTCGCGCCGGAACAGATCACCAGCGCGTCGTAGGGCAGGGCCGATGAGACCTCGCCCTTGACGACGTGCAGCTTCTGGTCGAAGACATTCCAGGCCAGGGTCTCGGGCCGGTAGTCGACCTGGGCGCGCAGCGCGTCGAAGCTGGTGTGCAGCGCCTCTGCGCGGCCGGCCTCGGTGCCATAGAGCTGGGCGTAGGGCCGGGTGAAGTTCTCCGGCTGGCGGCGGTAGATCTGCCCGCCGTCGCGCCGGTTCTCGTCGATGACGGTAGGTCGCAGGCCGGCGGCCACCAGGGTCTGGGCGCAGCGCACACCGGCCGGTCCGGCGCCGATGATGATCACGCGGGGTTGGGCCATGTCGCCTCCGGTTGGTGGGTCACGATGTGCATGCCTTCTTCCACCACGGTGGTGCATGCGCGCAGGCGCTCGCCGCTGGCGGTCCACACCCAGCAGTCCTGGCAGGCGCCCATCAGGCAGAAGCCGGCGCGCTTGCCATCGCCGAATTCGGATTCGCGCAGGTGTCGCACGTGGCTCAGCAGCGCGACCATCAGGGTGTCGCCCGCCAGTGCGGCGACCATCTGCCCGTCGATCACGATGCGCACACGGGCGCGGTTCTTCTCCGCCAAACGGACAAATCGTTGGCTCATGTCATGTCTCCTGGTGCCCTGCCTCGGAACGGGTGGGGCGGTGAGGTGGGTGGCCGTTCAGCAGAGCGCCTGCGTGACGATGGCGAACAGCCGGGGGGCGCCCTCGGGGTGCTGCAGCGGCTCGCCGCGCACCATGGTGGTGGCGGCGTCCACGCGCAGCAGGCCAAAGCTCTCCAGCCACTCGGTCAGGCCAGCGTCGAAGTCGATGTCGATGCGCGTGAAGCGCCCGGCGTTGGTGCCCGCAAGGTGGGCGATCAGGGCCTTGGCACTGTCGGCGTCCGGCGCGACCACCGGGCCGATCACATGGCCCCGACCGAAGCGGCGCAGGATGGCAAAGCCCTGCTGCGTGCCATCGTGGTCCAGCACCACGCAAGACTCCGCCTGGGCCAGCAGGCTGTCGATCAGCGCGGACCGCGGCATGCCCCGGGCCTCTGCGTCCAGTTTGTGCAGGGCCGCCGCCTCGTTCTGGCCCACCGGGCGCAGCCGCCAGCCTTCGGGCAACGCGATCAGCGGTGCGGGTTGGGCCACGCCCTGGTGCTGGCGGATCTCGCCGGTGCGCACAAAGCCCAGCCGCTCGTACAGGCCGCGCCCCTCGGTGGTGGCCTGCAGCAGCACGGTGTGCCCGTCCAGCCCGTCGAGCAGTGCGGTGAGCAGGCGGTGGCCGATGCGGCGCCCCTGGCAGGCGGGCGTGACGATGATCAGGCCCACAGTGGCGCCGTGTGCGCCCCAGCGGCAGCGCAACGCGGTGGCGATGAGCTTGCCGTCGCGCTCGGCCACCAGCCCTTCGGAGAGCGCAAACACATGCTCCCAGTCGGTCAGGCGGTGGGGCCAGCGCAGCTCCGAGGACAGCGCGTGGGCGTCCGGCAGGTCGGCTTCGGTCATGAGGCGGATCAGCACGCCGTCGTCGGCGGGGCTGGTGCCCTCCAGGGCGGGAAAAGGGTTCTTCAACAGCATCGGCGTCAACCTTTTTTTTGTCGGTGATTTGGGCGCTATCTTGGACGACATCGCGCCGCTTCGCCAGTGCGAAAAGGGGGTCTGAAGCAATTCGCAAGCTTGCGCTGTGAGGCCTCCGGTTTTTGCAATTCGCTGCTGCGCAGGGCCTGCGTATGGTGACAAATGCTGGGGCTTACTGCATAGCATCAACGACAGGTTTCGCCGGTGTGCGCTTCTGCCTGTGGAGGGGCATTCCCGGCATTTGTCTTCCCCATTCTTTCCATGTGCCATGCAGATCTTTGACCCCCGTGCCGTCGCCGTCCAGAGTGCCCACTTCATCGGGGGCCGTGTGGTGCCCGACACCGTGCAGCTGAACGTGCTGCGCCCCTCCGACGGGCAGGTGCACGCCGGCCTGCCGCTGGCCGATGCCAGCACCGTGGACGCCGCCGTGCAGAACGCCTGGCAGGCCTGGCGCCAAAGCGACTGGGCGCGCCGTGCACCGCGCGAACGGGCCCGGGTGCTGCGCCGCTGGGCCGACCTGATCGAGGCCGATGTGCAGCGCCTGGCGGTGCTGGAGGCGGTGTGTTCCACCCGGCCGGTGCGCGATGCCGCAGCATGGGACGTGCCCTTCACCGCCGAGGGGCTGCGCTTCTTCTCCGAATACGCCGACAAGCTCGGCGGTGAGGTGGCCGCCACCCGCCACGACCACCTGGGCCTGGTGGTGGCTGAGCCCTATGGCGTGGTCGGTGCGATCACCCCCTGGAACTTCCCGCTGGTCATGGTCTCGTGGAAGGTCGGGGCGGCGCTGGCGGCAGGCAACGCGGTGGTGCTCAAGCCCTCCGAGATGACGCCGTTCTCTGTCATCCGCCTGGCCGAGCTGGCCATCGAGGCGGGCGTGCCCGCCGGCATCTTCAACATCGTGCAGGGCGATGGCCGCACCACGGGCGATGCGCTCACGCGGCACCCGCTGATCAGCAAGATGACCTTCACCGGTTCCACGCGCACTGGCGCCGCCATCATGGCCAGCTGCGCGATGCAAGGGCCCAAGCCCGTGACGCTGGAGCTGGGCGGCAAGAGCCCGCAGCTGGTGTTCGACGATGTGCCCGATGTGGACCGTGTGGCGGGCATCGTGGCGCGTGCCATCACCGGCAACGCGGGCCAGGTCTGCGTGGCGGGCTCGCGCCTGATCGTGCAGCGCGGGGTGGCCCAGGCGCTGGTCGATGGCATCGCGCAGCGCTTTGCCGCGCTGCGGCCCGGCGCCACCTGGGACGACCAGGCGACGCTGCCGCCCATCATCTCGGCGCAGCAGGCCGCGCGCATGCAGGACATCGTCGCGCGTGCGCAAGGCGAGGGTGCGCAGCTGCGCTGTGGCGGCGGCCTGTTCGATGGCGGCCCGGGCGGCGCGTACTTCCAGCCCACGCTGATCGAGGGCGTGACGGCCCGCAACCCGGCGGTGCAGGAAGAAATCTTTGGCCCCGTGCTGACCGTGCAGACCTTCGACACCGAAGAAGAGGGCCTGGCCCTGGCGGCGCACGAACACTACGGGCTGGCCGCCGGTGTGCACACGGCCGACATCGGTCGCGCCATGCGCGCCATGCGCGGCCTCTCGGCCGGCACCGTCTGGATCAACCGCTACGGCCGCAGCGACGACTTCGTGATCCCCACCGGGGGCTACCACCAGTCGGGCATCGGCAAGGACCTGGGGCGCCAGGCGGTGGAGGCCAATCTGCGCTTCAAAAGCGTGCTCATGGACTTTGCTGCAATGCACCAATGAAGGGTGTCTGCACACAACATGTGCCAACCACACGACATGCTGTCCAACCCCATGAAATGCGCAACTTTGTCTTGTCCGGCCACCCCATTTCCCAACGCACTTCGCGCATCCGAGTGCTCCAATCACTTCGTCATAACCCTGTCGCAAACAGCTTGTTGAGAACGCGGACCGCCTCTGAAGCTCCAACACACAACCCACGAAGCACGCACATCATGAAGCTCGACTCCTACTGGAACAACTCGCTGCTGGCGCCACCCGTGGCCTCGTCGCAGGACCTGCCTGCGCAGGTGGATGTGGCCATCGTCGGCGGTGGCTTCACGGGGCTTTCTGCGGCCCTGGAGCTGGCGCGGCGCGGCGCCTCGGTGGCGGTGCTTGAAGCGGGCGCCACGGTGGCGCCGGAGGCCTCGGGCCGCAACGGCGGCCATGTCAACAACGGCCTGGCCATGGACTACGTCGATGTGGCGGCCAAGGTGGGCGTCGAGCAGGCCCGCGCCTGGTACCACGCCTACGACAGCGCGGTGGACGCGGTGGAGCAGCTGGTGCAGCAGGAGAACATCGACTGCGGCTTCCTGCGCCACGGCAAGCTCAAGCTGGCCACCAAGGCCTACCAGGTGGATGCGCTGCGGCGCAGCGCCGAGCGGCTGGTGGCCGACGGTGTGGACACCGACGTGCGGGTGCTGGGCGCCGACGAGGTGCGCTCGGAGGTGCAGAGTGATCGTTTCAAGGGCGGCCTGCTCTACCCGCGCAGCGCGCAGATGCACATGGGTCGCTTCGCCCAGGGTCTGGCGCAGGCCGCGCTGCGCCAGGGTGCGCAGATCCACACCGGCACGCGGGTCAACCGCCTGGAGCGGGTGCAGGGCCAGGTGCACCGGCTGCACACCGACCGTGGTGTGGTGCGGGCCAACCAGGTGCTGCTGGCCACTGGGGCCTCGCGCCACGGCGGCTACGGCAGCTTCGGCTGGCTGCGCCGACGCATCGTGCCCATCGGCAGCTTCATCGTGGTGACCGAGCCCCTGGGGGCTGAGCGGGCACAGGCCTTGCTGGCCCAGCGCCGCACCTACACCACCATCGCCAACATCCACCACTACTTCCGCCTCACCGAGGACCACCGGCTGGTGTTCGGCGGCCGTGCGCGCTTTGCCATCTCCAGCCCCACCTCCGACGCCGCCAGCGGCGAGGTGCTGCGCCAGGGCCTGGCCGAAACTTTCCCCCAACTGGGCAAGGTGCGGCTGGACTACTGCTGGGGCGGCCTGGTGGACGTGACGCAGGACCGCCTGCCCCATGCGGGCGAGCGCGACGGCCTGTTCTATTCGATGGGCTACAGCGGCCACGGCACGCAAATGTCGGTGCTGATGGGCCAGCGAATGGCCGAGGTGATGGCCGGCAACGAAAGCGCCAACCCCTGGAAGGGCCGCTCCTGGCCGGCCATTCCCGGTCACATCGGTCCCCCCTGGTTCCTTCCCGCCGTGGGCCTGTACTTCCGGTTGAAGGACCGGCTGGCCTGATGCTGAAACGGCCTTCGGGCCAGAACGATTTCCCTGAGTCCCCACCCGGCAACCGCCACATTTCAGAAGAGGAGCAATCATGAGCAACAACCACACACAGCTACAGGTACTGGTCGGCCCCGAAGAAAGCGCCCGCATGATGGGTTCGCTCCGCCGTGGCGCTTCGCGCCGCGACGTGCTGGCCATGTTGGCGGCGGGGGGCATGCAGGCCACGCTGGCGGGCAGCATCGCGTCGCTGGCCACCACGGCCCACGCACAGACGCCGAAAAAGGGCGGCCGCATCAAGGTGGCCAGCTTGTCCTCGGGCGTGAACGACACGCTCGACCCGGCGCGCCAGTCCGGCCACATCGACTACTGCCGCGGCTTCATGTTCTACAACGGCCTGACCGTGCTGGACGGCAACCTGGCGCCGCAGCCGCAGCTGGCCGAGGAGTTCAGCACCACGGATGCCCAGACCTGGGTGTTCAAGCTGCGCAAGGGGGTGACTTTCCACAACGGCAAGCCGCTGACGCCCGCCGATGTGGTGTTCTCCATGATGCGTCACAAGAACCCGGCGACCGGTTCGCGGGCCAAGGTGTTGGCCGACCAGATCGAGTCCGTGACCGCCACCGGCCCCAACGAGGTGACCTTCCGCCTGACCGCACCCAACGCCGACCTGCCCGTGATCCTGGGCACCTACCACTTCCACATCGTTCCGGACGGCACCACCAACTTCGCCGCCGGCATCGGCACCGGGCCCTTCAAACTCAAGGAGTTCAAGCCCGGCGAGCGTTCGATTGCGGTGCGCAACGACAACTACTGGAAGCCCAACCGGCCCTACCTGGACGAGATCGAGCTCGTCGGCATCTCCGACGAATCGGCGCGTGTCAACGCGTTGCTCTCCGGCCAACTGGACCTGGTGGTGGCGGTGTCGCCGCGCTCGCTCAACCGTGTGCTGGCCAGTGGCTCCCACACCATCTTCGAGACCAAGGCCACCAACTACACCAACCTCATCATGCGGCGCGACGGTGGTCCGGGCAGCAACCCCGACTTCGTGCTGGCCATGAAATACCTGTTCAACCGCGAGCAGCTGCTCAAGAACATCCAGGCCGGCCGCGGGATGGTGGCCAACGACCAGCCGATCGCCTCGAACAACCGCTTCTTCTTCAAGGGCCTGCCACAGCGCCCCTACGACCTCGAGAAGGCCAAGTGGCACCTGCAGAAAGCCAACCTGGGCAGCGCCCCCATCCCGGTGGTGGCCTCGCCGGCCGCGACCAACTCGGTCGAAACGGCGCTGGTCATGCAGCACGCCGCCAAGCAGATCGGGCTGAACCTGGACGTGCGCCGCATGCCGGCCGACGGCTACTGGTCTTCGCACTGGATGAAGCACCCGGTGGGCTTCGGCAACATCAACTCCCGTCCCAGCGCCGACCTGGCCCTGACCCTGTTCTTCAAGTCCGACGCACCGTGGAACGAAGCGGGCTGGAAGAACGAGAAATTCGACCAGCTGCTGGTGGCCGCGCGTGGTGAGACCGACCTGGCCAAGCGCACCCAGATGTACGCCGACATGCAGGTGATGATCCACAACGAGGGTGGCATCGGCATCCCGTGCTTCAACTCCAGCCTGGACGGCCACAGCAAGAAGCTCAAGGGCCTGTCGCCGATCCCGATTGGCGGGATGATGGGCACCTCGTTCGCCGAGCACGTGTGGCTCGACGACGCCGCCTGAAACGGGTGACCAAGCCATGAACAGCATTCTGTTCAAGCTGGTGGCACAGCGGATCGCTCTGGCGCTGCTGTCGCTGCTGGCGGTGTCGGCGGTGGTGTTCGCCATCACCTCGGTGCTGCCAGGCGATGCGGCGCAGGAAATGCTGGGTCAGGAGGCCACACCCGAGGTGCTGGCCGAACTGCGCGCCCAGATGGGCCTGGACCGGCCGGCGCACGAGCGCTACCTGCGCTGGCTCGGCGGGCTCGCCCAGGGCGACCTGGGTGTGTCGTCCACCGCCCGCGTGCCGGTGGTGGACCTCATTGCCAGCCGGCTGCCGAACTCGCTCCTGCTGGCGGCGGTGACCGCACTGTTTTCGGTGCCCATCGCGCTGACGCTGGGCATCTCGGCGGCGGTCTGGCGCGGCTCCTGGTTCGACCGCGCCATGTCCACCGCCGCCGTCACGGTGGTTTCGGTGCCGGAGTTCCTGGTGGCCACCCTGGCGGTGCTGGTGTTTGCGGTGCAGCTGCGCTGGTTGCCGGCGCTGTCCTATGTGGGCGACATCGAGTCCCTGGGCCAGATGCTGCAAGCCTTTGCGATGCCGGTGGTGACGCTGACCTGCGTGATCGTGGCGCAGATGATGCGCATGACGCGGGCGGCGGTGATCGACCAGCTGGAGGCCCCCTACATCGAGATGGTGCGCCTCAAGGGCGCCTCGCCGATGCGCACCGTGCTCGCGCACGCGTTGCCCAACGCCGTGGGGCCGATCGCCAACGCGGTGGCGCTGAGCCTGTCGTACCTGCTGGGCGGCGTGATCATCGTCGAGACCATCTTCAACTACCCCGGCATCGCCAAGCTGATGGTGGAAGGGGTCGCCCAGCGCGACATTCCGCTGGTGCAGGCCTGCACCATGCTGTTCTGCGCCGGCTACCTGTTTCTGGTCACCATGGCCGACCTGTGCGGCATCGTGGCCAACCCCCGTCTGAGGCACGCATGAAGGACTTCGCCATGAGCAACACCATACAGGGCGGCGGCCAGGACAGGGCGGCCCGACCCCGCTGGTTCCGGCGCCTGGCCCATTTCGGACTCACCGGCTGGATCGGTCTGGCCGTTGTGCTCTTCTGGGCCGGGGCCGCGATCTTCGGGCCGTCGTTGATGTCGCAGACTGGCGCCGCCGACGGCGGCGACGTGTTCGCGCCCATCAGCGCCGCGCACTGGCTGGGCACCGACTACCTCGGGCGCGACATGCTGGCGCGGGTGATCGAAGGTGCCCGCTACACCGTGGGCGTGGCCTTTCTGGCCACAGCGCTGGCCAGTGGCACCGGCACCCTGCTGGCCCTGCTGGCAGCCGCCACCGGGCGCTGGACCGACAGCGTGCTCAGCCGCGTGCTGGACACGCTGACCGCGATCCCCAGCAAGATGTTCGCGCTGCTGATGGTGGCCAGCTTCGGCACGTCGGTGCCCATGCTCATCGTCATGGCGGCCATCATCTACACGCCGGGCTCTTACCGGATCGCGCGCTCGCTGGCCGTCAACATCAACGCGCTCGACTACGTGACCGTGGCGCGCACGCGCGGCGAAGGCACCACCTACCTGATGCTCAACGAGATCCTGCCCAACATCACCGGCCCCATGCTGGCCGACTTCGGGCTGCGCTTCGTCTACGTGGTGCTGCTGCTGGCCAGCATGAGCTTCCTGGGCCTGGGCATCCAGCCGCCCGAGGCCGACTGGGGGTCGCTGGTGCGCGAGAACATCGAGGCGCTGCCCGATGCCGGCGCCGCGGTGATCGCTCCGTCCATCGCCATCGCCAGCCTGACGATCGCCGTCAATCTGGTCATCGACAATCTGCCGGGCCGCGCGGCCCGCGAACGGGGAGGGCGCTGACATGGGCTCATTGGTCGTCGTCGACAAGCTCACGGTCCGTGCTGGCGATGCCACGCTGGTCGATGCGTTGAGCTTCACCATCCGCCCCGGCGAGGTGCTCGCACTGATTGGCGAATCGGGCTCGGGGAAAACCACCACGGCACTCGCCCTCATGGGGCATGTGCGCCGCGGGTGCCAGATCAGTGGTGGCAGCGTGCGCATTGGCGACAAGGACGTGCTGTCGCTCGGAGCGCCACAACTGCGTGCGCTGCGCGGGAGGATGGTGTCGTACATCGCTCAAAGCGCGGCCGCCTCGTTCGACCCTTCCCGCAGCATCATGGATCAGGTGGTCGAGCCCACCCGCATCCACGGCACCATGTCCCGGGCCGAGGCGGAGGTCAAGGCGGTGCAGCTGTTTCGGGAGCTGGCCCTGCCCGATCCCGACACCATCGGCCAACGCTACCCCCACCAGGTCTCGGGCGGGCAGCTGCAGCGGCTCATGGCGGCCATGGCGCTCATCACCGATCCCGAACTGGTCATTCTGGACGAACCCACCACGGCGCTGGACGTGACCACACAGATCGAGGTGCTGCGCGCCTTCCGCCGCGTGGTGCGCGAGCGCCGCGCCACGGCGGTGTACGTGAGCCACGACCTGGCGGTGGTGGCGCAGATGGCGGACCACATCCTCGTGCTGCGCAATGGACAGGCGCAGGAGGTCAACACCACCGCGAACATCCTGTCCCAGCCCAGCCACGAGTACACCCGCAGCCTGCTGGCGGCGGCCCGTCCGGCCCCCCTCAGCACCGAGCTCCGCCATGGCGAGTTGCTGCTGGAAGTGAACGCGCTCTCGGCCGGCTATGGTGCGCTCAATGCACAAGGCAAACCCGGGGTCCTGATCCTCGAAGACATCGGTTTCAAGCTCCACAAGGGGCAGGCCATCGGCGTGATCGGTGAGTCCGGTTCCGGCAAGACCACGCTGGCCCGTGCCATTGCGGGTTTGATCGCACCGTGCCACGGCAGCATCTTGTTCAAGGGGCGTGCACTCAAGCCCGAGGTGCGCCAGCGCAGCAAGGAAGAACTGCGGCAGATCCAGATCGTGTTCCAGATGGCGGACACGGCGCTGAACCCGTCCCAGACCATCGAGCGCATCCTCGCCCGTCCCCTGCAGTTCTACAAGGGGCTGAAGGGGCCGGCGCTGCAAAAGCGCATCCATGAACTGCTGGATCTGGTGCGGCTGCCGCGCACGGTGGCCCAGCGGCTGCCCGGTGGACTCTCGGGTGGGCAGAAGCAGCGCGTGAACCTGGCCCGCGCCCTGGCCGCCGAGCCCGAACTGATCCTCTGTGACGAGGTCACGTCAGCCTTGGACACGGTGGTGGGTGCGGCGGTGCTGGAGCTGATGGCCGATCTGCGGCGCGAGCTGGGCGTGTCCTACCTCTTCATCAGCCACGACCTGCACACCGTGAAGTCGGTGTGCGACGAGATCATCGTCATGCAGCATGGCCGCAAGCTCGACCAGGTGGCGCGTGCCGACTTCGACCGCGGCCCCCACCACCCGTACTACGAGCTGCTGGCCGCTTCGGTGCCCGAGATGCGCCAGGGCTGGCTGGACGAACGCGATGCCGCCCACCACGCCGCTGCACTGGCGGCATGAGCCCAGGAGAAGAGTTTCATGAACCCCATTTTTCGGATCGCCGTGCTTGCAGGGGACGGCATCGGCAAGGAAGTGATGCCCGAAGGCCTGCGTGTGGTGCAGACCGCCGCCCAGCGCTTCGGCTTCGAACTGGAATGCCACCACTTCGAGTGGGCCAGTTGCGACCATTACGCCGAGCACGGCCAGATGATGCCCGACGACTGGAAGGCCCAGCTCCAGGGCATGGACGCGATCTTCTTCGGCGCCGTGGGCTGGCCCGCCACCGTGCCGGACCACGTCTCGCTGTGGGGCTCGCTGCTCAAGTTCCGCCGCGAGTTCGACCAGTACATCAACCTGCGGCCGGTGCGCCTGTTTGAAGGCGTGCCCTGCCCACTGGCCGGTCGCAAGCCCGGTGACATCGACTACCTCGTGGTGCGTGAGAACACCGAGGGCGAATACACCTCGCTCGGCGGCATCATGTATGAAGGTACCGACCGCGAGGTCGTCATCCAGGAATCGGTCTACTCGCGCCACGGTGCCCACCGCCTCCTGAAGTTCGCCTTCGACCTGGCGCAAAGCCGCAGCAGGAAGCACGTGACCCTGGCGACCAAGAGCAACGGCATCGCCATCAGCATGCCGTGGTGGGACCAACGCGCCGACGCCGTTGCAAAGGATTACCCCGAGGTCACGCTGGACAAGCAGCACATCGACATCCTCACCGCGCGCTTCGTGCTGCAACCGGGCCGCTTCGACGTGGTGGCCGCCACCAACCTGTTCGGCGACATCCTCTCCGATCTCGGCCCTGCCACCACCGGGACGATCGGTCTTGCGCCGTCGGCCAACCTCAACCCCGAACGCGACTTCCCCAGCCTGTTCGAGCCGGTGCACGGCTCGGCGCCCGACATCTACGGCCAGAACATCGCCAACCCGATCGCCATGATCTGGTCGGGTGCACTGATGCTGGATTTCCTCACGCGTGGCGAGGGTGCGGGCCGCGCGGCGCACGACGCCATCGTGGCCGCCATCGAGGAGGTCCTGAGGACGGGGCCGCGCACGCCCGACCTGGGCGGAACGGCCAACACCACGCAGGTCGGCGAGGCGATCGCGGCGCTGGTCGCGGGTGCCTGATCCGGCACCTTTCTTCCACTCTCCACTCACTTCTTCACTGCCATGCCTTTGACCCTTCAACGCGCGGACCTGGTCCGCAGTGCCAACTTCATCGCCGGCCAGTGGTCTTCCACACAGGCCACGCTGGACGTCACCGATCCCGCCACCGGCGAGCTGATCACCCGCGTGCCCGACTCGGGTGCGGCCGAAGCCGGCGCGGCGCTGGACGCTGCCCACCAGGCCTTCGCCAGCTGGAAGAAAGTGCCGGCCAAACAGCGGGCCGCGATCATCAAGCGCTGGAACGACCTGGTCATGGCGCACCAGGACGACCTGGGCAAGCTCATCTCACGCGAGCAGGGCAAGCCGCTGGCCGAAGGCAAGGGCGAGGTTGCCTACGCCGCCAGCTACATCGAGTGGTTCGGCGAAGAGGCCACGCGCATGAACGGCGAGGTCATTCCCGCGCACGTCAGCGGCCACAAGGTGTTCGCGCTGAAGGAGCCCATCGGTGTGGTGGCCGCCATCACACCGTGGAACTTCCCGGCCGCGATGATCGCCCGCAAGATCGCACCCGCACTCGCCGCGGGTTGCACGGTGGTGTGCAAGCCCGCCGAAGACACGCCGCTGACCTCGTTGGCCTTGGTGCATCTGGCCAACGAGGCCGGGGTGCCCCCGGGTGTGCTGAACATCGTCACCGCCTCGCGCGAAAAGACGCCGGAGGTGGTGGACGTGTGGCTGGACGACAGCCGCGTGCGCAAGATCACCTTCACCGGTTCCACGCTGGTGGGCAAGCACCTGGCCCGGCGCAGCGCCGATACGCTCAAGAAGCTGTCGCTGGAACTCGGTGGCAACGCGCCCTTCATCGTCTTCGACGACGCGGACCTGGACGCGGCGGTCGATGGCGTGATGGCGGCGAAGTTCCGCAACGGCGGACAGACCTGCGTCAGCCCCAACCGTCTGTTCGTGCACCGCAAGGTGCAGGATGCGTTCGCGCAGAAGCTCTGTGCGCGCGTCGAAGCGCTCAAGGTGGGGCCGGCCAGCGACCCCGCTTCGCAGATCGGCCCCATGATCAACGCGCGTGCGGTGGAGAAGATCGAGCGCCATGTGCAGGACGCCGTGGCGCGCGGGGCGCAGCTGCTCACCGGCGGTGTGCGCCTGACGGCCCTCGGCCCCAACTACTACGCGCCCACGGTGCTCATGGGGGTGGACCCGAACATGGCTTGCTCATGTGAAGAGACGTTCGGCCCGGTCGCGTCGATGGCGGTCTTTGATGACGAGGCGACCGTGGTGGCCCAGGCCAACGACACGCCCTTCGGCCTGGCCGCTTACTTCTACAGCCAGGACGTGCGGCGCATCTGGCGTGTGGCCGAGGCACTGGAGACCGGCATCGTCGGCATCAACGAAGGCGCGCTTGCGTCCGAGGCGGCGCCGTTCGGCGGCGTGAAGGAGTCGGGCTACGGCCGCGAAGGTTCCACGCATGGGCTGGACGATTACACCCACGTCAAGTACCTGTGCCAGGGACAGCTGGACTGACGGTGGGGCTGAGCGGCGCCGGGTGCCCTGAAGGCGCACCCGGCGTCACTGTTTGAACAGCTCGATGATCACCGCACGAATCCACAGCAGGAAGGGATCGTGCTCGTGTCGCCGTCCCCAGTGCAGCGACACCGTGAAGTCCTGTTGCGGCAGGTCCGCGTCGAGCAGATGAAACTCCTCGCGCGGTTCGAACTCCTGGGCAATCGCTTTCGGGATGATCACCGCCAGATCCGTTGAACGCACGATCGCGGGCAAGGCCAGAAAGCTCGATACCCGCAACCGGATGCGCTCTTCCAGCCGCAGCACGCTCAGGATGCGTTGCGTCTCGCTGTGGGAACGCACCGTGACAAAGTCGAAGCGGCTCAGCGCGCGGGTGGAGAGCCCGCTCCTTCCCCGTCCACGGATCAGCGGGTGTCCCGCCTTCACCATCAGCGCATAGCGGTCCTTGAGCAGTTCGATCTTCTGCGTTCCCTGGGTCTGCGGCAGGAAGCCGATGGCCAGGTGCAGGTCGCCGTTGTGCAGGGCTTCGGTGATGTCCTTCTGCGGCCAGGGACTGGCCAGGACCTTGACACCCGGTGCTCGGGATTGCAGCGTCTGCACCAGCCGGGGCAGGAAACGCATCTCGCCGATGTCGGTGAGGTGAAGCTTGAGTTCGGCCCGGCTGGTCCGAGGGTGAAACGCGTCGGGCTCGCGCAGACCCTCATCGAGCAGGGCCAGCCCACCCTGTACCGAACGGGCCAGACGGTCCGCGCGTTCGGTCGGCTTCACCCCACCGGCCGTCCTCTCGAACAGCGGGTCCCGCAGTTCGATGCGCAGCCGGCTCAGCGCCTGGCTGCACGCGGGTTGGGACATGCCCAGACGCTCGGCGGCCTTGCTGATGCTGCGGGCCGCATAGATCGCGTCAAAGACACGGAGCAGGTTCAGGTCCATCGTCAAATTATAAGAATCAGGCATGTCACTTAGTAGGCTCATCTAATTGGCGAATTTGGCTCCGCGGCACACACTGCGGGCGTTTTCACAAGAGGCAGCCATGAAGAGCAAGACACCTGCAAAGTCACTTCGTTTGAAGCAGCAGCCGACCGTTCGGGAGGCCGTGCACCAGTGGATGCGTGACGTCGGCATCGATACCGTGTTCGGCAACCCGGGCTCGACCGAGTTGCCGATGTTCCGCGACTTCCCCGAGGATTTCCGTTACGTCCTGGGCCTGCAGGAATCGGTGGTGGTGGGCATGGCCGACGGCTACGCACAGGCCACCCGCAACGCGGCGCTGGTGAACCTGCACTCCGCGGCCGGGGTGGGGCATGCGATGGGCAACATCTTCACCGCCTTCAAGAACCAGACCCCACTCGTCGTCACGGCCGGCCAGCAGGCTCGCTCGATCCTTCCCTTCGACCCTTTCCTGTTCGCGGCGCAGGCGACCGAGCTGCCCAAGCCCTACGTCAAGTGGGCTTGCGAGCCGGCCCGCGCAGAGGACGTGGCGCTGGCGCTGGCCCGGGCCTACCACCTGGCCATGCAGCCGCCCTGCGGGCCGGTGTTTGTTTCGATTCCCGCCGACGACTGGGACAAGCCGACCGACTGGGTGCCGCCTCGCACGGTGACCCGCTCCATCGCGCCGGACCCGGTGGCCATCCGCGCGGTGGCCAAGGCCCTGGACAAGGCCAAACGCCCGGCCATTGTGGCGGGCACTGGTGTGGACCGCGATGGCGCGGTGAACCTGTTGGTGAGCCTGGCCGAACGGCACCGGGCGGCGGTCTACACCGCGCCCATGAGCGCGCGCTGCGGCTTTCCCGAGATGCACGCGCTGTTCGGCGGCTTCCTGCCGGCCGTGCGCGAGCGCATCGTCGCCACCCTTTCCGAGCACGATCTGGTGCTGTTGCTCGGAGCGCCCGCGTTCACCTACCACGTCGAAGGGGAGGGGCCGCATGTTCCAGAAGGCACGGTGCTGTGGCAGATCGTGGACGACCCCCACACCGCGGCCTGGACGCCCAGCGGCAACAGCGTGGTCGCCAGCCTGGATCTGGCCATCGCGGCCCTGATCGACGGCACCAAGTCCGTCAACCGCCGCTCACCGCCCCGGCGCCCAGCGCCCGGCCCGGAGGAAGCCAGCCAGCCGATGAGCGTCGCCTATGTGCTGCAGGCGCTGGACCGGGCGCGGGGTGCCCAGGATGTCGTGGTCGAGGAGGCGCCCGGTTCGCGCGGCGTGATGCAGCAGAACCTGCCCATGAACGGCGCGGACAGCTTCTACACCATGGCCAGCGGTGGGCTGGGTTTTGGCATGCCGGCGGCGGTCGGGGTCGCGCTCGGCCGCCAGAAGAAACAACTCAGGGGCCGCACCATCGCGCTCATGGGGGATGGGTCGAGCATGTATTCGATCCAGGCGCTCTACGCCGCGTCGCAGCTGGGTCTGCCCATGACCTTCGTCGTCCTGAACAACCGGCGCTACGCCGCGCTGCAGGACTTCGCGCCGGTGTTCGGCTACGCCAAAGGGGAGAAGCCCGCCGGCACCGATCTGCCCCACCTCGACTTCGTGGCGCTGGCCCATGGACAGGGCGTTCCCGGCTGTCGTGTCGAGCGACCGGAGCACCTCGCCAAGAGCCTGAAGACCGCGTTGATGGCCAGAGGGCCCTACCTCATTGAGCTCGTCGTCAGCTGAGCGCAGCCACTTTCCATCACCACATCCATAGGAGACAAGACATGACCACCATCACGATGCTCATCAACGGCGAGGCCGTGCAGGCGCAGGGCGGCGCGACCTTTACCCGTTCCAACCCGCTGGACGGCCAGGTGGCCACCACGGCGCCCGCCGCGTCCGTGCAGGACGCCATCGCCGCCGTCGAAGCTGCGGCCGTCGCCTTCCCAGCCTGGTCCGCCACATCGCCCGGCGAGCGCCGCGCCCTGCTGCTCAAGGCCGCCCACTTGCTGGAGGCCAAGGCGGCCGAGTTCGCTGCCGCCATGGCCGCGGAGGTCGGTGCCTCCGGTATCTGGGCCGGCTTCAATGTGCACCTGGCCGCCGACATGCTGGTCGAGGCCGCATCGCTGACCACCCAGATCAACGGCCAGGTCATCCCGTCCAACATGCCGGGCAGCCTGGCCATGGCCACGCGCCAGGCCGCCGGTGTGGTGCTGGGCATGGCGCCTTGGAACGCGCCGGTGATCCTGGGCGTGCGCGCCGTGGCCGTGCCGCTGGCCTGCGGCAACACCGTGGTTCTCAAGGGCAGTGAACTCTGCCCCGCGACCCACGGCCTGATCATCCAGGCGCTTCAGGTGGCTGGACTGCCCAAGGGGGTCGTCAACTTCGTGACCAACGCGCCGGCCGACGCCGCCCAGGTGGTGGAGGCCATGATTGCCCACCCGGCCGTGCGGCGGGTCAACTTCACCGGCTCCACCCACGTCGGCCGCATCATCGCGACCAAGTGCGCCGCCTACCTCAAGGCCTCCGTGCTGGAGCTCGGTGGCAAGGCACCGCTGCTGGTGCTCGACGACGCCGATCTGGACGCCGCCGTCAACGGTGCGGCCTTCGGCGCCTTCGCCAACTCGGGCCAGATCTGCATGTCCACCGAGCGCATCGTGGTCGACGCCAAGGTGGCCGACGCTTTTGTGGCCAAGCTGGCCGCCAAGGCCCAGGCCCTGCCGCTGGGCGATCCGCGCCAGGGGCCGGTGGTGCTGGGCTCGGTGGTGGACATGTCCACCGTCAAGCGCGTCAACGAACTGATCGACGACGCCCTGGCCAAGGGCGCCACGCTGGTCTGCGGTGGCAAGGCCGAGAACACGCTCATGCCGGCCACGCTGCTGGACCACGTGACGCGCGAGATGCGCATCTACAGCGAAGAGACCTTCGCCCCGGTGAAGGCCATCGTGCGCGTGAACGGTGAGGAGGCCGCCATTGCCTGTGCCAACGACAACGCCTTCGGCCTGTCGGCCGCGGTCTTCACCGCCGACACCGCCCGCGGCTGGCGTGTGGCCCAGCGCATCGAGTCGGGCATCTGCCACGTCAACGGCCCCACTGTGCACGACGAGGCGCAGATGCCGTTCGGTGGTGTCAAGGCCAGCGGCTGGGGGCGTTTCGGCGGCCAGGCCGGCATCGAAGCCTTCACCGACCTGCGCTGGATCACGCTGCAGACCACGCCGCGCCACTACCCGTTCTGAGCGCGCCATGAACGTCACCATCCTGGGCGCAGGGGCCATGGGCTCCCTGTTCGGCGGCCTGCTGGCCGCGCAAGGCCACGCCGTGGAACTGCTGGACGTGAACGAGCGGCACATCGGTGAAATCCAGAGCGCCGGCCTGACCCTGGACACCGACCAGGGCCGCCAGAACGTGCGGGTGAAGGCCTGCCGCCCGGAACAAGGGGCCACGCCGCCGGACTGGCTGATCGTCTTCACCAAGACACTGCACACCGACAGTGCCCTGCGCGCCGCGCAGCATCTCATTGGCCCGCAGACCTGCGTGCTCAGTCTGCAGAACGGGTTGGGCAATGTGGAGAAGCTGGAAGCCTTCGTGCCGCGCGAGCGCATCGCCATCGGCGTCACCACGGTGCCGGCCGACATGAAGGGCCCGGGGCATGTGCAGTCGCACGGCCAGGGGTACAGCCGCTTCATGTCGGCGGATGGGCAGCGCAGCCCCGCGCTGGTCCAGCTGGCGGCGGATTTCAACCAGGCCGGCCTGAGCTGCGAGCTGGACGACCAGGTGCTGGCCGCCATCTGGCGCAAGGTGGCCTTCAACGCGGCGCTCAACGGCATCTGCGCGGTCACCGGCAGCACGGTGGGCCAGCTCGGCCAGAACAGCGAGACCCGGGCCTTGGTGCACCGGACCTCGCAGGAAGTCATTGACGTGGCGCGGGCCGCGGGCGTCCTGGTGGATGCCGACGGCGTGCACCACGACCTCGACCACGCCATGGAAAACCACGTGCACCACAGGCCCTCGATGCTGCAGGACCTGATGGCCAGGCGACCGACCGAGGTCGATGCCATCAACGGCCAGGTGCGGGCGCAGGGCGAACGGCTGGGGGTTCCGACGCCTTGCGTGTCCACCCTGTGCACCCTGGTCAAACAAATCGAAGCCACGGCGTCCTGAGCCGTGGGCCCCGCCGGTTCACCCACCTCGATCCAACCTGAAGGAGACAACATGAAAACCTCGATATCCACCCCCACGTCCATCGTGGCCGGCCTCTTCGCCGTGCTCGCTTCCACCGTCGCGCTGCCCGCTGCGGCCCAGCAGGTGACGCTGCGCGTCCACCACTTTCTTCCCGCCACGTCCAGTGCGCATGTGAAACTCATCCAGCCCTGGTGCGACAAGGTCGCCAAGGAGTCCGGAGATCGCCTGAAGTGCCAGATTTACCCGGCCATGCAACTGGGGGGAGCGCCCGGCCAGCTGTACGACCAGGTCAAGGATGGCGTGGTGGACGTTGTCTGGACGGTGCCCACCTATGCGGCGGGCCGTTTCACCAAGTCCGAGGTGTTTGAGCTGCCCTGGATGGCCAGCTCGGCCAAGGCCGGCAGCCAGGCGCTGTGGACCTATGTCGACAAGAACGCCCAGGACGAGTTCAAGGGCGTTCGCCGCATCTTCATGCACGTCCATGATGGCGCTCTCTTTCACTTCAAGGACAAGGCGCCCCAGAGCCTGGAGGACATGAAGAACCTGAAGATCCGGGCGGCTACACGATCCAACGCCCGAATGATTGCGGCACTGGGGGCAATCCCTGTCGCCATGCCCCTGCCGGCGGTGCCCGAAGCCTTGTCCAAGAACGTGGTCGATGGTGCAGCGGTGCCCTGGGAAGGCTCGCCAGCCATTCGGCTCGCCGAGCTCACCAAACATCACTTGGACGTGCCGGAAGGCTCGCCACGCATCTCGAACACGATCTTCCTGTTCGGCATGAACGAGGCGAAGTACAACAGCCTTCCTGCGGACCTGAAGAAAGTGATCGACAGCAACAGCGGGGTGGCGACTTCTGCCTGGGCGGGCGAGGTCGGGTTTGATGCGGTGGTGGCCTCCTACAAGAAGGCGGCAAAAGACGCCGGCGGGACGCTGGTGAACCTGAGCGCGGCGGAGTACCAGCGCTGGGTCAAGGCGACCGACTCGGTGGACGACGAGTGGGTCAAGGAAACCTCCGCCAAGGGTTCCGATGCCAAGAAACTGCTGGAGGAGGCGAGGGCGCTGGTGGGTCAGTACTCGAAGTAAACGCCTGAGTTTCGAGCGGGGCCGGCGAGGTGGATGCGCCGGCCCCGTTTTTATGTGGCCGCCACCCAGGTCCGGGTGTTGTGCATCCCTTGCAACCAAAGATTGTTTTTTTCCGGTGCTCAAAAACACAAGCCGTGCTGTTTGAAGTCCTCATTACGAGACGTGAAATTTGTTCGACGGTGCTTCAATGACCCGGCCCCGATGGATGTCCAAAAAGGGTGATCTGCGTGGTGGCCGATGGGTCAACTGCCGGTCCAAAAGCAACTATTTGAGGAACAAATGAAACTCTCCACAAGCATTCGATGCCTTCTCTCCATGGGGCTCTTGCTGGGCGGTGGCGCTGCCATGGCCCAGTCCAACGTCATGATCAGTGGCAGCCTCGACGTTGGCGTGTTCCGGGACAAGGCGTCGTTGACCCACCTCGGGACCATCAAACGCAGCCATATCCAGTTCGATGGCTCGGAAGACCTGGGCAACGGTCTGGCGGCAACGTTCAAGCTGCGTCAGCGCCTGGAGCTGGACACGGGCGCTCTTGAAGGTGCCGGGTCCAAGCCCGCGTGGCACGGCGAAACCACCGTCGGCCTCAAGGGCGGATTCGGCGCCGTGCGCCTGGGGCGCGCGGTGGATGCGATCCAGAGTCAGGACTGGGCCTTTGACGCATGGGACAACTTCAGCCGGGTGGCGTCGCCTGCCTGGGACCTGTGGCACTGGAACTACTCGGCCGACCCGGTGGGTGGCGGTTCCGGTCGTGTGGCCAATGCGGTCTTCTTTGACTCCGCCAAGTTTTCCAACCTTTCGCTGCACGTGAGCTTCTCGCCCGAGAAGCCGGAGGGTGCCGACGGGAGAACCCGCGCGGCTTCGTTGGTCTACAACGACGGGACCACCCGGGCCATGTTGGGCGCTGGAAAGAACAGTGCGGGTGCGAAGGAGACATCCATTGGTCTGCGCAGCCGCTTGGCTGGCGTGACGCTGATGGGCATGTACAACGTCAGTGAATCGGCCGCCGGGTCCGAAGCCAAGGTGACGACGCTGGGCGCGACGTATGCGCTGGGTGCCACGACCCTGAAGGCCGGCTGGGGCAACGCCGATGTGGACGGCATCAAAAAGCAGCGCGTCGTGTCCGTCGGTGCGAACTACGCGCTGTCCAAGCGCACCGGTGTCTATGTCGACGTGGCGTCCAAGCGCTACGTCGCCGACGGCACCAAGCAGGTGTACGGCGTGGGCTTGACCCACTCGTTCTGAAGCACTCTCAGTGCGCAGCAGGACTGCGCTGACTTGAAAGCGGGTCCCTGGTCCGCGCGCCGCGCACAGACCAGGGACCTCACACCAGACAGGTAGAACCATGCCCCTCTTGCCCAACAATGCCTCCCCGGTCGGGGACCTGCTGCCGGACCTGATCAGCTTGCGCCGGGATCTGCACGCCCATCCGGAACTGGCCTACGAGGAGCGCCGCACGGCCGGCATCGTGGCCAGTGCCCTGCGCCTGCTGGGCCTGGAGGTGTGTGAGGGCGTGGGCGGCACGGGTGTTGTCGGGACCTTGCATTGCGGCGACAGCGCGGCAAGCGACCCACAGGGGCCGCGCAGCCGGCGTGTCGGGCTTCGGGCCGACATGGATGCCTTGCCCCTGGTGGAGTTGGGACAACGGCCTTACACCAGCCGGCATGCCGGCAAACACCACGGATGCGGCCACGACGGCCACACCGCGATGCTCATCGGCGCGGCGCGTCAACTGGCCCGCACGCACCAGAGCTTGGGTCTGACCGGCTCGGTGCACTTCATTTTTCAGCCGGCCGAAGAGGGGCAGGCCGGTGCGGCCCGCATGATCGATGAGGGGCTGTTCGAGCGCTTTCCCTGCGACAGCGTCTACGCCCTCCACAACTGGCCCGATCTGCCGCTGGGTCATGCACAGACGCGACCCGGTCCCATCATGGCGGCGGCCGACCGGTTCGACCTCACCGTGCGTGGCAAAGGCGGCCACGCTGCGCAGCCCCATCACACCCCGGATGCCCTGCTGGCGGCCAGTCAACTGGTGGTGCAGCTCAACACCATCGTCTCCAGGCGGATCGATCCGAACGAGTCGGCCGTGCTGTCGGTCACACGCATGGAAGGTGGACACAGCCACAACGTGCTGCCCGCAGAGGTGAAGATCACGGGCACCGTGCGCAGCTTCGACGCCGACACACAGGACCGCATCGAATCCGCACTGCGCGACACGGCCCAAGGCGTCGCGCTGGCAACCGGCACCACGGTGGCTGTGAACTACCAGCGCTATTACCCCGCCACCGTCAACACCGCCGCCGAAGCCACGCTGGCGCTCGACGCGGCCATGGCCGTGGGATTGCAGGCCCAGGTGGCGCCACGCGCTGCGTTCACCTCGGAAGACTTCGCCTTCATGTTGCGGCGCAAGCCGGGCGCCTACCTCTGGCTGGGGCAGGGTGGGCGAGATCCGGGCGCCGATGGATCCTTCGCGCTGCACCACCCTTGTTATGACTTCAACGACGACGCATTGCCACTGGGTGTGCGTTGGTTCTGTGAAGTCGCTGCACGAGCGCTGGATCTCCAGAATGGCCAGAAGCCGTGTGTCGGCTGAATCGGCGCTTTGCTGCTCCGGGCCGACTGGGGTTGTTGGTGGTTGTACAAAGCCACATAGCGCATCAAGCTCCGCTCCAGATCTTGCCCATGGTGGGAGCGATGCGTCCATTGAAACGTTCGACCATGCCATGGGTTCTGGACGTTCCGGGTTGGGTCGGCAGGTGCTCCATGCCCAGGGTCCGACTCGCCACGAAAACCCAGCGCGTGGCTCTTGAAGCTCTTGTGGGTCTCTCGGGGTGTGGCCGGCTTGAGGGCATTGAGGTTGCTCACGCCGTGGCGGCGCAGCTCCACACCCACGCGCTCCTGCGCAGGCGTGAGGGTGGTTCGCAGGCGGTGGGCGGGGGAAGAGCCGTCCTGGAAGCTGGTGCGCTTCTTCCACTTGTAGATGGTGGCTTCGGTGATGCCAAAGCGCTGGGCCAGACTGGCCGCACTGGCGGTGCTGGAGGCGATCTCGGCGCGAACGTCGGGTGTGGTGCGTGCGTTTTTGTGCAAGGCCATCGTCCGGGACGCGACAGCTAGCGGGCCAGGAACTCGAGCGTGCTGCGAACGAAGTCGGCGTGGAACTGGAAGGCTCCGCCGTGCCCGGCATCGGGGTAGATGATCAGCTCGCTGTTCGGCAGCCGCCGGGCCAGGTCGTGCGAGTTGATCGTCGGGACCATGCGGTCGTTGTCGCCGTTGACCACCAACACCGGCTGCTGGACCACCGAGAGATCGGCCGGCGCTTTCTGCCCCCATGCGCGCAGTGCCTGCAGCTGGGCGATGAATGCGCTCACGGAAATCTCCTCGTCACGGTCCTCGGTGCGTTCCTTCAGCCGCGCCAGGAAGGCCTTCCCGGCCTCGATGCCGCCGAGCGTGCGCGTGAAGAACAGAAACTGCTTGGCATCCTGACCGGTGAAGAAGCCCCGGAGCATGTCGTAGAAGGTCACCCCCGCCACGGTGCTGATGCCTTCGCCACCCGCGGGGCCGGTGCCCGCGAGCACCATCTTGCGGACGAGGCGTGGTTCCTTCAGCACGATTTCCTGGGCGACCATGCCGCCCATCGAGAAGCCCAGGAGGTCCACTTGCTGCAGGCCCATGGCCTGGATGAAGGTGATGGCATCAATCGCCATCTGTTCGATCGAGTTCGACGGCGAGCCACTGGAGGCCCCGATGCCACGGTTGTCGAAGGCGATGACGTGGTGCTTGGCCGCGATGCCGTCCATGATCCGTGGGTCCCAGTTGTCCAGGACCGCCGCCAGATGGACCAGAAAGACCACGGGTGTTCCACCGTGGTGCTTGCCCAGCTCCCGGTACGCGAAGTTCACGCCGCCGGCCGTGATGGTCTGGGTGGGGACGTTCTTCCAGGAGGCCTCGGGCGCTTGTCCCGTCGATGGCGGGTTCTGGGCCGTGCCAAGGGAAATTGGCTCTGCCGCCACCGCCGTTGAGGTTTGCAGGGTCGTTGACAGGGCGAGTCCCAGAGCGGCCGTGTTGAGCAGACGTTTCATCGTGGGGCTCCCATCAGGCGCCGAGCGCCGGGTAGTCGGTATAGCCCTGGGGGCCGGGCGTGTAGAACGTCGCCATGTCCAAGGGGTTCAACGCCGCCTTGGTTTGCATGCGCTCCACCAGATCGGGGTTGGCGATGAACGGGCGTGCGAAGGCGATGAGATCCGCATGACCCGCATGGAGCGCACCCTCCGCACTGGCCTGGTCGAAGCCACCGGCCAGGATGAACACGCCATGGAACGCCACGCGCAGGCGGAGCTTGAACTCGGCGGGCACCGGTGGTGCGCCCATGGCCGAGTGGTCCAGCAGGTGCATATACAGAACGCCCAGCTGCGCCAGTGCTTCGGTCAGGGCCACGTATTGCGCCTCCACGTCGGGGAAAGCGCCCGTGGCGTTGAGCGCCCCGTAAGGCGAGAGCCGGATGCCCACCCGGTCCGCGCCGATGGCCGCGACCGTGGCGCGGACCACCTCCAGCGCGAAGCGGTTGCGGCCTTCGATGCTGCCCCCATACGCGTCGCTGCGGTGGTTCACATTCGCGTTCAGGAACTGCTCGATCAGGTAACCGTTCGCGGCGTGCAGCTCGACCCCGTCGAACCCCGCTGCGATCGCCAGCTGGGCCGACCGGGCGTATTCCGCCACGGCCTGGTCGATGTCGTCTGCGGTCATGGCGCGGGGCGCGCTGTGCGGCTGCATGCCCTGGCTGTCGGTGTGCATCTCCCCGGGACAGACCTCGGCCGTCGGCCCCAGCACTTCGGCCCCGGCGGGCAGGTTGGCCACATGGCCCACGCGCCCGGTGTGCATCAGCTGCACGAAGATCTTGCCGCCGCGGGCGTGCACGGCGTCCGTCACCTGCTTCCAGCTCTGCACATGCGCTTCGGTGAACAGGCCCGGAATGCGGGCGTAGCCCAGGCCGTTGGGCGACGGCGAGGTGCCCTCGGTGACGATCAGCCCGGCCGTGGCGCGCTGGCCGTAGTACTCGGCCATCAGGGCATTGGGCGTGTTGTGCTCCTCGGCGCGGTGTCTCGTCATGGGTGCCATGACGATGCGGTTGTTGAGTTGCAGGGCGGGCGCTGTGAGTGGGGTGAAGAGCATGGCGGTCTTTCTGTTCGGGGGGGCGGCGGATGGTCCGGGCCGGGTTCAGTGGCCCTGGGGCAGGTAGCTCGGGCGCGGCGCCGTCAGGCCCTGGCGGACCTGTTCGGTCAGGCCGTCGGCCAGCACCTCGTCGGCGCCCGCGGCCAGTCCGTCCAGCGCACGCTGCACGATGTCTTCGGCGCTGCTCTTGGGCACTTCAAAGCCGCGCGTGAGGTCGGTGTCGACATAGGCCATGTGCAGGCCCAGCACCTGGGTGTTCTGCCCGGCCAGCTCGTGGCGCAGGGCGTTGGTCAGGGACCAGGCCGCCGACTTGCTGGCCGAATAGGCGGCCAGTTCGCCGCCATTGACCCACGAGGCCACCGACAGCACGTTGAGCAGTGCGCCGCCGCCGTTGGCCTTGAGCACGGGCGCAAAGGCTTTGCTCATGTTCAGCACGCCGAAGAAGTTGGTCTCGAAGAGGCGGCGGGCCACCGCGTCGCTGTCGGGCGCCAGAAAGCCGCCGGGCTGGGCAATCCCCGCGTTGTTGATCAGCAGGGTCACATCGCCGGCCTGCCGGACCGCGGCGGCGATCTGATCGGGCTGGGTAACGTCGAGCCGCAGGGCCTGGACGCCGGGCAGGGTCACGGTCGAGGGATCGCGGGCGGCGGCGTAGACCTTGCGGGCACCGCGTGCCAGCAGTTCGCGGGCAAAGGCCAGGCCGATGCCGCGGTTGGCACCCGTGATCAGGACGACAGCGTTTTCAATGTTCATGAGAGGCTCCAGAAAAAAAAGACAGGAAAATCACATGACGATCGTCATATGCAGGGGTCTGAAAAAGGCGCGAAGCTGCGCCTGGGTTCAGGGGGAACGGTTCAGCGGACCTTGATGACCACCTTGCCTTTGGCGCGGCCGCTGTCGACATAGGCCAGGGCTTCGTTGGTGGCGTCGAAGGGGAAGACCCGGTCGACCACCGGGCGGATGGCACCCGATTCAATGAGCTGCGCGATCTGCTTCAGTTGGCTGGCGTTGCCCCTCATGAACAGGAAGCTGTAGTGGACCCCGAGGCGCTGGGCTTGCCGGCGAACGCCGAAGCTCAGCGCTCTGAAAATCTGTTTCACCAGCCACGAAGCCTTGATGTCCTCCCCGAACTGCGGGTCGACTGGCGCGGTGATGGACACGACGTGGCCGCCGGGCTTGACCACGCCCAAGGACTTCTTCAAGGTCTTTTCGTCCTGGCTGTTCAGCACCACGTCGTAGTCGTGCAGTTGCTCTTCGAACGCTTCCTTCTTGTAGTCGACGACGACATCGGCCCCCAGGCCCTTGACCAGTGGGACGTTCCCGGTGCTGGTGGTGGTGGCCACCGTGGCGCCCAGGTGCTTGGCCAGCTGGATCGCGAACGTGCCCACGCCGCCGGAGCCCGCCTGGATGAAGACCTTCTGACCTTTGCGGAGCTTGGCCTTTTCGACCAGCGCCTGCCAGGCCGTCAAACCGATCAGGGGGATGGAGGCGGCCTCCTCCATGCTGATGTTCCTGGGCTTGAGCGCCACCGTGTCTTCATGGGCCGCCACGAGTTCTGCAAAGGTCCCGATGCGCAGGTCATAGGGCCTGGCGTAGACCTCGTCGCCCACCTTGATTCGGCTGACGCGCGAGCCGACACGCACCACGACGCCGGCCACGTCGTGCCCGAGCACGAACGGCGGTCGGTACGGCAGGATGAGCTTGAATTCGCCGTTTCGAACCTTGACGTCGATCAGGTTGACGGCAGCCGCGTGGACCTCGATCAGCACCTCGTCGTCGCGCAATTCCGGCTCCGGCACATCGGCGGCCCGCAAACGTTCCTGTTTGCCGTAGCGGTCGAGGATGAAAGCTTTCATGGTTGTTCCTTGTTCAAAAAAGTGCCACAGACGAACCCAGCGGACTGGGGTGAGAGAAGATTTGGCATGATGATCATCATATTTGTCGGCAAAAAAAAGCCCGCGTCAGCCCGCGGAAGGCGCCAGACGGTCCAAGGCCGCGCTGCACAGCGCGTCCGACAACGCGGGGTCGTCGACCGCACGGGCCAGCACCAGGGTGCCCACCATGGTGGCCGCCGTCACCAGGGCCCGCTCATGGGCGCCGGGCTGCCCCCAGTCGGGCGACTGCCGGGCGATCAGATCGATCATTTCCTTGATGCGGCGCGTGGCCGCGTGGCGCACCTCGGGCGACTGGCGGGGCATTTCAGAGCCCAGGGCCGAAATGGGGCAGCCCGTCTCGATACTCACCAGGTGTTCCTTGGACAGATAGGCCTGCATCATCGCGCGCAGCGCCTGCTCGGGCGGGGCGGCGGCAATGACGCGGGCCGCCACGGCGTTGGCCTCGGCACCCGCGCGGTCCGCCGCTTCGGCCAGCATGGCTTCGCGGGACTCGAAATGGGCATAGAAGGCACCGTGCGTCAGACCCGCCTCTTTCATGATGTCGGCGACCCCCGTGCCGTCGTAGCCACTGCGCCGGATGGCACGCGCGGCGGCCTGCACGATGCGCTCGTGTGAAGCCTCTTTGGCGGCGGTTCGGGTGTTGGTTCTCAACTTTCGCATGATGCTCATCATACGCAATATCTGCGATCGGTGCAACTGTGCTTTGAGATCGGGGAAAAATGGAGACCAATGGCCTCAGCGCAACCAACAAGCCCGCTTCAATGCCGCCGGCCCGCAGTCTGAAACCCGGATGTAACTGGTTTCACCGATAATTGAAACCAAATTACAAGGCCACCGCCCGTTTCATCGGACGGTGGTCGTTTTTCCGTCCAAACCGCCCAGGAGACATGCATGCCCCAACGCGCCACCAAAATCGTCGCCACCCTCGGTCCCGCTTCGAGCGATCCGGCCCTGCTGGAGGCCATGATCCGCGCCGGGGTGAACGTGGTGCGGCTGAATTTCTCGCACGGCACCGCGCAGGACCACATCGACCGCGCCACCTTGGTGCGCGAGGCGGCCCAGCGTGCCGGGCGCGAGGTCGGCATCATGGCCGACCTGCAGGGCCCCAAGATCCGCGTGGGCAAGTTCGCCGCCGGCAAGGTGATGCTGGAGCCGGGGCAGCCCTTCGTGCTCGACGCTTCGCGCACCGAGCCCGGCGACATCGACGGCGTGGGCCTGGACTACAAGGAACTGCCGCGCGACGTGAGGGCCGGTGACACCTTGCTGCTGAACGACGGACTGATCGTGATGACGGTGAACAAGGTGGTCGGCCCGGCGGTGCACACCACCGTGAAGCTCGGCGGCGAGTTGTCCAACAACAAGGGCATCAACAAGCAGGGCGGCGGCCTGACCGCGCCGGCCCTGACCGCCAAGGACATGGAAGACATCAAAACCGCCATGGGCCTGAAGGCCGATTACGTGGCGGTGAGTTTCCCCAAGAACGCGACCGACATGGAACTGGCGCGCCAGCTCTGCAACGTGGCCGGTGAGGCCGCGGGCCACAAGCCGGCGCTCATCGCCAAGATCGAGCGCGCCGAGGCCATTCCCGAGCTGGCCAACATCCTCAAGGTGTCCGACGGCATCATGGTCGCCCGCGGCGATCTGGCGGTGGAAGTGGGCAACGCGTCCGTACCCGGCCTGCAGAAGCACATGATCAAAATGGCGCGCGAGATGGACAAGGTGGTGATCACCGCCACGCAGATGATGGAGTCCATGATCGTCAACCCGGTGCCCACGCGCGCCGAGGTGAGCGACGTGGCCAACGCCGTGCTCGACGGCACCGACGCCGTGATGCTCAGCGCGGAAACCGCCGCCGGCAAATACCCGCTGGAGACCGTGCGTGAGATGGCCAACATCTGCCAGGAGGCCGAGAAGGCCGAGTACGCCGAACTCAGCGCCGACTTCAAGGGCAAGACCTTCAAGCGCATCGACCAGTCCATCGCCATGGGCGCGCTCTTCACCGCCCACCACCTGGGCGCCAAGGCCATCGTGGCGCTGACCGAGTCGGGCTCGACCGCGCTGTGGATGAGCCGGCACAACGTGCGCATGCCGATCTACGCCGTCACCTCCAGCCTCACGGCGCAGCGCAAGATGACGCTCTACCGCAATGTGCGCCCCCTGCTCATGGACACCAGCGCCGACCGCGACACCGCCCTGGCCGACGCCGAAGCGCACCTGAAAAACAAGGGCATCGTGCAAAGCGGCGACGTGTACGCCATCACCGTGGGCGAGCCCATGGGCCAGCCCGGCGGCACCAACACGCTGAAGATCTGCAGAGCAGTGTAGAACTGCGCCCCTGCGCCGCAGGAGGTGCTAAGCGATCCGGCGCCGGGCCGCCCCAAGCCGGATCAGCCCCCTTGGGGGGGAGCGACCCGCGCAGCGGCGGAGCGTGGGGGCTGAAGTCAGTCCAGCCGGAACGACACCCCTGTCACGAACATCGCGTCGCCCTTCTTGATGTCGGGGCCGGGCTTGCTGTCGTGGCGGTAGCTCAACCCCGCTGTGACGTTCATCGTTTCGGTCATCGCCACGGTCAGGCCGGTGTCGAGCACGGCGCGGTACCGGCCCGATTCGCGCAGGTCCGGGTACAGACTGAACTTCTGGCGCAGGCTGGTGGTGTCGGTCAGCCGGTGGCTGGACTCTTCCGTCAGCACCAGCTCCAGCCGGCCGTAGGTGCCGCGCGGCGTGCCTCTGATGTCGGTGGGGGTGACGTAGCGGTCGTGCGAATAGCCCAGACCGACGGACACGTCGAAGTAGCCGCTGTCTTCGCGCCAGACGTGGCGCCCCAGGCCGCTGGCCAGCGAATACCGGGCCGCGATGTTGGCCAGCTTGTCGCGCAGTGTCTCGCCCGAACCGAAGCCGAACCAGTCGGGCGACAGATCGCGGTCGTACTGGGTGCGCAGGCCGTAGCGCTCGGTGGTCGCCACGCCCGCGTTCTGCGCCCGGTCGGCCTTGGCGCTCCAGGTCCACTTGTCGTCGGGGGTCTGCCGGGCGCCCTCGGCCGCCAGGTTCATCGAGCCGGCCTTGTTGTTGCCGGACGAAACGTTGGCGCCGGCCGTCAGCAGGTAGCGCCACTGCCCATCGGGGATGAGTGTGACCTGGGCTTGCGAGAGCGTCGGCACGAGCAGCGCTGCGGCAGACGTCAGCGCCGCGATCAGGGTGCGACATGGCATGGATGCTTCCTTCCTCTTCCAGTTCGTATTCCGAACAGGAAGGGGTCATGGTTCCGGGGCCGCAGTTCCCCAGAGTTTTGTGACGAATGGTGTCTGCGCGCCGCGCGTGCATACCGTTACGACCGGAGCGCTCATGGTCGCATGCACGGGCGGTAAAATTCCCCCGAGTTACAGACCGGTTACCAACTTTGCCTTAGGGGATTTTTCATGGCTCTCGTTTCCATGCGCGAACTGCTCGACCACGCCGCCGCCAACGGCTACGGCATTCCGGCGTTCAACGTCAACAACCTCGAACAGGTGCAGGCCGTCATGGCCGCGGCCGATGAGGTCGGCGCGCCCGTCATCCTGCAGGCCTCGGCCGGCGCGCGCAAATACGCGGGTGAAGCCTTCATCAAGCACCTGATCCAGGCCGCTGCCGAGATGTACCCGCACATCCCGATGGTGATGCACCAGGACCACGGCACCAGCGTCAAGGTCTGCGAGGGCGCCATCGGCCTGGGTTTCGGCTCGGTGATGATGGACGGCTCGCTGATGGAAGACGGCAAGACGCCGGCCAGCTTCGACTACAACGTCGATGTGACGCGCAAGGTCGTCGAGATGGCGCACCAGAGCGGCGTCACGGTGGAAGGCGAACTCGGCTGCCTGGGCAACCTGGAAACCGGTGACGCCGGCGAAGAAGACGGCATCGGCGCCGAAGGCAAGCTGGACCATTCCCAGATGCTGACCGACCCGGAAGAAGCCGCCACCTTCGTCAAGGCCACCCAGCTCGACGCCCTGGCCATCGCCATCGGCACCAGCCACGGCGCCTACAAGTTCAGCCGCCCGCCCACCGGCGACATCCTGGCCATCAGCCGCGTGAAAGAGATTCACGCCCGCATCCCCAACACCCACCTGGTCATGCATGGTTCGTCCAGCGTGCCGCCGGAGCTGCGCGCCATCATCAACCAGTACGGCGGCGCGATGAAGGAAACCTACGGCGTGCCGGTCAAGGAGATCCAGGAAGCCATCAAGCACGGTGTGCGCAAGATCAACATCGACACCGACATCCGCATGGCCATGACCGGCGCGGTACGCAAGTTCCTGGCCGAGAACCCCGAGAAGTTCGACGCCCGCGAATGGCTCAAGCCCGCCCGCGAAGCCGCCAAGGCCGTGTGCAAGGCGCGCTACCTGGAATTCGGCTGCGAAGGCCAGGGCGCCAAGATCAAGGGCGACACGCTCAGCGTGATGGCGGCGAAGTACGCCAAGGGTGAGCTGGCACAGAAGGTGGTTTGAGCCCCCACGCTCCACCGCAGCACGGGTCGCTGCCCCTGGACAGGGGTGGGACCCGGTCCAAGCCGGTCCGGGGGCTGATTCGGTTTGGAGCGGCCCGGCGCCGGATCGTCTGACCCAACGACCGACCTGCGATAATCGCCCGGAATGGTTCGGAGCCCGTTGACTGTTCGGTCACCGGGCTTTTTTCTTGGCTGTCACTCTTCTGCGCCCGATCATGACTTCCGCCCTCCACACCTCCGCCCTGAACTCCCTGCCCCTGCTCGCGCGTGGCAAGGTGCGCGACAACTACGCCGTGGGCGACGACCGCATCCTCATGGTGGCGTCCGACCGCATCAGCGCCTTCGACGTGATCATGGGCGAGCCGATCCCCGGCAAGGGCCGGCTGCTCACCAAACTCTCGCTGTTCTGGTTTGACCAGCTCGGCCCCAAGGGCCTGAACATCTGCCCGATCCACCTCACCGGTGAGGCGCCCGAGAGCGTGGTGTCGCCCGCCGAGGTGCCGCAGGTCGAAGGCCGCTCCATGCTGGTCCAGCGCCTCAAGCCCATCCCTGTCGAGGCCGTGGTGCGCGGTTACCTGGCCGGCAGCGGCTGGAAGGAATACCAGGAAAGCCGCTCGGTCTGTGGCGTGCCGCTGCCCGAGGGGCTGATGAACGCTTCCAAGCTGCCCGAGCCGATCTACACGCCGGCGGCCAAGGCGGCGATGGGCGAGCACGACGAGAACATCACCTTCGAGCAGACCGTGGCCATGATCGGCCCCGAGCTGGCCGCGCAGATCCGCGACGTGTCGATCGCGCTGTACAAGGCCGCGGCCGAGATCGCGCTCAAGAAGGGCATCATCATCGCGGACACCAAGTTCGAGTTCGGCCTGGACAAGGCCGGCCAGCTGGTGCTGATGGACGAGGTGCTCACGCCCGACAGCTCGCGCTACTGGCCGCTGGAGAGCTATGTGGTGGGCCAGAACCCGCCCAGCTACGACAAGCAGTTCCTGCGCGACTGGCTGGAGACCGCCCAGGTCGGCGGCAAGCCCTGGGACAAGACGCCGCCCTCGCCGCGCCTGCCCAAGGAAGTGATCGAGAAGACCTCGGCCAAGTACCAGGAAGCGCTGACGCGGTTGATGGGCTGAACGCGGTTTCGCTCACCCCCCCAACAAAAAAGCCCGGGCATGCCCGGGCTTTTTTGTGGGTTCGGTGGGCTGCCAGCAGGGCGCCACCGATGGCTTGTTTCGAAGATTTTTTAATGCATAATGCGAATCATTGGCATTTGCATAACTCAAATAGAGCGGAAATCCACCGAATGACGACACCGACCGGTGTGGTCCGAGATCCTGCTCGAGCTGCTCACCTCTCTCCATCTTCCAAGCTGACAACCATGACTTACAGCAACTCCACCTCCACGACAGCCCCTTCATGTCCCGCGCCGCTGGCGGTGGCCGCGTACCTCGCGTTGGCCGGCTGGATGGCACTGGGTGCAGGCGCCGCGGCGCACGCGCAGGCCACACCAGGCGACACCTCGGGGGGCAAGCCCGAGCAGCAATTGCCCATGGTCGAAGTCCGGGCCAGCGCCCCGGATGGCAAGCTGCCCGGCGGCCAGCTGGGGCGCGATGCCCGCCTGGGCCTTCTGGGCAGCACCGGCGTGATGGACGCGCCCTTCAGCACGACGAGCTATACCTCGCAGGTTGTGGCTGACCAGCAGGCGTCCACCGTGGCCGACGTGATCGGCAACAGTTCGGCGGTGCGCTTCTCGGTGTCGCCCGGCGGCATGCTCGACGCCTTCTACATCCGCGGTTTCCCCGTCAATGAAGGCAATCTCGGCGAGTTCGGCTTTGACGGCGTATATGGTGTGGCGCCGAACTATCGCGTCTTTTCGGACTACATCGAACGTGTCGAGATCATCAAGGGGCCGACGGCGCTGCTCCATGGCATGTCGCCCAACGGCAGTGTGGGTGGCAGCGTGAACGTCGTGCCCAAGCGCGCCAACGGCAAAGACGTGACGCAGCTTGGGCTGGATTACAGCTCCGAGTCGCAGCTTGGCTCTCGCGTGGATCTGAGCAGACGCTTCGGCGAGTCGCGCGAGTTCGGCATGCGCTTCAACGGCAGCGTGCACGACGGCGACACTGTGGTGGACAAGCAGTCGCGCAAGGCCGGCGTCGGGGCGCTGTCGCTCGATTACGCGAGCAACAGGATGCGTGCCACGCTGGATCTCGTGTCGCAGCACGAACGCTTCGATGCGCCTTCGCGCCCCGTCTTCCTCGGCACGGCCGACGCAGTACCGGAGATCCCTTCCGCGCCGGATGGCAATCTCAACGTGACCAACCCGTGGGAATGGTCCAAGGTGGACGACCAGTCGGCGCTGCTGCGTACCGAATACGACCTGAACGAGAACCTGAGCGTGTTCGCCGACGTCGGCGGCTCGCACACCGAGGTTGATCGCCTGTTCGGCAACCCGGTGCTCACCAACACCGCTGGCGACGTGACAGCGACGCCATCGCGTTTCCGGTTCGACGTCTCACGCGACACCTTCAATCTGGGTTCGCGTGCCCGGCTGCGCACCGGCGGTGTGGACCATGCGATGTCGCTGCAGGCCTCGCTGTACCGCGACCGTCTGGGCCGTGGATCCGTCGCGGGGACTGCGATCACATCCAACCTGTACACGCCGTTCGACAGCGCCGCCCAGTCGCTGGCCGAGCCTCCGGTCGCGAAGGTATCCGAGAGCGAGCTGAGCGGCCTCGCGCTGGCCGACACGCTGTCGATGCTGGATCGCAAGCTTCAGGTCAGCCTGGGCGCACGCGTGCAGCAGGTGAAGTCGGACAACTTCAACGCAGCGGGCACCGTATCGCAGAGCTACGACGAGCGCGCGACGACGCCGTTCCTCGGTGTGGTGGTCAAGCCGTGGGGGCAGAACCTCTCGCTCTACGGCAACTACATCGAGGGTCTGAGCAAGGGCGACATCGCCCCGGCCTCTGCGGCCAACGCCGGCGATGTGCTGGCCCCGTACCGGGCCAAGCAATACGAAGTGGGGGTCAAGTACGCCCTCGGCCGCGTGACCACCACGGTCGCGGCCTTCCAGATCTCCAAGCCGAGCGGCATGCTCAACGCCAACAACGTCTACACGGCAGATGGCGAGCAACGCAACCGCGGTCTTGAGTTGGAAGCCTACGGCGAGATCGCGCCCCGCGTGCGCCTGCTGAGTGGCCTGACGTTGCTGGATGCAGAGATGACGCAAAGCAGCAGCGCTGCCACCATCGGCAAGCAGCCGATCGGCGTACCCCGGGTGCAAGCGAACATGGGTGTCGAGTGGGACACACCGTGGCTCTCCGGCGTCACGCTGACCATGCAGGTGGCCCACGCCGGCAAACAGTACGCGGACAGCACCAACCTGCGCAGCATCCCGGCGTGGACGCGCGTGGATGCCGGCGCGCGCTGGCGCACCAACGTGCTGGGCAAGACCACCACCTTCCGGGCCGGTGTGCGCAACCTGTTTGACAAAGACTACTGGTCTGGTGTGTCGAGCTACGGTGGGCTCGCACAGGGCGCACCGCGCACGCTGCTGTTGTCCGCGGCGGTGGACCTCTAAACATCTGGACATTGAGCGCCATGTCATGGGCGCTCCATCCAGGCGCCCAAACGGTCGATCCAAGAACACAGCTCAGGGAGGCTGCCGACCATGCCATACGAAGCAACGTCCATACCGGTGGACGACGCCGTGGAGGCGCGCGCGTGGTCATCACCAACGCTGCCACCCTTGCTGGATGGCGATGTCGCGCACGTGGTCCATCGTCAGCCGATCTGGCTGCGGGAGTGGGTGGAGCGCTATGGCTCACCGCTCAACGTGGTTTGGCCTGAGTTGCTCAAGCGCAATGCCGAAGCGCTGCAAGCCGTGCCCGGGCGCCACGGTGTGGTGCTTGACATGTACTACGGCGCCAAGGTCAACAAGTCACAGGCGCTGGTGCGTGCCGCGGTCGAAGCCGGCATCGGCGTGGATGTCTCAAGCGAATACGAGATGCGCGACGCACTGCGAGCCGGTGCCAACCCGCGACGCCTCGTGGCCACCGGTCCGGCGAAGACCGAGCGCTTCCACCGCCAACTGGTGGCCTGCGGCTCGCTGATCTCGGTCGATTCCGTCGAGGAGTTCGAGGCCCTGCTGGCGCTGGAGCGGCAGAACCAGTCCAGCCGGCGTGCCCGCGTGCTGCTGCGCTGCCGGCCCGCATCGGCCCGTGCCAGCCGCTTCGGCATGGGTGAGGCCGACGTCGCGCACTGCCTGCGCCAGCTGGCCACCGCGCGCGACAGCTTCGCCTTCGAGGGCTTTCACTTCCACCTGGGCGGCTACGACCATGCGTCCCGCACCCAGGCTATGCGCGAGGTGATGTTGCAGGTGGCCGCCGCACGCGAGCTCGGGCTCGCGGCGCAGGTCATCGACATCGGCGGCGGCCTGCCGATACGCTACGTCGAGGCCGAGCGCTACGCGGCCTTCCTGCAATCGCAGGACGCCACGCACTACCGCAACGGCAAGCTGCCCACGTCCTTCTACCCCTATGGCGGTGGGCTCGACGCGCCCACCTGGCTGGACGAGTTGCTCGCCACGCCTTTCGACGCCGCCACCACGGTGGCCGAAGCGCTCATCGCGCAAGGCCTGCGCCTGGCCATTGAGCCCGGCCGCAGCCTGGTGGATCAGGCCGCGATCTCGGTGTTTCGCGTCAACCGCGTGAAGGCATTGGCCGACGGCCGCCACGTGGTCTACGTGGAAGGCAGCAGCTTCAGCGCCTGCGAGACCTGGTTCGCCTCCGAATACCTGGTCGACCCGATCCTCCTGAGCTTCGAGTCGCCGCGCGCCGAAGCGCCGATGCGCGCCTACATCGCCGGCCACAGCTGCCTGGACGACGACGTCATCACCAACCGGCTGATCGACTTCGCGACGAGGCCCGCGCCCGGTGACCTGCTGGTCTTCGCCAACACGGCGGGCTACCAGATGGACCTGCTGGAAAACGAATTCCACCGCCACCCGATGCCGCGCCGCATCGCCGTCAGGAACGGCGCGGCAGGCGGTGTGGATGTTTCGCCTGACGATTGATTGAACTGAAAGAAGGGAGTCGAGAATGATATTGAGCAAGGTCAGCGATCTCATCGGCCACACGCCGATCCTGGGCATCCCCGTGCCCACGCGCAACTCGATGCTGCTGCTGAAGATCGAGAAGAACAACCCCGGCGGCAGCATGAAGGACCGCATGGCGCGTAGCATGGTGATGGCGGCGCTGGAGTCGGGGCGTTTGAAGCGCCCGCACGGCGTGATCGTCGAGTCGTCGTCGGGCAACACCGGCATCGGCCTCGCGCTGGCCGCCATCGAGTTCGGGCTGCGTTTCATCGCGGTGGTGGACCACCACGCCGCGCCCGACAAGATCGAGGTGATGCGCGCGCTCGGCGCCGAGATCCGCTACGTCGAAGGCCAGTACGGCGAAGACGAGGTGGCCGTGGTCGAGCGCCAGCGGCTGGCGGCCGAACTGGCCGAGCAGGTCCCGGGCGCGATGTTCATGAACCAGTCGGACAACCCGGCCAACCCCGACGGCTATGCCGGCTTCGTGCGCGAAGCGATCGAGCAGACCCACGGCCGGGTGGACGCCTACGTGGGCTGCGTGGGCACCGGCGGCTCGATGGCCGGCATCGCGCGCGGGCTCAAGCAGCACGACGCACGCACCACCGTCATCGGCGTCGAGCCCGCTGGCTCCATCATCTTCGGCCAGCCCGGGCATCCGTACTACCAGTCGGGCACCGGCACGCCCAAGGGCGACACGGTGGGCCTGGTGGTGGACTACACGACCATAGACAAAGGCGTGCAGGTCACCGATGCGCAGGCCTTCGAGACGGCCCGCTTCATGGCGCGTCGCACCGGCCTGCTGGTGGGCGGCTCCAGCGGCGGCGCCGTCTACAAGGCGCTGGAGTTCATCCACAGCGGCCTGATTCGCGGCAACGTGCTCGTGCCGGTGGCTGACGGGGGCGAGAAGTACCTGCACACGGTGTTCAACGAGGGGTGGCTGCGCGAGCGCCAGCTGCTCGACCCGCAGGTCACGGCCAACCTGAAGCGGTGGCTGAATTGATCAACGCCCCGACCTTGAAGGTGGCCGTCGTGGGTGGCGGGCGCACCGGGCACCTGAATGCGGTGCTGCTCAAGCAGCGGCCCGGCGTGCACGTGTCGCTGTTGACGCAGCATCCGCAGGTCCTCACTGTGTATGGGCGCGACGCTTCGCAATCCATCACGGCCTGGCTGCCCGATGGCAGCGCACTGCAGGCTCGGCCCGACGTGGTGAGCGAAGACCCGCACCTGGCGGTGGGCGATGCCGACGTGGTGGTCATCACCGTGCCGGCGCATGTGCGCCCCGCCGTGCTCAAGCGTTTGGCCGCTTGCCTGCCCACGCACAAACCGGTGTTCGTGGGTGCCATTCCGGGCTTCTGCGGCTTCGACTGGCTGGCCGAGTGGGCACTCGCCGAGCGGCCCAACGCGGTGATCTGGGGCATGAAGGACGTGCCACACACCGCCTATGAACTCACGCCCGGTGCATCGGTGCGCATGGGCGGCCCCAAGGCCGTGCTGCACATCGCCACGCACGTGCGTGAATCGGTGGCCCTGCAGCAGCAGGCGCAGGCCGTGGTGCAGCGGCTGTACGACGCGCCGGTGGAGCTGCTGCGGCACTACCTCGAGATCACGCTGACGCCGGGCAACCCCATCATGCACAGCTCGGTGGTCTACGGCCTGGTGGGCCCGTACGCGCAGTTCCACGAACGCGCGCTGCCCAGGCCCATCTGCTGGTGGACCGAATGCCCTGAGCTCGGCGCCTACTTCCTGGAGCGCAGCGACGAGGAGAACCAGCGCCTGTGCAAGGCGGTGGAGCAGCGCCTGGGCATCGACCTGTCGTCGGTGAAGCCGCTGCGGCAGGAGATCGTCGAAGCCTACGGCGACCAGATCCGCGACCCGCGCACGATGCTCTCGGTGCTGCGCACCAACAAGGCCTACGACGACATCCTCGCGCCCCTGGTGCGCGACGAAACCGGCGGCCACTGGATCGACAAGCGCAGCCGCGCCTTCGAGGAAGACGTGGCCTACGGCCTCGCCACGCTGGTGGAGATGGCGCGCCGGCTGGCCGTGCCCATGCCGCACATCGAAGAGATCTTTGCCTGGACCTCGGCCTACATGGGGGGCTTGCGCCATTCCCCGCGCGACTACCTGCCCCAGGCCTGGCCCGACTGAAAGAACCCGACATGACTTTCGAATCAATTCCCGACCCCGCCGCCATCGCGACCCCCACAGCCACCGAGCAGCGCGCCGTGATCGCGCTGTCCGAACGCAACGCCCTGCGCCGCCTGGTGCGCTGCTTGTTTGCCGAAGGCGTGCTCGACCACCGCACGCTGCTGTTCGCGCCCAACGACCGCACGGCCTTTCTGCCGCTGTGGGAGCAGCGCGCGCTGGTGCACTTCGAGCGGCTGTGGGCCGCGCCGGCCGACACCTTCGTGAACCAGGGCAGCATCAGCGTGCTGATGCCCGGCCAGGAGCCCCGGCCCATCGAGACAGCCGAGCAGTTGATCGACCTGCTGCGCCCCTGCTTCGACTTCACGCCCACCGAAGAAGGCGTGGCCGCGCTGAAGGCCGACGTGGCCAACAGCGTGCTCAACGATGCACAGGCCCGCACGCACCGCCAGGCCTGGAACGCCGCGCTGGGCCAGGCCATCCGCAACAGCGCCTCGAGCGGGCTGGTGGAGCACCTGCGCCGCAACGGCAGCACGCGCCGCGCCTCGATGCTGCTCGATCAGTGGGGCTCGCTCGAAGGCCACCCGTTCTACCCGACGTGGAAGGCCAAGCCCAACCTCGACGCGGCACAGGTGGCCGCGCTGTCGCCCGAGTTCGGCGCGCGCGTGCCGGTGCGCATTGCCGCGCTGCGCGCCGACATGGCCCACATGGAGCGCATGCCACACGTCAGCAGTCTGCACGACTACTTCGCCACCGAATTCCCCACGCTGTGGGAGCAATGGAAAGCCGGCCTGCGCGCACGCGGCCTGAACGAAACGCAGTGGCTGCCGCTGCCCCTTCATGCCTGGCATCTCGAGAACTTCGTGAAGCAGCAGTACGCGAGCGAGATCGAAGCCGGCCTGCTGATCACCGACGGGCCCGACGTGGCCACGGCGCCGACGATGTCGTTCCGCACCATGCTGCCCGACACGCCGGACACCGCACCCTTCATCAAGCTGCCGGTGGCGCTGTGGCTCACCAGCGAGCAGCGCAGCCTGCAGGCGAAATCCATCCACATGGGGCCGCGCATCAGCCACGTGATCCAGCGCATCCTTGCGGCCGAAGGCGGCTTCGAGAGGCGGCTGGAGATCTTTGCCGAGGAGGTGGCCTTCCACTACCGCAACGCCGTCACGCAGGAAGACGCACCCGGCCGCTACCTCTCGGTGGCCTTCCGCCAGAGCACGCGCGCCTTCGAGCGCAAGGACGGGCTGCTGCCCATTCCCGTGGCGGCGCTGCTCACGCAGGCGCCGCTTACGCACCGGCCACTCATCACCGAGTTGATCGAGCACTCCGGCCAGCGCGCCTCCGCCGACGCCGTGGAGAGCTTCTTCCATTGCTATGCGCGCGTGGTCACGCAGCCCGTGATCGCGATCTACATGCTCTACGGCATCGGGCTCGAAGCGCACCAGCAGAACACCTCGGTGCTGTTCGACGCGAACGGTGACCCCAAGGGCCTGCTGATCCGCGACTTCGGCGACGGCCGCACCTATGCACCGCTGCTCAACGAACGCGGCCTCACGCTGCAGCCCTACGTGCACAAGGGCATCCTGCCCACCGTGTTCACCGACGACATCGAACCCGTGCGCACCTTCGTGATCGACGCCTGCTTCGTGTGCCACCTGCACGAGGTGGCCTTGCTGCTGACCGACGAGTACGGGCTGGCGCCGACGCGGCTGTGGGAGATCCTGCGCGAAGAAACCGCGGCGGCGTTCGACGCCGTGGCACCCCGGATCACCTCGCAGGCCTTCTGGCAGGCCGAGCGTGACGCCTTCCTCGTGCAGCCGTGGCCCACCCGTTCGGTCTTGCGCATGCACTTGCAGCGCTACGCCGACTACCGCTTGCAGCACCTGCTGCCCAACCCGATGGCCACCGCCTCCACGTGAGCACAGCAGCCTCTTCCGCCCCACCCGCGGATCGCGGCAACGAGCGCGCGATCCGCCTGCTCTTCGTGATCCAGCTCATCTCCATGGGCGCCATGGAGATGAGCGGCCCTTTCTGGCCGGTGCACCTGCGAGCGCTCTCGGCCAGCGACGGCCTGTTCGCCTTCGCCGCCATCGCCGTCTACGTGGGGCCCATGCTGGGCATCATGCTGACCAGCGCCTTCTGGGGCCGCATCGGCGACCGTCACGGCCACAAGCCGATGATGATCCGCGCGCTGATGGGTCTCGCGTTGACACAACTGGCGCTGGCCTTCTGCACCGACGTGTGGGCCATCCTCGCGTTGCGCCTCGTGCAGGGGGCTTGCGCCGGATTCATCGCGCCGGCGCAGGCCTATGGCGTGGCGGTGGTGTCGCCGCTGCGGCGTGCGCGGTTGTTTGCCTTTTTGCAGGTGTCCACCAACGTGGGCTCGCTGGCCGGCGCCATGGCCGGGGGCCTGATCCTCGACACGGCGAGCTTCTTCTGGATCAACGCGATGGCCGCACTGCTGTGCGCGTTGTGCGCGCTGGCGACCTGGGGGCTGCTGCCGGCCGCTACGCGCAGCGCGTCCGCCCCCGCGGCAAAGAGCGGCGCTACGGTGCAAGACCGCCAGGCATGGCGCCGCCCCCCCATCTTCGGGCTGCTCGTCATCATCGGCCTGCTGCTGATGAGCCGCATGCTCACGCAGACCTCGTTCTCGTTGTACGTGCGCTCTGTGTTCGGCGTCGACAACTGGGTCGCCGGCCTGTGCTACGGCCTGCTGGCATTGGGCTTCGTGGTCTCGGCCCCGCGCTGGGCACGCCACTTCGAAGGCAAGACCTGGCCACAGGTGCTGCCGCAGGTCGCCGGGGTGGCTGCGGCTTGCGCGGTGCTCACGGCGCTGGCCGGCCTCACGCACGTGGTGGCCGTGTTCGTGGCGATCCACTTCGCCTGGGGGCTGCTGCTGGGCGCCACCACGCCGGTGCTCACGTCGCTCATCTCCACCGCCGCCGGGCCGCGCCACCAGGGCCACGTGCTGGGCGTGGCGCAGAGCACGGGCCAGTTCGCCTCCATCACCGGCATCGCGCTCGGCATGGGCTTCACGCAGATGGCGGGCCTCGAACACATCTACGCCTTCGTCGCGCTGTTCTACGTCCTGGCGGTGGTCGCCACCGTCGCGATGCGAAGGCGTTCGCGCAGCGTGCCCGCCGCCACCGAACCGGAACAGCTGCCGTCCTGAGTTGTCACGAGAGAAACCATGAACCCCACGACAGATCACAAGACTTTTTCATCACGCCGGTGGCTCATCGCCGGCCTCGTGGCGGCGGCCGCCGCCGGTGCCATCGCGGCCTGGCGGCTCGCCACGCCATCGGCCGATGTGCCGCGGGCCGCCACGCCCGCAGCCCCCGCTGCGGCCACGACAACGACCACGATCACCGACCTGCTGGGCCGCAAGGTGCAGGTGCGTCTGCCCGTGCAGCGCGTGATGCTGGGCGAAGGCCGCCAGCTCTACCTGCTGGCCGCGCTGGACACCGAAGACCCGCTGCACCGCATCGTCGCGTGGCGCAAGGACATGATCCAGGCCGACCCGGACACCTATGCGCTCTACAAGGCCAGGTTCCCGAAGATCGCCGATATCCCGACCTTCGGCGGCTTCGAGGACGGCACCTTTGACATCGAGCAGGCCATCGCGCTGAAACCCGACGTGATCCTGCTCAACGTGGAGGCGCAGCGCGCCACCGACGATGCGCGCTACATCGACAAGCTCGACGCGGTGGGCATCCCTGTGGTGTACGTGGACTTCCGCCACCAGCCGGTGGAAAACACCGAACCGACGATGCGCCTGTTCGGGCAACTGCTCGGCAAGGAAGCCCGCGCGCAGGCGCTGATCGACTTTCGCCGCCAGCAGCTCGCACGGGTGACCGACGTGATCGCGGCGCGGCAGCCGCAGCGGCCCAAGGTGTTCATCGAGCGCATCGGTGGCTACAGCCAGGACTGCTGCCTCACCTTCGGCGACGAGAACTTCGGCCGCTACGTCGAGATGGCCGGTGGCACCAACATCGCCAAGGGCCTAGTGCCCGGCACCTTCGGTCAGCTCAATGCCGAGCAGGTGCTCGCTACCGACCCGGCGCACGTGGTGGTGACCAGCGCCAACTGGGAGGCCTACGTGCCCGGCGGCCGCTGGATCGGCGTGGGCCCGGGCGCAGACCTCGCCGAGGCGACCCGCAAGCTGGAGGGCTATCTCGCACGACCGGCGTATGCGGCCACCAGCGCGCAGCGCAACCGCGCCTTCCACGCCATCTGGCACCAGTTCTACAACAGCCCCTACCAGTTCGTGGCGGTGCAGCAGCTGGCCAAGTGGCTGCACCCGGAGCTGTTTGCCGACCTCGACCCTGACGCGACCTTCCGCGAACTGCACGAACGCTTCCTGCCCATCGCCTACCGCCCGGGCTATTTCGTGAGCCTCGCGCGCGAGGCCGCCGCGAAAGGGGATGCGCCATGAGCAGCACCCTGCCGTTGACCGCGCCACCCGCCGGCCAGTACCGCGTGCTGGTCAAGCGCCGCCAGGCCTTGCTCGCGTTGCTGGCCTTGCTGCTGCTGGGCAGCTTCCTGCTCGACCTGGCGCTCGGCCCCACGCGCTATGGTCTGGGTGAAGTGGTGCGCGCGCTGCTGTGGCCTGCCGAAGCCTCGCCGCAGGCGCGCGTGGTGATGTGGGAGATCCGCCTGCCGGTGGCCTTGATGGCCGTCGTGGTGGGCGCGGCCTTGTCGCTGGCCGGCGCGCAGATGCAGACCGTTCTCAACAACCCGCTGGCCAGCCCCTTCACGCTGGGCGTGTCGGCCGCGGCCAGCTTCGGCGCGGCACTCGGCCTGGCCTTCGGTGTGCGGCTGCTGCCGGTGGCCTTTCCGGCGGTGGCCGACTACATCGTGCCGATCAACGCCTTCATGATGGCGCTGCTGTGCTCGGGGCTCATCCACGCCCTGAGCCTGCGCCGCGGGGTGACGGTCGAGACCATCGTGCTGCTGGGCATCGCGCTGGTGTTCACCTTCAATGCGCTGCTGGCGCTGGTGCAGTACTTCGCGAGTGAGCAGGCCGTGGCCGCGGTGGTTTTCTGGACCATGGGCAGCCTCACCAAGGCCACTTGGCCCAAGCTCACCATCACCGCGCTCGCGCTGGTGTGCACGCTGCCGCTGTTCGCCAGACAGGCCTGGGCGCTCACGGCATTGCGCCTGGGCGACGACAAGGCCGCCAGCTTCGGCATCAACGTGCGGCGGCTGCGCCTGCAGACCTTGGTGTTGGTGAGCCTGCTGGCGGCATTCCCGGTCGCCTTCGTCGGCACCATCGGCTTCATCGGCCTGGTGGGCCCGCACATCGCGCGCCTGCTCATCGGCGAAGACCAGCGCTTCTTCATGCCGGCCTCGATGCTGGCCGGGGCGTTGATCCTCTCGCTGAGCTCGGTGGTCAGCAAGACGCTGGTGCCCGGCGCGATCTTCCCCATCGGCGTGATCACTTCTTTGATCGGCGTGCCGTTTTTCATCTCCCTCATCCTCAGCAGCCGGAGACGCACATGGTGAGCCTGCAACTGAATGACGTGGGCGCCGGCTACGGCCGCACGCTCACCGTGTCCGGCGTCACCACGCCGGTGCTCACCGGCGGCGAGGTGGTGGCCGTCATCGGCCCCAACGCGGCGGGCAAGTCCACCCTCTTCAAGCGCATCGCCGGCCTGCTGAAAGGCCCGGGCGAGCTCCAACTCGAAGGCTCGCGCAAGGGCGAGGCCGGCATTGTCTACATGCCGCAGGACACCTCGGCCAGCCCGGCGCTCACAGTGTACGAGTCGGTGCTGCTGGCGCGCAAACAGCACGGCGGCGGCTGGGCCGTGCGGCCCGAAGACCTGGCGCTCATCGACGAAACGCTCGCCTCGCTCGGCATCCGCGACATCGCCTTCCGCCAGCTCGGCGAACTGAGCGGCGGCCAGCGCCAACTGGCCTCGATCGCCCAGACCCTGGTGCGTGACCCCGAAGTGCTGTTGATGGACGAGCCCACCAGCGCGCTCGACCTGCACCGGCAACTGCAAGTGCTCGCCTTCACCCGCGAACTGGCCCGCCGCCGCGGGCTGCTCGTCTTCATCGCGATCCACGACCTCAACCAGGCCCTGCGGTTTTCAGACAAAACCCTGGTGCTGGCCAATGGCTGTCTGTGCGCCAGTGGCTCCAGCAGCACGGTCATTTCGACCGAGATGCTGAGCGAGATCTACCAGGTGGACGCTCGTGTGGAGCCGTGCTCGCGCGGCACGCTGCAGGTGATCGTGGACGGGATGGTGGAAGAGCCGGTCGGTGCATAGGGCGCCCGCCGCGCGAGTTGACTGAGCGGACCGCCGCCAGGAACCTCAGAGCGCTACCGGCATCCCGCTGCGCAGCGACTGCGTGAGGGCCTGGCCGATGCGGGTGGCCTCGGTGGCGTCGTTCAGCGTGAGCGGGTTCGGGCGCTCGCCGCGGCAGGCCGCCACGAAGGCTTCCATCTCCAGCCGGAAGGCGTCGCCGAAGCGCGCGAAGAAGTCGGGCAGGGCTCGGTGGCCCACGCCACCAGCGTCTCGGTACTGCACGCGGCTCAGGTGCGCGCCCATGCCCACCTGCAGCGTGCCGGTGGTGCCGATCACCTCGGTGGTGGTTTCGTGGCCGTGCGGCATGGTGCGGCTGGCGTAGAACACGGCGCGCGCGCCACCTTCGAACTCCACGATGCCCAGGCCGTTGTCCACGTCGCCGTGCTCGGCCAGCGCGGGGTGCAGGGCGATGCTGCCGCTGGCGAAGGCGCGGGTGGCCCTGGGGTTGCCGAGCATCCAGCGCGCCAGGTCAATGTCGTGCACGCTGCAGTCCATGAAGATGCCGCCCGACGAGCCGGCAAAGCGCACGAAGAAGCCCGATTCGTCGTTCTGGTCGCAGGTCTGTGAGCGCACCAGGAAGGGCCTGCCCAAGTCGCCGCTGTCGATGGCGGCCTTGGCCTCGGCGTAGCTCGGGTCGAAGCGGCGCACGAAGCCCACCATGGCGACCAGCGCCGGGTGCTCGCGCGCCACGGCTTCCACCGCTTCGCAGGTGGCCACGTCCAGCGACAGCGGTTTTTCGACGAACACGTGTTTGCCGGCGCGCAGGCAGGCGGTGGTCTGGTCGGCGTGCAGCGTGGTCGGCGTGACCAGCACGATGGCGTGAATGTCGGCGTCGGCCAGCATCGCGTCGAGCGCGCCGTGGCAGCGGCTCACGCCCAGTTCGTTGCGCGCCCAGTCGAGCTCGGCGGCCACCGGGCTGCAGGCCGCCACCAGGCGCGCGCCCGGGGTGTGGCGGGCGAGCTGTTCGGCGTGGCGTTTGCCCAGGCGGCCGAGGCCGGCGATGCCGACGTTGAGGATCTTGGTGCTCATGTGGGCGGCCTCAGAACGTGACGGGCTGGCCCGTGGTGGCGCTCTGCGTCGCGGCATCGGCCAGTTTCTGTGCCAGCACGCCGTCCTGCACCGTGGTCTTGAACGGCTGGCCCGACTGCAGGCAGCTGAAGAAGTGCTCGATCTCCAGCCGGTAGGCGGCGGCGTAGCGCTGCAGGAAGAAGGCCTCGGGCTTGTCGGCCTGGATGCCGCCCGCGCCCCAGTGCTTCACCTCGGTGGGTGTGTGGTTGCCACACTGCAGCAGGCCGGCCGAGCCCAGCACCTCGAAACGCTGGTCGTAGCCATAGGCGGCGCGACGCGTGGTGTTGATCTGGCACAGGCGGCCCTTCGCCGTGCGGATGGTGACGGCGGTGCAGTCGAAGTCGCCCGCGGCGCCCACGGCCGGGTCGGTCAGCACCGAGCCGGTGGCGCTGAGCCAGGCGGCCTCGTCGCCGTCGGCGCACAGGATCCAGCGGAACACGTCAAAGTCGTGGATCAGCATGTCGCGGAAGATGCCGCCGGACTGTTTGATGTAGTCCACCGGCGGGGCGCCCGGGTCGCGGCTGGTGATCACCAGCATCTCGGGGTTGCCGATCTCGCCCGCGTCCATGCGGCGGCGGGCTTCGTTGAAGGTGGGGTCGAAGCGGCGCTGGAAGCCGATCATGCAGCCCACGCCGGCGGCGGCCACGGCCTGGGCCACGGCCTCGGCGCGCGGCACGGACAGGTCCACCGGCTTCTCGCAGAAGATGTGTTTGCCCGCGGCGGCGGCGCGGGCGATGAGTTCGCTGTGCGTGGTGGTGGGCGAGCAGATGGCCACCGCGTCGATGCTCTGGTCGGCGAACACGGTGTCGAGGTCGGTGGCCTGGGCGCCGAGCTGCTGGGCCAGGTCGGCCGCGGCGGCTGGCACGGCGTCGCAAACGTACTTGAGCTTCACGCCCGGCTGGGCGGCGAGGTTGGTGGCGTGGATGCGGCCAATGCGGCCTGCACCCAGAACGGCAACGTGTTTCATGGGGGTTCAAAGAGGTTGGGGTGGGTGGAGGAAAACGGATCAACGCGACGCGGCACCGCTGGGCTTGTATTCGAGTTCGAGACGGTAGGCCAGGGCGATGAACAGGCACTGCGCCAGGGCCATGGTGCTGGAGAGCGCGCGAAAGCCGAACACCGCGCTTTCCTGCACCACCAGCGCCACGTCGGCCATCTGGGCCAGCGCGCCGACGCGGCTGTCGGTGATGGCGATCACCGGCACGCCGGCGTTGGCGGCTTGCCGTACCACGCCCATGGTTTCTTCGGCGTAGGGGGCGAAACTCACCGCGACCATCACGTCGCCCTGGCGCAGGCCGCGCAGCTGGCCGCTGTGCATGGCGCCGGTGAAGTCCACCAACTGCACCGGCTTGTCGGTGTGCTGCAGGGCGTAGGCCAGGTAGGTGGCCACCGGGAACGCACGGCGCGCGCCCGCCACCCAGAGCGAGGGCGCGTGGGCCAGCAGGTCCACCGCGCGGTCAATGGGCAGGTCGGGCAACTGGCGGCGCAGCTCTTCGAGGCCGGCCACGGCCCCGCCCACGAACTCCTGGGCGATGCCGGCGCTGTCCAGGGGGTGGTCGCTGCGCGCCACGGCTTCGCGGATGCGGTTCTGGTAGCTGCGGCTGGGGGCGATCTGGGTGGACAGCCCGGCGCGAAACAGGGCCTGCATCTCCGAGAAGCCCGAGAAACCGAAATGTTTGGCAAAACGCACCACGGCCGAGGGCTGCACGCCGCAGTGGTCGGCGATGTCCTGGATGCGTTCCAGCCCCACGTGGTCGCGGTGCTGCTCGATGTAGGCGCCGATGAGCTTGAGCTGGCGGCTGAGCTGCCCGTGCTCGCGCACCAGGCGTTGCAGGAACTCGTCCACCGGGGTGAGCGGCTTGGCTGGGGTCATGGTGTGGGGTGGTGTGAAAGCCAGGGTGAGGGGCACCGCTGCGGTGGAACGAACTGTAGCGGAGAAATCAAAAAATAGAAAATAACTTTCATTAGGGAAAACATCTAGAACAAATATTCTCTCTCGGTTTTAACATCCGCCCGTGCCACCGTTTGGCTGGGTCTTGCCCGCCCCTGACGGCACGCTGGCTTTCGCTTCCACAACCCGACTGGAGACAACATGAACGCTTCATCCCTGCGCCCCGTGCTCAAGACCCTGGCCCTGGCCGCCCTGCTGGCCGCCGGCGCCGCCCACGCCGAGGGCCGCTACATCCTCATCAGCCACGCCCCGGATTCGGACTCGTGGTGGAACACCATCAAGAACTCCGTCAAACAGGCGGGCGAGGACTACGGGGTGACGGTCGAATACCGCAACCCCGCCAACGGCGATCTGGCCGACATGGCCCGCCTGATCGAGCAGGCCGCGGCACAGAACGTGGACGGCGTGATCACCACCATCGCCGACTTCAACGTGCTGCAGGGCGCGCTCAAGAAGGTCACCGACAAGAAGATCCCACTCATCACCATCAACTCCGGCACCACCGCGCAGAGCGAAAAACTCGGCGCGATCATGCACGTGGGCCAGCCCGAGTACGAAGCCGGCAAAGGCGCCGGCGAGCGCGCCAAGGCCGCGGGCGTCAAGAGCTTTCTGTGCGTGAACCACTACGCCACCAACCCGGCCTCGTTCGACCGCTGCCGTGGTTTCGCCGAGGCCATCGGCGCCGACTTCAAGAAGAGCACCATCGACTCCGGCGACGACCCGACCACCATCGAGTCCAAGGTCAGCGCCTACCTGCGCCAGAACGGCGGCACCCAGGCCGTGCTGGCCCTGGGCCCGACCTCGGCCCACCCCACGCTCAAGGCGCTGGAAAAAGGTGGCCAGACCGGCAAGATGTGGTTCGCCACCTTTGACCTCTCCGACGAGATCGGCAAGGGCATCAAGAGCGGCGCCGTCCAGTTCGGCATCGACCAGCAGCCCTACCTGCAGGGCTACATCCCGGTGGCGGTGATGGCGTCCATGAAGGCCATGAAGACGAACGACATCAAGAAGGTGTCCGAGGCCATCCAGGCCAACGCCAAGACCCAGGCCCGCTTCAAGGAATACGGCCTGGCCCCTGCCTTCGGCGCGCGCCACATCGGCTCCGGCCCCGGCTTCGTGACCAAGGACACGCTGCCCAAGGTGGAGAAGTACGCCGGTCAGTACCGCTGACCGGATCGCGAACCGGTGCCCGGATGGGGCCGGTCCGCTGCCAGTGAACCCTCTGAGGAAATGAAATGGCCAGTGCAAACTTGAGCGGCGCGCCCGCCAACCTGCTAGGCGACGAGCGCATGCGCAACGTCGGCGCCTTGCGCAAACTGCTCGCCCGACCGGAGTTCGGGGCGATCGCAGGCACCCTGCTCGTGGTGGCGATCTTTGTGATGGCCGCGGGCGATTCGGGCATGTTCAGCGCCGAAGGCTCCGTCAACTGGGGCACCGTGGCGGCGTTCCTGGGCATCATCGCCGTGGGCGCGGCCCTGCTGATGATCGCGGGCGAGTTCGACCTGTCGGTCGGCTCCATGATCGGCTTCGCCGGCATGATGGTGGCGATCCCGATTCTGGAGTGGGGCTGGGCACCGAGCCTGGCAGTGCTGTTCGCCTTTGCCTGCGCCATGGCGCTGGGCTGGCTCAACGGCTGGCTGGTGATCAAGACGGGGCTGCCCAGCTTCATCGTCACGCTGGCGTTCTTCTTCATCCTGCGCGGCCTGTCGCTCGCCGTGGCGGTGCTGCTGACCGGCAAGACCATCCTCTCCAGCAGTGGCGACGTGGTGCTGCACGAGGCCATGATGGCCGACCCCATCGTTAACGCCCTGTTCCATGGCCATGTGCTCACCGGCCTGTTTGATGCGCTGTCCGCAGCGGGCTGGATGGCCGCGCGCGACGACGGCACCGCGCTGGCGATTGGCGTGCCCAAGGTGGTGGTGTGGTGGCTGCTGCTCACGGCGGTGGGCGCGTTCGTGCTGGCCCGCACCCGCGCGGGCAACTGGATCCTGTCGGTGGGTGGCGACGCCAACGCCGCGAAGAACGTGGGCATCCCGGTGGCCAGGGTCAAGATCGGCCTGTTCATGTTCACCGCCTTCTGCGCCACGCTGTTCGCCGTGCTGCAGGTGGCCGACGCGGGATCCGCCGCGGCCGACCGCGGCCTGCAGAAAGAGTTCGAAGCCATCATCGCGGCCGTCATCGGTGGCTGCCTGCTCACCGGCGGCTACGGCTCGGTGATCGGCGCGGCGTTCGGCGCGCTGATCTTCGGCATGGTGCAGATCGGCATTGGCTACACCAGCATCGACAACAACTGGTACCGCGTGTTCCTGGGCGTGATGCTGCTGATCGCGGTGCTGTTCAACAACTACATCCGGCGTCGCTATGCGATGGGCAGGACGTGAACACCCCCTGCGCTGGGCGGGACGTGCCCCCCCGCGCCGCCTTCGGCGTCACCCCCCCAGGGGGGCGCCACTTGCAGCCCGGCGAAGCCGGTTCTGCGGTGGCCTTGGGTGGGCGACCCCTGCGCGGCCCCATGTTCGCTGGCTAGATCGAGGAATCCATCGTGAGTGACTACATCCTTCAACTCGAAGACATCTCCAAGTTCTTTGGCCCCGTCATCGCGCTCAACGGCGTGACGCTGCGGCTGAAAAAGGGTGAGGTGCATTGCCTGCTGGGCGACAACGGCGCGGGCAAGTCCACGCTGATCAAGACCCTGGCCGGGGTGCACCTGCCCGACAAGGGGCAGTACCTGGTGGACGGCAAGGAGGTGCGCCTGCGTTCGCCACGCGACGCGCTGGACGCCGGTGTCGCCACCGTATACCAGGACCTGGCGCTGGTGCCGCTGATGAGCGTGGCGCGCAACTTCTTCATGGGCCGCGAGCCGGTGCGCCGCCTGCTGGGTCTGGTGCCGGTGATGGACCACGCCACCGCCGAACGCATCTCGGTGGAAAAGCTCAGCGAGATGGGCATCCGCGTGCGCGACGCGGGGCAGATGGTGGGCACCATGTCGGGCGGTGAAAAGCAGTGCCTGGCCATTGCCCGGGCCATCCACTTCGGCGCGCGCGTGCTGATCCTGGACGAACCCACAGCGGCCCTGGGCGTGAAGCAGAGCGCCAACGTGCTCAAGCTCATCGTCAAGGCGCGCGCACGCGGCATCTCGGTCATCTTCATCACCCACAACGCCAACCACGCCTACCCGGTGGGCGACAGCTTCACCCTGCTCAACCGCGGCAAGTCCATGGGCACCTACGCCAAGGCCGATATCACCAAGGAAGCGCTGCTGGACATGATGGCCGGTGGGGCCGAGATGAAGACGCTGATGGAAGACCTGGAAGGAGTGACCATCTGATGCCCAAGCTTTCATTCCCGCCGGGGCGCACGCACGACCTGGCCTGCCTGGGCCGGCTCGCGGTGGACCTGTACGCCCAGCAGTTCGGCAGCCGCCTGGAAGACGCGCGCAGCCTGGCCATGTACCTGGGCGGCAGCTCGGCCAATCTGGCCTTCGGTGTGGCGCGCCTGGGTTGCAGGAGCGCCATGGTCTCGCGCGTGGGCAACGAGCAGATGGGCCGCTTCCTGCTGGAGCGCCTGCAGGCCGAGGGCTGCGACGTGAGCCAGGTGCAGATCGACCCGCAACGCCTGACCGCCCTGGTGCTGCTGGGCATCAAGGACCGCGACACTTTCCCGCTGCTGTTCGTGCGTGAGAACTGCGCCGACATGGCCATTGACGCTTCGGCCATCAGCGAGGACTTCATCGCCCAGTGCCGTGCGCTGGCCATCACCGGCACGCACCTGTCCACCGAAGGCACGCGTGCCGCCGCGCACAAGGCGCTGCAGGCCGCGCGCCGCCACGGCACCGTGACCGTGCTGGACATCGACTACCGCCCCGTGCTGTGGGGCCTCACCTCACGCGGCGCGGGCGAGAACCGCTACGTGGCCGACGCGGGCGTGACGCGCCAGCTGCAGGAATCGCTGCCCTTGTTCGACCTGCTGGTGGGCACCGAAGAAGAGTTCTTCATCGCCGGCGGCGTGGCCGACGACCTCATCGCCAGCCTGCGCGCCGTGCGCGCGCTGTGCCCGCAGGCCACGCTCGTGGTCAAGCGCGGCGCACTGGGCTGCTGCGTGATCGAGGGCGAGGTGCCCGACGACATCGACGCCGCGCCCACCTACCGAGGCGAGCGCGTGGAAGTGCTCAACGTGCTGGGCGCTGGTGATGCGTTCCTGTCGGGCCTGATGGCCAGCCTGCTGCAGGGCAAGGACTGGGCCGAGTCCACCCGCGTGGCCAACGCCTGCGGCGCCATCGTGGTCTCGCGCCACGCCTGCTCGGCCGCCATGCCCACCCCGGCCGAGCTGGCGCACTGGTTCGGCGGCAGCCGCAACCCGAAGGTGGACGCCGACGAGCAACTGGCCCACCTGCACCGCGTGACCGCCGCCCGACCGAGCTGGAGCGAGCTGTGCGTGATGGCCTTCGACCACCGCAGCCAGTTCTACGACATCGCGCGCGCCGCCGGCGCGGCCGAATCGCGCATTCCCGCATTGAAGAAGCTGCTGGTGCAGGCCGCCGAACAGGTCGAGCGCAGCCGCCAGCTGCAGGGCCACGTCGGTGTGCTGATCGACGGCGGCGACTACGGGCGCGACGCCCTGGCCAGCGCCACCGGGCGCGGCTGGTGGGTGGGCCGCCCGGTCGAGCTGCCCGGCTCGCGCCCGCTGCGCTTCGACGGCACGCGCTCGGTGGGCAGCGCGCTGATGCACTGGCCGACCGAGCAGGTCGTCAAGTGCCTGGTGCACTACCACCCGGACGATCACTTCGAACTGCGTCTGCAGCAGGAACAGACCGTGCTGGAACTGTGGGAAGCCACGCGCGAGAGCGGCAACGAGCTGCTGCTGGAGATCATTCCCCCGAAGGCGCTGACGCCCGAGGGCACGGCCGACGCCGCCGTGCTGCGCGCCGTCAAACGCTTCTACAACCTGGGCGTCAAGCCCGAGTGGTGGAAGCTGGCTCCCATGCAGGCGCAGGGCTGGCGCGAGCTGGAGGCACTCGTCACCGAGCGCGACCGCCACTGCCGCGGCGCCGTCATCCTGGGCCTGAACCAGCCGCTGGCGTTTCTGGCCGCCAGTTTTGCCAACGCCACCAACCCCATCGTCAAGGGTTTCATGGTTGGTCGTACCCTGTGGGCCGATGCGTCCCTGAAATGGTTCAAGGGCGAGATCGACGACGCAGCCTTGGTGGACGAAGTTGCCCGCAACTTCGCGGTGCTGGTGGACGCCTGGCGCTCGCGCCACACCGCCCAACGCGCCGCAGCCTGAACATGGACCACCCCCGCGCCGCCTTCGGCGTCACCCCCTCCAGGGGGCGATGCGAGTGGCCCGGCAAAGCCGGTTCCACCGCATCCTGAGTCGAAGGCACGCGCGCCGGACACACTGGAAGTTTGAATCTATGAAAACCCAACGACTCACGATGGCGCAGGCGCTGGTGAAACACTTGGCCGCCCTGCGCGTGGAGGTGGAACACCTGGACGGCCGCCGCTCGGTGGAGCCCTACTGCGGCGGCGTGTTCACCATCTTCGGCCATGGCAACGTGGCCGGGCTGGGCGAAGCTCTGGCGGCCGAGCGCGAACGCCTGCCCACCTGGCGCGCGCACAACGAACAGACCATGGCGCACGCCGCCATCGCGTTCAGCAAGGCCCAGTTTCGTCAGCGCATCATGGCCGTGTCCACCAGCATTGGCCCGGGCGCCACCAACATGGTCACGGCGGCTGCGGTGGCCCATGTGAACCGCCTGCCGGTGCTGCTGCTGCCCGGTGACGTGTTCGCCAACCGCCGCCCGGACCCGGTGCTGCAGCAGATCGAAAACTTCGGCCAGGGCGATGTGAGCGCCAGCGACTGCTTCCGCCCGGTCACGCGCTACTTCGACCGCCTCACCCGCCCCGAGCACATCCTGACCGCGCTGCCGCGCGCCATCCAGACCATGACCGACCCGGCCAACTGCGGCCCGGCCTGCCTCTCGCTGCCGCAGGACGTGCAGGCCATGGCCTTCGACTGCCCCGAGGATTTCCTGAACCCTGGCGTGCTGCGTTTCCGCCGTCCGCCGGCGGACGAGCGCGAACTGGCCCACGCCGTCGCCCTGTTGCGCAGTGCGAAGCGCCCGCTCATCGTGGCCGGGGGCGGCGTGCTCTACAGCCAGGCCTGGGCTGCGCTGCGCGCCTTTGTTGACACCCACGGCGTGCCCGTGGTCGAGTCGCACGGCGGCAAGAGCAGCCTGCCCTGGGACCACCCGCTCAACCTGGGCGCCATCGGCGTGGACGGCGTGTCCTGGGCCAACGACATGGCGCGCGAGGCCGACGTGGTGTTCGCCGTCGGCACCCGCCTGCAGGACTTCACCACCGGCTCGCACGCCCTGTTCCCGCAGGCCCAACTGCTGATCCTGAACGTGCAGCCCTACGACGCCGGCAAGTGGAGCGGTGCCGCCCTGGTGACCGATGCGCGCGTGGGCCTGGGCCAGCTCGAAGTCGGCCTCAATGGTTGGACCGCAGACGCTGCCTGGACAGCCCGCGCGAAGCAGCAGGCCGCAGCGGCCAACGCGCGCATCACCGAACTGACCACGAACATTCCGAAGGATGTTCTGCCCTACGACGCCGAAGTCATCGGCGCGGTGCGCGACTCGGCCACCGAGCTGGGCCTGGACAGCGGCCAGCACGACGTGGCCCTGTGCGCCGCCGGCACGCTGCCGGCCGAGCTGCACAAACTCTGGCGCGCCAGCCGGCCCGGCAACTACCACATGGAATACGGCTATTCCTGCATGGGCTACGAGGTGGCCGGCGGCTTGGGCGTGAAGATGGCCCGGCCCGACCAGGAGTCCATCGTGCTGGTGGGCGACGGCTCGTACATGATGGCCAACTCCGAGCTGGCCACCTCGGTCATGCTGGGCCAGAAGATCATCGTGGTGATCCTGGACAACCGGGGCTTCGGCTGCATCCAGCGCCTGCAGACGGCGACCGGCAGCCCGGCCTTCAACAACCTGCTCGACGACTGCGTGCCCGAAGGCGGCGAGCGCAGCACCATCGACTTCGCCATGCACGCGCGCGCCATGGGCGCCGACGCGGTGCACGTCCAGGACGTGGCCGAACTCAAGGCTGCCATGGTCAAGGCCCGCCAGGCCAAGCGCACCCAGGTGATCGTGATCGACACCACCCACACCCGCACCACCGATGGCGGTTGCTGGTGGGAAGTGGCGATCCCCGAGGTGTCGCAGCGGGCCGAAGTGCGCGAAGCCCATGCCCGCAACAGCGATGCCCAGAAACAGCAGCGCATATGAAAACGCCTCCCCCCGCGCCGCTTCGCGTCACCCCCAGGGGCCACGCCCTTGGGCCGGCAGAGCCGGACCTTCGGCGTGTGCGGGTCAAAACCCTGTGATTCTCTGAAACCTGTATTGAGGAAAACCCATGAGCTGGAACGTCCGCATTGGCATCAACCCCCTGTCGTGGATGAACGACGACCTGCCTTCCCTGGGCGGCGAAACCCCGCTGGAAACCGCGCTGAAAGAAGGCAAGGCAATCGGCTACGAAGGTTTCGAGCTGGGCAACAAGTTCCCGAAAGACGGACCCGGCCTCAAGGCCAAGCTCGACGAGTTCGGCCTGGCCTGTGTGTCGGGCTGGTACTCGGGCTTCCTGGCCGAGCTGGAGCCGGGCCAGACCAATGCCACCGCCGTGGCCGCCGAGATCGAACGCTGCAAAGCCCATATGAGCAAGCTGCAGTACAACGGCGTGAAGGTCGTGGTGTACGGCGAATGCGCCGGCACCGTGCAGGGCCAGATGGACACGCCCGTGTCCAAGCGCCCGCAGTTCGCCAACGAGGCCCTGTGGCAGGCCTACGCCGAGCGCCTGAACGCCTTCGGCGAGCACCTGCTCAAGACCTACGGCATCCAACTGGCCTACCACCACCACATGGGCGCCTACGTCGAGTCGCCCGCCGACGTGGACAAGCTCATGGCGCTGACCGACCCGGCCAAGGTCTTCCTGCTGTTCGACACCGGCCACGCCTACTTCGGCGGCGCCGCCAGCCCGGTGGACCTGCTCAAAAAGCACGTCAAACGCGTGGTGCATGTGCACTGCAAGGACGTGCGCACCCCTGTCATCGCCCAGGCTCGCAACGACGGCTGGAGCTTTTTGAATGGCGTGATCAACGGCACCTTCACCGTGCCCGGTGACGGCAGCATCGACTACGCCGCCGCGCTCAAGACGCTCAAGGACAACGGCTACGAAGGCTGGCTGGTGGTGGAGGCCGAGCAGGACCCGGCCGTGGCGCCGAGCTACGAATACGCGCAGAAGGGCTATCGCACCCTGCGAGGCCTGGTGGACGCCCTGAACTGATCGCGAGGAGCTTCAAATGGTCAGTCCTTTGCTCGCCAAAGCCGCGCCCACCGGGCGCGAGATCGTCAACGTCACGCCCGAGCGCGCGGGCTGGACCCACGTGGGCTTTCGCGCCCTGCGCCTGGCGGCCGGTGAGTCGGAAGCGGTGGACACCGGCGAACGCGAGCTGTGCCTGGTGGTGCTGACCGGCACCGTGGATGTGGTGATCGATGGCGATACCCACGCCGGTCTGGGCGCCCGCGACAGCGTGTTCGATGAAGTGTCTCCGGCGGCGGTCTACGTGCCGGTGGGCAAGACGGTGTCGATCCGCGCCGTGCGCGATGCCGAGGTGGCGCTGTGCACCGCGCCAGGTGATGGCCAGGCCCGCGAGGTGCGCGTGCTCGACCCGGCGTCGATGAAGCGCAGCGTGCGCGGCAAAGGCACGAACACCCGCTACGTCTGCGACATCCTGCCGCACGACGACCCCACGGCCGCCCACCTGCTGGTGGTGGAGGTGATGACGCCGGCCAGCCATTCCAGCAGCTACCCGCCGCACAAGCACGACCAGGAAACCCCGCCGACCGAAACCCTGCTGGAAGAGACCTACTACCACCGCCTCAACCCGCCGCAGGGCTTCGCTTTCCAGCGCGTCTACACCGACGACCGCAGCCTGGACGAGGCCTGCGCGGTGGAAGACCACGACGTGGTGATGGTGCCGCGCGGTTACCACCCGGTGGTCGCGCCGCACGGTTACGACCTGTACTACCTGAACGTGATGGCGGGGCCGAACCGCTTCTGGGTCTTCAAGAACGACCCTCAACACGAATGGATGTTGAAGTAGGGAGCTCCCCCCTGCGCCGCTGACGCGGCTTCCCCCCTCTCTGGCGCGCCTGCGGCGCTGGGAGGGGGGACGGCATCTGCGGCCGGCGAAGCCGGTTCCGCGATGCCCCTTGGTTGAATCCCTCGCTCTCCGGAGTGAGCAGGGACTTTCCCAGCTTGTATGGTTGATTTGTTGGGGTGGATTGCCTGCGTGCCGGGGCGGCCCCTGGCGCAGGAGCGCGTCCCGTTCAGGCCTGCGGCTGTGCGGCGCGCCGGATCCAGTCGCGGAACGCCTGCAGCGGCGGGTGGCTCTCACGGTGTGCGGGCCAGGCCAGGTAGTAGCTCCCACTGTCCACGGGCCCCTCCACCGGCATGACCAGCTCGCCGCGCGCCAGCTCGCCGTCGATCAGGAACCGGGGCAACAGGGCGCAGCCGAGTCCGGCGATGGCGGCTTGCGCGGCCATCGCGAACTGATCGACCAGCATGCCGTGGACCTCGGCGGCGTGCACGCCCATTGCGGCGAACCAGCGTTCCCAGGCGTCGGGGCGGCTGACCAGGTGCAGCAAGGGTGCGCGGAGCAGGTCGGCGGCGGATCGGATCGGGTGCTGCGCCAGCAGCCCGGGGCTGCACACCGGCACCACCGTTTCGTTCATCAGGACATCCAGCGTGGCGCCGGGCCAGTGCGGCGTGCCGAAGTGGATGGCGGCGTCCATCGGTTCGGCCTGGAAGTCAAAGGGCACCAGCCGCGTCGTCAGGTTGATGGTGACGCCCGGGTGGTGCGCCAGAAACTGGGGCAGGCGGGGCGCGAGCCAGCGGGTGCCAAAGGTCGGCAGGATGGCCAGGTTCAGCGTTCCCCCGTGGGGGTTGGCCCGAAAGGCCAGGGCGGCGGCCGACAGGCGCTGCAACGCGGCCCGGATTTCCTGAGCGTAGGCTTCGCCCGCCAGGGTCAGGCGCACCGTCTGCCGCTCGCGGATGAACAGCTCGGCGCCCAGTTGATCCTCCAGCCCCCGGATCTGCCGGCTGACCGCGCTTTGCGTGAGGTGGAGTTCGCCCGCGGCGGCCGTGAAGCTGCCCAGCCGGGCGGCCGCCTCAAACGCCTTGAGCATGCCCATCGAGGGCAGGAAGCGGGAAGGGAACAGGGCCGTGGTCATGGGGTTGATCATTCCAAATTGGAATGATGTGGGTCGGGATTATCGTTTGACCTGGCTCGAACTCCCGGAGAGACTGCGTTTCCCGATCGCCAGCTTGAGGACATTTCAGAATGATCTGAGCGTGTTCCCTGTGCCTGCGGGATTCCATTTCAGCGGCCCTCGAAGCCCCCTTGATCACTTGAGCCCCGACGACATCCGCTCGCATTTGGCCTGCCCATGAACCACGACCCCCACTCTCACGGCCTGTGGGAGGCCTCCGCGCCTCCGGCCCCACTCACGACGGCGCTGCGTGCGACGCTGCACGCCGATGCCGTGGTGGTGGGCGCCGGGTACACCGGCCTGTCGGCCGCGCTGGTGCTGGCGCAGCGCGGTGCCCGCGTGGTGGTGCTGGAGGCGCAGGAGGTGGGCTTTGGCGGCTCGGGGCGCAACGTGGGGCTGGTCAACGCCGGGATGTGGGTCATGCCCTCCGCGCTGCCCGGCGAGCTGGGTGAATCGCTGGGCCACCGGCTCCTGGACCGGTTGGGGAACGCGCCCTCGCAGGTGTTCGAGCTGATCGAACGCCACGGCATGGACTGCGAACCGCAGCGCAGCGGCACCTTGCACTGCGCCCCCGACGCGGCGGGCCTGCGCGAACTCCAGGAGCGCGCGCGCCAGTGGCAGGCCCTGGGCGCGCCCGTGCGGGTGCTGTCCCGGGCCGAGACGGCGCAGAAAACCGGCACCGACGCCTACCTGGGCGCGCTGCTGGATCTGCGTGCGGGCACGGTCCAGCCCCTGGCCTACGCCCGGGGGCTGGCCCATGCCGCCATCGCCGCAGGCGCGCAGCTGCACACCCAGACGGTGGTTAGCGCCGTGCAGGACGAGGGCCGGCATTGGCGCGTGAACACCGTCGGCGGCGGTGCCGTTCACGCGCCCTGGGTGATCGTGGCGACCAACGCCTACTCCAGCGCCGGCGGGCCCTGGGGCGCGCTGCAGGCCGAACTGGTCCGGTTGCCCTATTTCAATATGGCGACGGCCCCGTTGCCGCCCGCGCTCTTGAGCCACATCCTGCCGGAGCGCCAGGGCGCCTGGGACACCCGCCAGGTGCTCTCTTCCTTCCGCCTCGACCGCCAGGGTCGCCTGGTGTTGGGCAGCGTGGGGGCGCTCCGGGGCGTGGGGCGGCCCATCCACCGCGACTGGGGACGCCGCGCCCTGGCCAAGCTGTTTCCGCGCTTGCGTGGCGTGGCCTTTGAACACGAGTGGTACGGGGAGATCGGCATGACGGCCAATGCCTTGCCGCGTTTTCACCAACTGGCCCGCAACACCGTGGCCTTCTGTGGCTACAACGGTCGCGGCATCGCGCCCGGCACGGTCCTGGGCCGCGAGCTGGCGCGTCTGGTGCTGGGCGAGATCACGGTGGCCGATCTGTCGCTGCCCGTGACCGGCACCGTGCCCGCGCGGCTGAAGGCCTCACGGGAAGCTTTCTACGAGATCGGCGCGCAGCTCTCTCACCTTGTCGGTGCCCGGTGAAAGCAGGCCGCCAGTGGGCTGGCAGAGCCCGTCCCACGGCCCGGCACAACGCATGAGAAATCTTCAACACCCCCAACAAACCCCTTCCACCGCGACTTCTGCTTCCTCAACATCTCCGGAAATCCCCATGTCCCATCCCCTGTCCCAAACCGTTTCGCAGCTGTTGGCCCGCCTGGGTGTGAACCCCCGCGCATTCGCCGAGGGGGCGCTTGCCGTGCGTTCGCCGATCGACGGCAGCGTGATCGGCGCCGTGCACCCGGCCTCGACCGAAGCGGTCGCGGCGGCCGTCGGTCGTGCCGACGTGGCTTTCAAGACCTGGCGCAGCGTGCCCGCGCCGCGCCGCGGCGAGCTGATCCGCCTGTTCGGCGAGGCGCTGCGCGAGCACAAGCAGACCCTGGGCGAGCTGGTTTCGGTGGAGGCGGGCAAGATCCGCTCCGAAGGCCTGGGCGAGGTCCAGGAAATGATCGACATCTGCGACTTCGCGGTCGGCCTCTCGCGCCAGTTGTACGGCCTGACCATCGCCTCGGAGCGCCCCGGCCACCGCATGATGGAAACCTGGCACCCGCTGGGTGTGGTGGGCGTGATCAGCGCCTTCAACTTCCCGGTCGCGGTCTGGGCGTGGAACGCCGCGCTGGCCGTGGTCTGCGGCGACGCGGTGGTCTGGAAGCCGTCGGAGAAAACGCCGTTGACGGCGCTGGCCTGCCAGGCCCTGTTCGAGCGTGCCGCCCGGCGCTTCGGCGACGACGCCCCGGCCGGGCTTTCAGAGCTGGTGATCGGCGAGCGCGCGGTGGGTGAGGCGCTGGTGGACGATGTGCGTGTGGCCCTGGTGTCGGCCACCGGCAGCACCCGCATGGGGCGCGAAGTCGGCCCCCGGGTGGCGCGCCGTTTCGGCCGTTCGCTGCTGGAGCTGGGTGGCAACAACGCGGTCATCGTCGCGCCTTCGGCCGATCTGGATCTGGCGGTGCGCGGCATCGCCTTCGCCGCCGTCGGCACCGCCGGCCAGCGCTGCACCAGCACGCGCCGCCTGATCGTGCACAAGAGCCATCAGGCCGCCTTGGTGCAGCGCCTGAAGCAGGCCTACGCCGGCTTGCCCATTGGCGACCCGCTGGCGGCCGACACCCTGGTCGGGCCGCTGATCGACGCCCAGAGCTTCGAGGCCATGCAAAGCGCTTTGCGCGCGGCCGTTGAACAGGGAGGCCAGGTGTTCGGTGGTGAGCGGGTGTTGCAAGTGCCGTTTCCGAACGCCTACTACGTTAAGCCGGCCATCGTGGAGATGCCCGCGCAAACCGACACGGTCTGCCACGAGACCTTCGCGCCGATCCTGTACGTGATGGGCTACGAGCGTTTCGAGGACGCGGTGGCGCTGCAAAACGCCGTGCCCCAGGGGCTGTCCTCGGCCATCTTCAGCAACGACCTGCGTGAGACCGAGGCCTTTCTCTCGGCGACGGGCTCCGATTGCGGGATCGCCAACGTGAACATCGGCACCTCGGGCGCCGAAATCGGCGGTGCTTTCGGCGGCGAGAAGGACACCGGCGGCGGGCGCGAATCGGGCTCGGACGCCTGGCGCGCCTACATGCGCCGTGCCACCAACACCATCAACTACTCGCGCGAACTGCCTCTGGCGCAGGGGGTGCGCTTCGACGTCTGAATGGAAACGCCCCTCGCCGCGAGGGGTTTGACCGAGGGCATGGCGGAACCGGTTTTGCCGGGCCGCCCCTGCCGCCCCCGGCGGGTTATTCCAGCTCGTGCCGATCGGCGGCGGCGAACAGGTCTTGTGCGAAAGCCGGGTCGGAGTCGAGCAGGTCCATGGCCATGGCGCGCACCTGTTCGGCTTCTTCGAAGCGGGTCAGCGGACGCCGCTGGGCGGCGGCCAGAAGTGGCGCGTTCCACAGGGCACGGGCGCGTTGCAGGCCGGCGTGGAACCAGGCGGCGATCGGGCCGGCCAGGGAGGGGTGGGTGGTGTGGGCAAGGACGCTGGACATGGCGTTTCTCCTATCGGGCAAACAACAAATGTTGCAGTGCAGTATAGGGTAAACCCTAGGTTTTTGCATCCACCCGGGTCAAGAATCCCCACCCGGCGTGACGCAGTGCCGGTTTTCCATGCCGGGCACCGGGGCCAAGGGGCTGGCTCAGGCCTGAACCACGATGGGAAATTCCGCGCGCAGGCCATCGGTGGCCGCCACGAAGGGGCGGGTCAGCGCGGCCTGGCCCTGTTCACCCAGGCGGCGCCACAGGAAGTCGCGCGCATTGCCGGGGTCGCCCGCCACATAGAGCTGGGTGGTGAGCAGTTCCACGCGATCCAGCTTCACCTTGACGTGGATGTGCGGCGTGCGCCCGCTGTAGGGCGCGGGCCGCAGGGTGCGGAAGCGGTAGCGCCCGTCGCGGCCGACGTCGACTCGGCCAAAGCCCTGGAAAGCGGGGTCGGCCCGGTCGCCGTCGCCGGGGTGGTGGTAGTGGCCGGCCTGGTCGCACTGCCAGATCTCGACCACCGCGCCCGCCACCGGCACGCCCCGGGTGTCGGTCACGGTGCCTTCGACCCAGGCCGGCTGGCCCTGGCCGTAGCGCGCGCTGCCGTTGCGCAGCAGGTCGAAGTCGGTGTCGGCCGGCAGCGCCACGGGGTAGTAGGGGCCTTCGGTCTGGCTGGGCGTGGGGCGCAGCTCGGTCTGGGCCCGGGCCGGGGTGAGCCAGGCCGGCGCGGCGGTGGCGGCGATCACGGTGGCACCGCGCAGCAGCAGTGCGCGGCGAGAGGGTGGGTGGTTTGATGGCATCGTGGGCTCCTTGAACGGGGGAATGCCTGCCGTTCGGGGAGCCTGTGAAAGCCGTGTGCGCCAGGGCTTGGGCAGGCTCAGCCCGAACGGTCGTCGGGATGGACGGGGGGCTGCAGATCCAGCGACACGAACCGCGTGTCGTGGTTGTCCGGATCGTTGGGGTTGTCGGATTCTTGGAAGCCCAGCGTGTGGGCAAGTTCCAGCATGCCGTGGTTGATGCGCAGCACCGTGCCCACCAGGCGCCGCGTGCCGCGCTCGCGCAGGTACTGAATCATCTTGTCCATGAGCCGGTGGCCCAGGCCCGAGCCCTTGAGGTCGGAGCGCACGATGACGCCGAACTCGGCGGTGTGGTTGTCCGGGTCCACCGTGGCGCGCACCGCGCCCAGGGTCTCCTCGCCGCCCTCGGGCGTGGCGCGGGTGGCGATGAAGGCCATCTCGCGCGCGTAGTCGATCTGGGTGAGCCGCGCGAGCTCGCTGTGTTCGATGCTGCGGCGGCTGTAGAACACGCGCAGGCGGATGTCCTCGGGGTCCAGCCGCTCCAGAAAGGCGCGGTGCTGGGCTTCGTCCTCCGGCCGGATGGGGCGCAGCACCACGGGCTGCTCGCGCCAGGTCCAGGTCTCGATCAGCTCGGCCGGGTAGGGCAGGATGGCGAAGTGCGCCGCACCGGCCGGGCGCCGGGCCGAGAGGCGCACACGCGCGTCCAGCGCCACCGCGCTCTCGTGGTTGACCAGCAGCGGGTTGATGTCGAGCTCGGCCAGTTCGGGCACCTCGGCCAGCAGCTGCGACACGGCCACCAGCACCTGGGCGATGCCATCGAGGTCGGCGGTGGGTTCGTCGCGGTAGCCGTGCAGCAGTTTCGCGATGCGCGTGCGGTGGATCTGCGCCAGCGCCAGCGCGGTGTTGAGCGGCGGCAGGGCCAGCGCGCGGTCGGCCAATACCTCCACCGCCACGCCGCCGGCGCCGAACAGGATCACCGGGCCGAACACCGG
>Ga0209343_10000107_pt1 | contig 102806 bp, 85 predicted proteins | sample RifCSPlowO2_02_FD_184026 | JGI IMG/M metagenome (GOLD analysis project Ga0209343, IMG submission 184026) | Groundwater microbial communities from Rifle, Colorado - Rifle CSP2_plank lowO2_0.2 (SPAdes) (version 2) | ecosystem: Environmental > Aquatic > Deep subsurface > Groundwater | place...
TATATTACTTTTATAGAGATGGTAAACAAATATGATATAATTGTAATTATGTTGGTTATTACATTATCTACTATAATTATTATTATAAATATGAAAAAAATATTAAATGATAAGTTAACGAACATAGAAATTAAAATACCAGAAATAGAAATTCCACAACCTAATATTATAGTGAAAGTCCAAAGAGAATGTAATAGCGATAAATTTGATGTTCATGTCCAAAAAGAAAATGATATAAAAGTTCCTAAAAAAATTGTCGGATTATCTCCGTCAGATAAAAATATTACGCAAGTTAGAAATATCGAAGAATTTGACAATTTAATTCCATATGTCGAAAAAAATAATGTAGATACATTCTTTGGAAAAAATTTTCCGGATGTATCTAATACTATAAAATTTAATGTTGATCCTGTCAACAATAATTTATGGACTGATTCGAACGAAATGAAAAAATACAATGATGATACTATTCGGGCAATAATAGAAGCCGATAGCAACTATATGGAAAATAGAAAACTTATTCCACCTTCGTTAGATAACCAAATAATACGCGGTGGTAATATTCAACAATATAATAAATATTCTGGATTAGATGAAATAGGTAAACCATTGGTAAATAAAAATAAATTTATATATCCTAAACCAACTAACTATTTGTTTACAACAAATGGTATATAATAAAAATATTATTTACTTGTTTTTCTTTTTCGCTTCACGTTTTTTTCTCTGTTCTTCTCTAGTTTTTTCAACTTCTTTTTCTAGTTTACCAGAAGCAAATTGTTTTTTAACTTCTTCCTTTGCAATATCTAAATCTTTGTCTGCGTCATTTAGTATACGACCTAATGTAGTACGTAGTGGTACTCCATCCTTAATTTTCCCACCAATTATTTTTACCAGTTCTCCGATCTTAAAGAAATAATCACTCTTTCCACCTTTCATTCCTTTTCGGGAACGTTTTTTAGAACCTGTACGTTTTTTAGAACTTGTACGTTTTTTTGAACTTGTGCGTTTTTTAGAACCTGTGCGTTTTTTAGAAATTTTTCTTCGTCTTCCTCCGGTAAGATGTTCGGCAGATGTTGCTGAAAATATTTGATTTTTAGTAAAAGTTGGCATTATCCGTTATATATCTTAATTTATATATTATTTTTTTAATCGAATTAATTATTCGAAATTAACGCAAACTATATTTGTAAAAAAATGAAATTATCAATCAAAACCATATAAATATATAATGTTATACATAGTAATAAATGGGTTTACCGGGGTTTTTTAGTTGGATTTTAAAAAGATATGCACGTAATATTTTAAAGACAAATCTAAATGTAAGACCAAAATATTTATACATTGATGCGAATTGTTTATTTCATCCTGTTTGTTTCAAGATTCTTGAAGAGTATTCTAGTGAAAACATAGCAAGTCTTGAGCTAAAAATGTTTCAAAGAATATGTGAATATTTAGATTATATAGAAGAATATGTTAATCCAACTGATATGATGTATATAGCGGTTGATGGATCAACACCGCTAGCTAAAATTATACAACAACGAAAACGTAGATATAAATCTGAATTGGACACTTCGCTGAAAAACGAACTAAAACAAAAATTTGGTATGCAAGTGTGTAATATATGGAATAACACGAGTATAACACCGGGAACACAATTCATGGAAAATTTGCACGTATACTTAGATAAATATTATAGTCAAAAAAAGAGCCATATTAAATATATATATTCATCTTATCATACACCAGGGGAAGGAGAGCATAAAATAATGGGACATATACGTGAAATTCAAAGTTTGGATGATCAAATTGTGGTTTATGGATTAGATGCCGATCTAATTTTCCTAACAATGGCATCAGGAAAGAAAAATATACATTTGATAAGAGAGAAAATGGAATTTGAGAAAACAGAATGTGAAAAAGAAATGATATATGTATCTATTAAGGAAACAAAATTAGCATATAGTAAGGAATTGAGACAAATAATTTTTTCACGAAAAGTATATAATACAGATAAAAGTGGTTTGGAAAATCTAGGAAATATTAATTTTGCTGACGATTTTATATTTTTGTGTTTTTTACTTGGAAATGATTTTGTTCCGCATTTTCCGTCAGTTGATATACATAGTGGTGGATTAGATGAATTAATAGCGTCATATGTGGATGTCTTATTCAAATTATATGCTCCGCTAATCAAAGTAAATCAAACTAATGTATATATCAATACTGATTTTTTTCAGATGATATGTGAGGATATGGGAAATAAGGAAAGCAACTATTTCAAAAATACATTATATGAAACAATGAATAAAACTATTAATAAAAAATGTAGAGAAGATAAACAAGATATATATAAACAAGAATTGTGGAATTTGGAAAATCTTAAAGCTGTAAACAATGATATAACTAAATACAATCCTATACAGTTAGGGATGGGCGAGAAAAATGTGTGGAAATATCGTTATTATGAATATTATTTTCATACATCAGGTGATCAACATGAAATTATAAATAGTTTATGTGAAAATTATATAAATGGAGTTAAATGGATAACAGAATATTATTTCAATAAATGTCCAGATTGGAGATGGAATTATATTCAATATTACGCACCGTTTATATCGGACATTGCTGGGTATATAAAATCGTATAATGTTAACATGAATGATATTAAATTTAATAATAACAAATATATTCCAATTATGGTGCAACTTGTATCTGTTATACCACCATCATGTAGCTATTTACTACCGAAAACATATCAATATTTAATAACAACATACGAGTCACCAATTATTGACATGTTTCCATCAAAAATCAAAATAGATACCTTATATAAAGGGCAATTATGGCAATGTGTTCCAAGAATACCTTATTTAGACATAAATCGTATATTAAATGTGACGGAGAATCTTGTATTATCGAAAGAAGAGGATATTAGAAATAAAATATATGAGAATTTTGTTTATTGAAGCACGCGTTTATAAAAAATCTTATTTGAGAGTAAATATATATATAATGTCAAACCAAAGTTCATTTAGTAATTCAAAAAATAAATTAAAAACGAAAATGAAAGATTCGATACCATATCGTATAGAATTTATAAAAGAACTTTTACATAATCAAAGTATAAATCCGTTAGTATGTTTTGATAATACAGACACAGAATATTTTATCGGGAAAAATGATAAAGATGAAAATGAAAGTGGTGGCAGTTATGATACTCGTGTCGTTTTGGAAAAAAAATTTTGTGATTTTGTAAGTGTTATATCGCAAATTGGAGATAATAAATCAGAACAATTAGAATATGTTAAATCAGGAACATCTGGACATACTTTTCATGGTAGAGTTACTAAAAGTGATGGTAATGTATTTGAATACGGAGTTAAAGTTGTAGCATACCCCAGAAAAGAAAAATATGGTGATATGCATGACATACGACGTCCTGAGAATGCTGAACTTAAAATGTTAAAAGTATTGAGTTATTTTATAGTCAAAAGACAAACGCCACATCTTATTCTTCCGATAGGAACATTTGATACAAAAATAGAGACATTTACATCTAGCGAGATACTTGATGTTGTTGGAGAAAATAATGAAAAATATCAAGAATTTTTAGAGAAATATAAAAGTGGAGATTATTTTGATAAGGTTAGTATATTACTTTGCGAATGGGCAAATAGAGGAGATTTGCTTGATTTTTTGCGGAAAAATTATAATTCACCGAAATTCACCCCAGCTCATTGGAAATCTATATTTTTCCAAATTTTGTCAGTGTTAACTGTTATACAATGTAAATATCCCGCATTTAGACATAATGATTTAAAAGCGAATAATATATTAGTTCATAAGATACCAAAACCATATGAACACTTGACATATTGTATTGCAAAAAAAACATATAAAATAAAGAATATAGGATATCAACTTAAATTATGGGATTTTGATTTTGCATGTATTCCTGGAATAGTCGATAATAAAAAAGTTGAGATGGAATGGACTAAATTAATAAATGTTACGCCAACACAGAATAGATATTATGATATACATTATTTTTTTAATACATTGATAAAAAAAGGATTTCTTTCAGAAATAATGACAAATCCTGAAGTTCCCCAGGAAGTAAAAGATTTTATAAATAGAGTTGTTCCTCCAATATATACGAATGATCCTATGCAACATGAATTTAAGAATCATATTGAAAAAATATTACAAGCAAGCAACTACAAAAATAAATACAAAAAAGATGAGTATGCATCAAAATATATTAATGGATATCAGTTACCGGCTGATATTAAAAAATACATAAAAACTCATATACATGAAAAATATCAAAAAATTCGTATCGGAATAGTGCATGAAAAAGGTCGTCTGTTAGTTAATGACGAATATACAACTCCACGGAAAATACTGGAAGAAGATCCTTATTTTGACGAATGTCGTGTTTATGATAGCATGAGTAATATATCAAAAATTTCCAAACAAGTTATGAATGTTACAAATACACCTGATATAATGAAATTTTTAGTAAATGATAATATGTTAACTAAAAAAAATTCGAAGGTGAGAAAAGAAATGTATCAAGATCCAAATAAACTGGTTGGTTTGAATGATCTAAAAGAAGTTAAAAAAGTTAGAAAAATTAAAAAAGAGAAAAAAGTTGGTTCCAAAAATAAACGAATAGCTAACAAACAAGTTCGAACTAATAATTCTGAACAATTCAAAAATAATTCTGTAAATTTACTTGAATCACAACAAGTTATAAACAAAATGAATATCAATATAGACGATATATTGAAGAATTGATAATGGTATTGCTTTTTCGGTACATGGCGATATGGAACATAATAGCTGGATATTTCCTAACTCTAATGAAGAAATTTTACTACTGTAATATATAATGAATAACTACAGTGATATAGAATTTCGTATAAATTTGCTATATGATGTTGTTTATAATGAGCAAAAATTGAATTGTTATAATATGCTACCAATTATCAAGAATAATTTATCACTAATAGATTTAAAAGAGCCAGAACAAATTAACCTTGAACATGTATTTGATAAGGATATAAAATATGTGGAAGAAAGAAATGATAGATATTATTTTACAAGATATTCAGAATCTTCCTATTCAACAACACTTGTAATAGGAAAATACAGTCATACAAATATAAATAATATGGAACAATCGGCAGAATTATATAATGTACTAGTTCATTATGTATTGAGTGATATATCTATTAATGAAAAAATACGGCATGTTATGTTACCTATTATGTTTTTTGATATACATATGAAGAAATTGGAAAAATTGAATAAAAATGTATACGAGGCGCTAAAGAAAAATAATATTTCTGATGAAAAATTACTGAATGTATTCATATATGAGCATTATTTTGAAACGGTGAGTTTAGAAAAATATCTAAAAAATGAGTTAGATAACTTTACGCTAAATGATTGGAAAATACTATTTTTCCAAGTTTTTTATATATTAGCAAAAATAAATGAAAATCATGGTATGTTTCGTCATAATAAACTTGATCTAAATTCTATAAAAATATATAAAAAGAGTGATAAAAGAAAAATATACAAATTAGGTAGAATCAGTTTTCTGATAGCAAATGCGAAATTTGAAATTAAATTGACAGATTTTTATGACAGTAAATTAGAAAATTATAAAAATTTAACTACAACAAAAACGAAAGATGTTCCTTATTATGACATATATTCTTTTATAGGGTCATTGGGACTTTTTTTGGAAAAAGAAAAAAAAAATATTCCCGAAACTATACATAATTTTATGACTGAGATGATACATCCAAAATTTCGTATTGATAAGAATGTACCATTTGAAGGATTGGATGAAACTATGTTTGCTAAAATATCATCACAAATGCTAGATCCATTAATTATATTAACTAAAAATAATTTCTTCACCGAATTTATAATGAATTCCCCGATTGAAAAGAAAAACGCAAGACTTCAGATGATGAGTAAAAAAAATAATGATATTGAATATAGATCACCGATAGACGACGGTGGATCTAGAATGTTGGGAAGAAGAATAGATCAATTAAATAAATATAATTCAAATCAAAAAAAAAAATCCAGACAATATAATAAGACTGGAAAAATGAAACGTAATATTACAGAAATAAATGGAGTTCGAAAAATGATTCTTCCTAAATTTGAACAAACTGATAGTGTATCGGATACAGGTATTTTTAAAAAAGCAGAAAAAGCAACTCAAAATGAAATATTAGCAGAGGCGGGCTCTAAAAAAGAAATGACTTCATCTACATCTGTTGGTGGGAAAGAAAGTTCTCCGAAACATAGTAAGCATAGTGAAAGTAGTTCATCATCATCGTTATCGATGACATTAGAATCGGCGCGACATGAAAGTAATCATCACAAAAGACATGCACAACATAATAATATGAGTCATCTTAAAAATATTGACAAAGGATTTGCTGAAAAATTAGCAAACGCGCCTTCTAATTTAGTTGCCGAAGTTCCATTACATATACAGCAACAACTAAATGGCGCACAAGAAGGATACAGCGGTATGGGTATGATGCCAGGACAAGGAATGCCTATGGGTATGATGCCGGGACAAGGAATGCCTATGGGTATGATGCCGGGACAAGGAATGCCTATGGGTATGATGCCGGGACAAGGAATGCCTATGGGTATGATGCCAGGACAAGAAATGCCTATGGGTATGGCACCGGGACAAGGAATGGGTATGATGTCAGGGCAAGAAATGCCTATGGGTATGGCACCAGGGCAAGGAATGCCTATGCCTATGGGTATGGCACCAGGGCAAGGAATGCCTATGGGTATGGCACCAGGGCAAGGAATGGGTATGCCAGGACAAGAAATGGCAAATCCACAATTTGGAATGCCTTCAAATGGACTAAATAACATTCCAATGATGGGATATCCAGGATCAATGGGTGGTGGCGGTTATAATGACAAAAAATACGTATTTGTAGATAAAAATGGAAAAAATAATTTTTTTTTTTAAAAAAAAAAAATAAAATGATAGGAGGTGACCCACATATAATACCTCCATATCAACAAACAACTATGCCAACAAATATTCCGAATGAACAAAAACATATTCATACTGAGAAATATGAAAAACAACAAGAACTAAAACCAACAATTAGTTTTGAATATTATCAACAACCACCACAAAAAAGGCCAATTGCAGGAAATTTCGATCAACAATATTTCAATGCAATGTATAGATATTATCCGTTTAATGCTCCTAATATAACATATCCATATGGAACAAGTTGGTTACCACCAGGACAACCTATGCCTCCAACTATGGTTCCACCTGTTATAGTTAAAAATTATACGATTGAAACAGATGGAGTAACTGGAGAACATAAACGGTTATCTATGATATATGAAGATGTTTTACCGCAACGTAAATTTTCGCCAGGTTATACAACTCTGGGTGAAAGAATAAATGACTATCAATTTATTCGTGCATCAATTCTAAATAACACAGATGGTAATGATATTGATTTACATGGAATGAGTACGAATAGTCTCAATAGCTATATAAAAGTGGATGTTGGAGATGTGAATCCATATAATACTTATAAACATTCACCAAATCCTTATAAAGGATTACCATATGGATTTTTATTATTTAGATCATGTTATCCAATTAGACATTTGGAAAAAACTGCCATGGTTGGATGTGCAAAGGATGCTACATCTATTAATATTCGTCTTTATAGAATGATTGAAGGATCATTTCTTGTAAATAAATATAATAAAAATTTATTTTTCGAGTTCGATGAATGGCGAGAGGTGGCGTTTTATGAGTTTATTCGGGAAAATATTATTAAAAAGAAAATATGTCCAAACTTTATCACGATGTATGGTTATTTTATATCAGTAACTTCTTTAGTTGATTATGATCAACTTGCAGGTACTTCCTCTGATAAAAAAAATCATACTTTATATACTATGAAAAATGTTACACAACCACGTCCAATTCCTAATAAATCATTTATCGATCCGAATGTTCCTTCACTTGAAATGAATGATGATAATAGTCTGTATGTTCCTCCAATAGAGAAAACCGAAATTCAACGGAAAGAAGAGATTATGCATGAAAAAACTATAGCACAAGATAATCTACGGGAATACGAAAAAATGAGAAGTATTGCAAGAAAAAATTGGGAAAATATGTTAATCAGACAACGCCAATGTCAACACGGTATATCATATATATCTGGAGATGGTAAAACTGCTGGAACTTTGAGTTTAGATCCTAATCATGGTATGTCTTTTAAAACATATCCGACGGAATATGCAAAAAATCTGGAATATGGAGATATTGCATTGTTACAAAAACGAGATATTAGTTTGAATAAATTTAATGAAATGTTGACAAACAATCAATTAATAACTACTATGGATGGGCAAAAACGTATAGTCATGACAGATCCAAATGCTTATTTGGGAAAATCACTTGTTATATTAACTGAATCTCCTACATATTCTATCTTGGCATGGTGTACTAAAATATATCAATCAAGAGGTAATGTATATGAAATGATAAATAGAGGATTTCATAGGGAAGATGAATGGAAAAATATATTGTTTCAAATTATGGTAGCACTATATGTCATGCAAATTAATCATATTTGTATTGAAAATTTTCAGCCAGAAAAAAATATATTTATAAAAGATCTAGATCTTAAAGGAACTCAGAGAGAATATTGGAAATATAAAATAGATGGTGTAGATTATTACCTACCAAATCTTGGATTTTTAGTTATGATTGATTCTAACTATAGTGATCTGGATGTACTGAAAGATACAACATTCACGCAGGTAAATAAATTACATAAGTTAAATGGCAAGTTCTATGGAAATCGTGGGACAACTCTTAGCGACAGTGAAATACATGAAAAAGCTTTTGATATGTTCAAAGCTACTTTTGATAATAATGTTTGGTCTAGTATAGCGTTTAAAAAATATGGTGGTGTTGTTCCTCCTAGTCTAATAACAGACTTAATTGGAAAAATTGGAAGCGATTTTCAGACAGAAAAAAATATAGGAGTCTATATTTTTAAATATATGAAAAATTTTTTGCATAATCGAATTGGTACATTTTTAAATGGAACCGAAAAACAAAATGTAATCAAAAGTCCACCAATTGAGCTTAAAAAAGGTGATATTGTTATACATGAAGTCCAACATGATCTATATAAATTTGTAATGTATAAAGAACCAGATCAAAAAGGAAATGTATTAATTATTACAAAATCTAATCCCGATAAACCAGAATATGATGAAATAGCTATTAATCAAATAGCATTATTTAAATATACACCAATGGAAAAGATCGTACAAAATTATAAACCAAATGAAGAAAATTTATCCGAAGATGGCTTGTTAGAAACATATACAATATATGCCAACTAATATATATATATATCGTATATTTTTTTAGCATATTTACATGCTATAAAATGACTTTTGCCTTTAAGTATCAGATATATGTAAATATCATAATATTTTTCATCCAACTGCATTTTGGTTTTCTTACAATATTCACTTATTTCATGATCGATATCAAGTCTAATCCAATTACTTCCATGTTCGCATTTACGATCATTGTATTTCCAACAATGTTCTACTAGATTCGAAAATTCGTCTTGTTTATCTTTTTTTTTCATCCATATGTTTTTTTTTCTTGGATAATGATTTAGGAACATTTGAAGTACATTATAGTCGTCTTCTCGACAAAGATCTTGATATATTTCATCCATTTTTATAGTAAAATATATAATATATTTCATATATTATATATTTTTCATTTTTTATTTTTCATATAACAACTGTATGACAACATACTGTACATACTACAAATAAGCTTTCTGGTTCATCAGCACAACGTAATTGTATTGGAATAACATTACATTTTCGTTCGAAACATTTTGGACATTCATATGTATCTACGGTCTCTATGTTAAATATAGCATCCTCATTACGCATTCTTTTCTGTATAATTATCTTCCATCTTTCTGGGTGCATTTGTTGCGGTGAAAGAAATACTACCATAAATGGTTTTATTTCGTTATTCTGTATGGCATCTAGCAAAGTATAGTTACATATATTTGTATTATCTCTATCCAAATTTCTGCAAATATTATATAGTTCATAGTAATACGTAGATGCTACACGGGATTTATCTAAATTTTGACAAATAATATACAAGAGAGAAAATTCAAACAGACCTTTTTCAATTTCATATGATATGATTTTATTTTGTATGTAACTATCTATCAAATTAATTCCGTGTATACGATTAATAGTTTTCTCAGCTTTGCGAATCAAACTAAATGATATGTCGCAACTGTTTTTCATTAGAAAATTATAACCATCTAAATGATCTTTTTCTAAATTATTATTTTTAAATACCATTATATGTTATCTACATTTATATTCATATTTCTAAATACTTTTCTTATAATTTTCAATTTTTATATATATATACATTATATATAGTGATGTTATACGGAGATAATGATATTAAAACACTAAATAAAAATTTCAGTCGATTGTCAGATAAATGGAAAACAAAACAAAATCAGATTACTAATCTTTTTACTAATGATGTGTATAAAGCTCATAATATAGTATTAAAATATTGTAAAGATAAAAAAAAAATAATATATGGTGGATATGCTCTACATTTATTATTGACAAATAAAGATCCGTTAAAAAAATTATATTCAAAAGACCAAATGCCTCCTCCAGATATAGACATATATTCTAAAGAACCCGTAGAAGATATGTATAGTCTGTGCAATAAACTTTATAAAAGTAACTTGAAATACATTCGTGGCGAGGAAGCATTGCATGATGGAACATACAAAATATTTTATTATAAATATAATTTATGTGATTTCACCTATGTTCCTGAAAATATATATGATCATCTTCCTTTTATAGAAATAACTGGTTTAAGATGTATTCATCCTGATTTTATGACCATAGATTTCCTACGAATGTTATCCAATCCTATCTCAAGTTATTGGCGTTTTTTCGATGATGCACAAATAAAAGCTTTTAATAGATTACTTGAATTACAAAAACTTTATCCTCTACCAATTATTAAAAGTCCACTATCTACAAACGATATACAGACTGCCCCAAATCTTGTATATGAAACCGTATTCAAATATCTTCTTAATAGAAAAACGATAATAGTTATTGGATTTTATGCATATAATTACTTTGTAATGACATGTGGCAAAAATATTATAAAAATTCCATATTATGATGTTATATCAATTGAATATAAAAAAGATGTCATGGAACTATTAGATATAATGAAAAAGAATTTTGAAAAAGTCAGTTATAAAGAATTCTATCCATTTTTTCAATTTACGGATTATAGCATCGAATTTTATGTTAATGATATATTAGTGTGCCGTATATATGGGAATAACAAGCAATGTATACCACATCAAAATTTAAAATCTTTTAATTTTCACGCGATAAAGCCAGAAAAAAATGACGATAATATACAAATAGGAACTTTTAGTTTAGTCTTATTATATACATTATTTTACGCGCAAAAAGCAAAAGTAAATCATAGCAAAACAGAAGAATTTTTTTATCAAATGTCATCTAGCTTGATACAACTTAAAAACGAATATCTATCAAAACAAAAAAAAACGCTAATAGATGATACTATATTCAAAGATTTTAGTATGGATTGTATAGGAATAGAGATAACAATCGAGCATGAACATTTGCAGAAAATAGAGAAAAGAAAAAAATTAAAACAACCTTTAATTTTACGATATATACCCGAAAATAAATATAAAAAGAAACCTAAGAAAAAATATATGTTCCTAAACTCATCTGGAGAAGAAATAAAAAATCCAGAAAATATGCTTGTTCCGATATAAGTATATATAACTTATTCTTTTTCCTGTACAGTATCTAGATACTTCTCTTTTTCTGCTATACATTGTAGTATAAAATCAAAAAAGTTTTTATTTTTGCTTTTTACGAATTGTATCCAAGTTGGATATAATTTTTTATTTATATTTATTAAATATTTGTGTCCTTCTACATCAAAGTAATCGCCTTCATTATTTAGACGTATACGGAGTTCATTATCAGTCAATAGTTCTATTATTGAATGTGTGATTAATTTTGATATTACTTTTTTGTCTTCCATGAAATCATAGTCTATTATCGTGTGAAATGTTTCATGTATAAAGTATACAATATTATAATTTTTCCAACATTCTTTCATATATCCACCAAATTTGAATTTATTTTTCATAAAAGAACAACCATCGGGTATTTTTGGATGGCCAATATAACATATCATTTGTTTATCATAGTATTGTCCTGTTATATCAAACAATATTTGATTTATTTTATTTTTATTGGTATTCCACTCTTTCTTCGCAAATGTTTTATATACTTTTGTCTCCTGTAATGCTTTAATATATATCTCATGCTTTATAGCATATTTAATAAATTTCTTTACTTTTTTACAAATAATGTTTGTTTTCTGATAAACATACTGAAATCCTGTTGTAAAAAAATTATATGAATCCTTATCATATGCCCATAACATATTTTGATATTCTACATATAGTGAACTACCTTTTCTGAGAATACTATGCAACAGCATTATTTTATTTATCCTGAAAACGATATCGATCATATATAATAAAAATTGAATATTTTATTTTTTATAAATAATAATAGCAATAGCATTATACTGATAAAATGAGTAATGATATATGTTGTTTTTGTTTACAGGAAATTTCTTCGTCATCTACAACATTAACCTGTAAACATACATTTCATACAATTTGCATTAGACAATATAACAATAATATATGTCCATTATGTAGAGGAGATAAAGTCGTACAAAATGAACATTCTGTAAATACTATAATTCCCTTATATAAGGATAATGATATTATTTGGGCATTTGGATCGTTCGTAAGTTCTGTTAACAATAGAAACAATATTATTTATAAAATCGATCGAAAACAACTATCAAGTGGTTATTTTTGGAGATTATATAATGATGAATGTGTCCAATTTCTCGAAAAAGCATATACCGAATATTTAGCAGATAATACGAAAAATATTACGAAAATCGATATTGGATCAGCAGTATATGAAATTCAATTTGATGGATTTACTATTACTAAAACTTTCGCGTTTCCGCATTATCTTTCCATTCAAGAAAATATAAATGGATTATTCCGGCCTGTTATACGAGCTAAATGGAAAGATATAAGTAAGAATTTACTCGTTATAGGTATACATGATATGCTATTTTTCCCCAAAATATATGTGTTTACAGATGATGAACACATTTTTTTGTTTGATATTGATGGACAACAAAAAATAAATGATTGCTATGAAGATAAAAGTAACAATAAAATAATATGTATAGATGATGTCTTATACAATATAAATACAGAACAAAATACAATGAATAATAATACGAAACAATATATAATTAGAACATATAAAAAAGATGATTATTGTGAAAATTATTGATAAGTATTTTCAACAACTATAACGTATCGTATCTTGTATTGATTTGTATTGTAAATAATAAATTCATCATATTGTAATTGGCATGCATTGATTTTATTTTTTTTTATTATTCCGTTTGGAATAATAACGCCGTCAATCACACATACATTTTCTGGACTAGATTGTCCTTTACCCCATGTTGAATTTTTTTTTAGGTTGTCTAAGTAAACTTGAGATATATCAATGTTAGATTGATATTGTTCATACATATCTCCGAGAGCTACTTCGGCTATTGCCAAAACTGCCTTATTTCCGAAACAATCTGCATTACAATAATTAAACGATTTACTGATAGCATTAGCCCAGTAAATTCCATAACCAAACATTTTTCCAGAAATTCGTACTCCAAGTTTACTTGGATCTAAATATAGGCCATTTTTTATAATAGAACACCAGTTTGATACAGGACTCCCGTGAAATAATAACATTTTATTGCCCATGTGTTGTGTATACTTATCATATTCAGATTCTTTATTCAGTTCATAAATATCCACGATTTTAAGTTTACAACTATGTGTTTGACATTGTGTATTATTAACATATTTAACCAATTCAGAATACATAGGTACAGAACTATCCAAAGGCTTCAGTTTTACATTTAGCTGAGAATATATATTAGTCAATCTATTAATATTTATTGTTGAATTTTTAATTATAGTATATGTTATTTGAATATTCCTTAATTCTTCTATCAATTCAATATTGTTATCGACTTTTTCAGAACTGTCTATAACTGGCGGTTTACGGCGACCACAGCTGTATGGAACTAACGTATAATATTCAGACGATATACTATTTATTTCATCTATATTTATCTGTTGATTTGATTCAATTATTTTTTTAAGTTTTTGTAATAATTCCACGGCACGATCTAGTTGTGTATTTGATATTTTACCTAATGGCATTTTTTTTGGATTAACATTTAATTTTAATAGCGAATCTGATAACATCTTTTCGTTTGATATAAATTCAATGAAAAATTTCAATCGATCGTCCATTTCATCATCCAAATTTTTTTCAGAGTTATCATTCGGTATATCAGTTGGTTCATCTTTTAGATCCATTTTTGGAGTTTCTATTTCTGTTAAAAAATATTTACCTTCTTTTTTAACGAAACTATGACCAAAATTATTTCCCGTTTTCGCCTTGAATTTTTTGGAAAATTCACATGTTGCATTAGATTGATCTGTATATGATTGGAATATAGGTGTTCCATATTCTCCAATACGTCCATAACGAGTAACTAACACATACGAACTACTTGTTTGTATGATCTGCATGATATAAAATTTATTCGCATTATATTTGATCGACGTCTGATTTAGAACGCACGAATACGGTTCTAATACGGCACCAATTATATTATTTTTTTGGCAACATTCATCTAAAATACTCATATTATGTGTTCATTAACGAATATGTTTATATACTATTCATATGTTTTTCAATTTTTATCATATTAGTAATTCAACAATATTGTTTTATCATGTATAGGGTCTGGAATAAACATGACAAGAAGAGGATTATTAAAAATAATAGAACTAAGTATAGAAGGAAAACTTGAAGAATTAGTTGTGATGCATAAAGATAGATTAACGCGATTTGGTTATGATTTAATAGAACATATAATAAAAAAATATTCAGGTGGAAAAATTACAATAGTAAATGCAAAAATTGAAATAGAGCCAGAAGAAGAAATGGTTAAAGATGTTTTACAAATAATGAATGTTTTTGTGGCAAAAATGAATGGACGAAGAAAATATAAAACTCGTGAAAAAATCTGATATATTTACTATATTATTATAAGTAAATATAAGGTTTCTGGCTACTAGTAGCATTCCCATCTAAATAATATATTTACATATATTATTCTTTATACCATAAACTTATCAATTATATACATAAAAAAATATTTTATACTCAGATGCATCCATCACGAGGCAATTCAAGTAATTCAGGAAGTAGATTTGTAGTATCTCCATTCAGCCGTAACAACATAACAGAACAGACAATTGTATCAAAAATATATGCACGCTGTTGATTAATACTTAAGAGCGATAACTCAGGAGCAGTGTACTGATCACGTTGTTTTGTAAATACACGGGTCCTTTGCATATTTGTTGCATTAAGTCTTGCATATAATTCAAGACTTATAATTGGATCTTTTTCAGTTGATGTATTTTTAAGCATCCTACGGAAATGTGGCATCAAGATATTATTATTAGCAGTTTTATGATAGATATACTCAGTATATAACCAAACAATTAATGCATCTCTACATGTATATTTACCCGTTTTTTTACCTGTATCTACATAACCGTATTCATTAATATTATTATAAATACTAACAGCCGCATTTATACACAACATATTTGATGGATTTTCTAGTTCATTCCAATTGAATGAACTTAGTTTATTGCCATTTCCATCTGTTATAATATTCTCCAAAATTTGACGGCCTTCAGCAATAATTTGGTTATATGTATCATCAGAAAAACACAAACGATCAGACATGTGTCTGGCTTAGAGTTAGTTACTAACCTTTATTATAATGCGTTCAAACATTTCGATAATTTCAATTTTTTTCAAGTATCGCAAAATATACATAAAAAAATTGATAAATAAAAAATATATAAAAACATACTATATTATAACTAACAGACATGTCACTTTATAACGAAAAAGATATAGATTTGTTGCGACAAAATGCAGATAATATAAAAAATGCACTTGAAAAAATTAAAATGGAAAAAGGAGACCCTACACACGAACAGCTAAAATCCGCACATGAATTAATTAAAAAATATTGTATAGAAAAAGAACGGAAAATATATGGTGGATACTCTTTGAATTTATTAGTAATGAATAAAAATCCCAAATATGCATTTTACAAAGAAACAGATATTCCAGATATAGATATATATTCATACGAACCTATAAACGATATGTATGCTATATGTAATATTTTATACAATGCAAAATTTAAATATATTTATGGTCAAGAAGCGCAACATAAAGAAACCTATAAAATCAAATTTGGTGATGAGCCATTATGTGACTTATCATATGTTCCTAAAAATATTTATAATAGAATTCCGTTTGTAAAAGTTCAAAACCTATATTGTACTGATCCACATTTTATGATGATTGATTATCTACGTATGTTATCTAATCCGATGGATAGTTATTGGCGATTTTTCGATTGCACACAAAATTTAAAGGCGTTTAATAGGATGTTTTTATTACAAAAAATATTTCCTTTTAGAGAAAATAATGCCGAGCTTGTTTTAGACAAGCCAAATCCAAAATTAGAAGCAATAAAAAAATCGATTTACCAATACCTACTGAATAAAAAAACTATAGTGTTAGTTGGATTTTATGCATATAATTATTTTTGCACAAAAACAGAATATGAACCTGTTCCAATTCCATTTTATGAATTTATATCAGTTAACTATTGCGTCGATGCGCAAGACTTAATTGATAAGTTAAAGTTAGAAACTCCTACTCTAAATTATAAAGAATATTATCCGTTTTATCAATTCACAGATTATAGTACAAGAATATATATCGATGATGATCTCATATGTTGTATATATAATCATAATAAACGATGTATTCCATATCAAGATGTATCTGCAATTAATTTCCACGATGACAAGAATACAGAAGATAACATCCGTATTGGGTCTTTTACGACTATATTATTATATTTATTAATAAATGCACAGCAACAACATATCAATAAAAATATAGAATTAAAAAATCTTTATTTCCAGATGTTTTCGCATTGTATACAAATGCGGAATGAGTATTTGGCTAAAAAAAAGAAAAATTTCTTGGACGAAACAATATTTAGAGAGTTTATTCTTGATTGTGTAGGAGAAGAAATAACGGCCGAAAAAGAATTTAGAATACGTATCGAACATCGAAAACAAAAAAAGAAGCCATTAATTTTTCGATATAATCCTAGCGATGCTTATATAGAAACGCCACCAAAATATATATTTAGTAATTCATCTGGAAACACTGTCAATAACCCAAGAGATCTTAAACTCTATAATAATAATACATCTTGTGAAGAAGTTGATGAAGAGGAAAATATAGCAGAAAATAAAAAAGATGAAATAAATGAAATAAATGAAAATAGTATATAAAAAATAAGTACTATTATTATAACAATGTGTTTGGATATAGAACTATGTAAAGATAAAAATCTTATAACTGAAAATATGATATGTAGCATAGGTCATGGAATTATTAATAAACATGCTTCTTTAATATGTTGTCAAGTAACTCCTGTCGGGACGCGATCATATCTACATACATTTTGCGAAGAATGTCTAATAAAAACTCTTAAATTATATAAAAAATGTCCTTTGTGTAATACGCCGAAAAAAGTTAACGATATCATATATTTGTCACAAAATGATGAAATTAGTTTACCTATTATCTGTCAAAATTATATCGCAGGATGTATATGGTCTGGAAATCTAACAACATATGAATATCATTTAGGGAATGAATGTCAATTCGAAAATATAAAATGTATACAATGTAACGAAATAATCTTAAGAAAAAATAAATCACATCATGTGTCTAAAGAGTGTCCGTACACAAAGTTTCACTGTAAATATTGTAATAAAATTTATTTGGCGAAAAATAAAAAAAATCATGTGGCGGTTAAGTGTCCTCATGAAAATTGTGATAGTGATATTGCACTATGTATATTAAAATCCCATATTGGTAGCTGTAGTTACAAAAAAGTTAAATGTGTTTCATGCAAACAGTTTATTATTAAAAATAAAATGGCACTTCATCGTCAAAATGAATGTCCGCATAGATATGTAATCTGTGATGCGTGTGAACATAAATATAAACTGTCATCATATTATCAACATAAACAACTTAAAAAATGTCAATTGTGCAACGAAGAAATATTTGGATGTGCACAGCAAAAACATAATAAAATATGTAAAGAACATATTGTAGTATGTGAATTTGATGGTTGTGATATGAAATATAAGTATTCAGATAAAGATAAACATAATAAAGAATATATGACATTACATATATCTTTAATAAATCAACATATAAAAGAACATATACCAAACTTGTATCAAAAATATGAAAAAATATCAAATATAATTGTGAAACTCCTTAAACCATATCAGTTGGAAAATGATACGGAAGATACTGATAGTGATAGTGATAGTGATGATGAAAATGAATATACTGTTTTTGCTATGACTTAAGATATCATTTATGAACATCCGTAGAAGTCATCCGTTTCTATATCAGTATTGATTACCTTTAAATTTATTAGTGCCTGATAAGCGGCATGTTGCTCGGCTTTATTTTTAGTATTTGCTGTTCCAATTCCCAAAATTTTATCATTATTATCTAGAACATGAACAATAAAAGTTCGTGTTTCTATATTACTTACTATATCTATATATTTAGGTTCAATCCGTATATTACATAAATTAGAGAGTTCAGAACCTACTGTAGATGCTCCATTAGCGCATGAACCGAAACTGTTAGTTCTTGATTTTATTTGTGATATTTTATGAAAATATTGCATTAATTTTTCTTTATAGTTATCATCCATCTCAATTAACTCGGCAAAATCTATTTCCTTTTCTATCATAGTTATCAAAAAATTATAACAAGATTCATAATGCAGTTCTAATGATAAAGCGCCAATAAAAGCTTCGAATATACCTTTCGTTAAATTGATATCTGTATCACGTGCACCTGCAATTTCCATATTTCTTGCAATAATTGCATATTTATGAAGGTATAGCTGTTGTGCTAAATAAGATTGTGTTTCACATTTCTCAAATTTAGCACGCAATTTAGTTAAAAATCCTTGATCTTTCATATAATATCGTTTTGTTAAATATTCGGTAAGTATCATATGTATCACGGCATTTCCTAAATGACTAAGACGATTATAATCTTTGTTTTGTAACGGTATGGTTCTCTCTCTATCTTCTGTAGATATCGGGGGAATGTTTTTTAGTAATTGTGCTGTCTTATCTTTGAGAGTATTTTTTTTGAGATATGAAATATGTACCATGGCCTGCATAAAATTTTCATATTTCGCAACTTTATGGTCTAAATTATAGTTCTTAAATATTTCATCTATAAATATAGTCTGGATTACACTATTCTTTTCATTAAGTATATGATTTGTGAAATCGTTATCCTTAAATAACATAGTATCTTTATTTTCTATATTATCATCATTACTATTATAATCAAAATATTCTTCATTAGCATTTGATATAGCACAATTCAATTCAGAATCATTATAAAAAGTACTATCATCATTATCGTCTTTAATAATTCCATATGCGATTAATGCATGATAAGCAGCATCTTGTTCGGCTTTACTTTTGGTATTACCAAAACCAATTCCAAGAATAACATCATTACTATTTTTTATATATACTTTGAATATTCTATTGATGATATCACCATTTTTCTTTTGTGTAAATTGCCCATCAATATATTTGGGATCAATCCACTTCATTTTATGAAAATACAACATAATTTTTTCTTTATAGTTATCATCATAATTTATTAGTTCAGGAAAGTCAACTTCTTTTTCGATAACTGATATGATAAATTCTTTGCATTTGGTAAATCCTGTTTCTAAGAATAGAGCACATATAAATGCCTCAAAAATATCTTCTGTCAGATGTACATCATCTTCTCTTGCATTGTTTAATTCCATATTTTTAGCGATTAAAACATATCGATCTAGACCTAATTGCTTTGCTAAATACGATAACATTTCAGCTTTTTCTAATTTTGTTCTGAGCCTAGATAAGAAACCCTGATTTTTGTTTGGATATCTATTATATAAATATTGTGTTAACGCCAGATGTATAACAGCATCACCTCGATATTCCAATATATTATAATCTTGTTGTTGTAATGGCACAACGGTTCGTTTTTTCTCATCAGAAATTGGTTCAATATCTTTTAATATCATAGCAGTTTTTTCTTTTATGGCAGATTTTTTTAGATAGGATATATGTGTCAGAGATATTTGAAATTTTTCCAGATTATGTACTTTGTGATTCAAATTATATCTTTCGAAAATCTGATTAATAATATTTTCGGTAATGTAAATATTATGTTCATTTAAAATATGATTTTTGAAATCACCATTTTTAAATAATTTAGTATGTCCAGGTTGGCCGTATCCATTAAACATTATTATGTTACTGTATAAATATAATATTCTTTTATATATTTTTATTATCAATTTTTACGATAAAAAATTGACAAATATAACTTATATTTATGTAATTGAATATGACATCTGCAGAACAATTCATATACAATCTCAGACAATATTTCTATTGATAAGTATCCTTACGAATATAGAGTTATTCGGCATGAACACGAAATAGTATGTCGTTCTATAAATTGTGTTGAAATGAATATTGTTGAAGAACAAGGATTTCTAACCAACAAATTATAGATATAATATATCATACAAAGAACCAGATAATATTACATCGAAATGTTTTGGAAAAGTTATTTACAGAAAAAACAAAACTGGAAAAACAAATGTCATCATACGAAAGATAGGAATAACATATAATTTACCGTATATCTAAGTACAATAATATAGTAAAAGAAAAAATATTATTTATCTAATATATATGTCATATAAATATTGGGATAAATATATTGATTTGAAAATAAAAGGGCGTCTATTTCCTTCATGGATTTTGGCAAATTTTAAAGACTATAAATTACCAAAAATAAAAATAGATGGGGATGATCCTTGTACTAAACCATTAACTAACGAGTTGCAGAAATATCAGGTGTTTGTAAGTAAGTTTTTGGATTTTAATAGTCCATATAAAAACATATTACTTTATTTTGGTGTCGGCGCAGGAAAGACCGGAACAGTTATAAATTACTATAATATTCTCTATAATTATACACCAGGATGGAATGTATTTGTTTTACTCAAAGCTACATTAAAAAATCATTGGGAAAAAGAATTAAATAAATTTTTGGAAACAGAAGATAAAACAGCAAGAAGAACTAATATTATATTTATTTCATATGATTCACCAATAGCAGATAAAACATTTATTGAAGAAGTATATAAAACAGATACTTCCAAAAAAAATTTATTCGTTATAGAAGAAGTACATAATTTTATTAGTAATGTTTATAGTAATATTAGTACTAGAAAAGGTAAACGAGCACAAATAATATATGATTATATTATGCAAGATCAGCAAGAAAATCATGATACACGTGTAATTGCCTTATCTGCTACGCCGGCAATTAATAATCCATTTGAGCTTGCATTGTTATTTAATTTATTACGTCCTGGTATATTTCCGAAAAACGAAGTTGTCTTCAATCAAGAATTCGTGTCTGGAACATCATATAAAATTTTAAATTCGACACAAAAAAATCTTTTTCAAAGAAGGATAATGGGATTAGTATCGTATTATATTGGTGCTACATCAGATTTTTTTCCATCAAAAACTATAGAGTATGTATACGTGCGAATGAGTAAATATCATGAAGATATTTATAATTATTTTGAAGGAATAGAAGAAAGAATTGCGAGAAAGAAAAAAAAACAATTATCTGGCGAAGAATCATATAAATCTTATACAAGACAAGCATCAAATTTTGTATTTCCATTTATGGGTCAAGGAATGACAGGAGAAAACCGTCCGCGTCCTAAAAATTTTGCTATTACGAAAAAAACAAAGGATGAAATAGATAAAGGAAAAATAACAGAAAAAGATAAAGAAAAATATTATAACGCTAAAAATTATATAAATGCAATTGAAAAGTATGTTTTAACTTTTGAAAATCATATCAATAATTTTATAGCTGAAGATGAAAAGAATAAATATACTATCAGAGATGATGTAAAAGTATATCATGAAAAATATAATGATAATTTTGATGATTTTAATAACAAAGAGGAAAAAAAATCGAAAGTATACGAAGAACTTTATAAATGTTCGGCAAAAATGCTAAACATAATTTTTAATATTTTAAAAATTAAAGGACCTGCTCTTGTTTATTCCAATTACGTATTAATGGAAGGTATACAAGTGTTTTGTATCTATTTAAAATGTTTAGGGTTTACATCAGCCCTTGATGATGGAGGTAAAGATTATTATAGATATATGGAATACCATGGATTGGTCAAAAAAGATGATCGTGGTAAAATCTTGGATATTTTCAATAAAAAAGAAAATATGAACGGCGTTTTATGTAAAATTTTAATAATTTCCAGCGCAGGTTCAGAAGGAATAAATCTTAAATCTGTTAGAAGCGTACATTTGATGGAACCCTTTTGGCATGCTGTGCGAAATACACAAATAGAAGGCCGGGCTTTTCGTTTTTTAAGTCATTGTTATTTACCAAAAGAAGAAAGGAATGTAATTATATTCTATTACCGATCTGTTAGAAAAGATTATCCGAATGCAAAATGGACTACAGATGAATATATAGACGATTTGGCGAGGAAAAAACAAGGTTTAATTGAATCTTTTTTAGGAGCAATAAAAGAAATAGCTATAGATTGTGTCTTATACAAAAATGTAAATATGCTATCTCAAGACTATAAATGTTTTCAGTTCGATGAACCATCATTATTTGTCGATCAAATAGGACCAGCATATAAAGATGATATAAACGATGATAGGAAAATGGATAATGGAAGTAATAGCATTAACTCAAAAACAGTTAGTATAAAAGTCATAAAAATTAAAGGTGTTAAACAATTAACAAAAGAGCCACCAATAAAATATTCAAGTCCAGAATTTTATTGGTATTATCCCGAAAGTGGTGTTGTGTATGACTATGAACTATATTATGCTATAGGTAAAGTAGCATATGATGATAATCATATACCTCAAAAATTAGATGCTACAACATATATTATAGATAAACTCATACCAATACCATTGATAAAAACACAATCGACAAAAATATAATATAACCTAATATATATATGTCTATATATTGGCATGGTTCGAAGTATAAAATAGAGAATGAAAAAAATTGAAATATTGAAATATTTGGTAAATATGTAATATGATATATAGTAACTAACGCTAAAAAAGTTACAGGTTCTGTGTTATCAAAAATTCAAACGATGACGTGTGTTCCTTATGTAGATGATACCCAGCTTCTTCCTAAAATGCCACCTGAATTAATAACAGATGAAATGAAAAAAACTGTAGGTAATGCATATAAAATTTTAATCAGGCGAATTACGAGAAAAAACTGTCTTCCAGAAAAACTTTTAGTATTTACACAATTAGATAATAAACTAGTACTATCGTATACAATTGGTGAGTCATCAGATAAAGTTGCACCAATATGTATTGTTATTGGAATAATTGACGAGACAACACAAATTGCTCCTATTGCACTTGTTAATCTAAATGAGGTATCGTCATTATCAACAAAATTGTGGCATATTGATTTGGATGACACAGATTGTCAATTAGAATTTGAGAAAAATACTGAAAATTGGTATAAAATTATGAGGAAATTATACATTTGAAAAAAAAAGATGTGAGTAAAATATTATCGAAAATTACAGTGTTTCGGATTTTAAATGCCAGTCTATAATTTTATTTAAAAAATAAAGTTATATATGTATAATAATGGACTTACATTTAGTACTTGAAGAAAACAAAAAATTAAAAGAAGATATAATTATATTAACTGGACGCCTCAAGAAATATACAGCACCTTCAAGGAACAAGAAATTTTACGAAAATCATAAAAATGAAATAATTCAGAAAGTCAAGGAATATAATATATCACACGATTATCATTATAAACCAACACCAGAAAAAAAAAAAGAATATAATCGTAGATGGTATTTGAAAAAAAAAGAAAAAGAAAAAAACGATATTTGATGCGTTCTTCTTATATTTAATTAATATATAGAAAATAATAAGTAATATTTATTTTTTTTACCATTTATATTTTTTTTGCCCCGACATGAGTTTTTTGCGCAGAAATTTTTTTTAAATAAGATTTTTAGTGTGTCTAAATTGACTTAAAATAATATTTGTATATAGAAAATATGGAAATAAAAATCCAAGATACTGGACAACAAACACATAGAAGCGTAAAAGTAAAATTAAAGACTATACTTAGAAATTACACTGAATTTTATCCTATTATCTACGATGTTCTTGTTAGAACAAATCAATTAGCTATTTATGGAAATCAATTTCTAAGAATGTTTATATTAGAAAAATATACTGATAATATGAAGATCGATAGACAATTTATTTATAATATCCTCAAGACAATAGGTACACAAGAACAAATCAAATATAGTAATGATAACAAATATGCTACTATTTTCGAATATTATAATAATAATCTAAAAAAATTAAAATTTGATAAAATCAATTTTAAGAACATATCCTTTGTTTTACAATATGCATCGATAGAAATAGCAACTTGTCTGGAAAATAATTTAATGTGTCATTTTAAGGATCATCTAAACAAATATATAAATATCCTTTTCTTAAAAAAAGAAAAAGCAAAAATAAAAGAATCATGCTCAGACTCAAAAGAATGTGGAAATAAAATAAAAGAATTAGTAAAAGATATTAAAAATCTAAAATATGATCTATATACCAATTCTACGTTAGTAAAATATAACGGGCTGCATTCTAAATGGTTAACTGATAACCGAAACAAAATAGTTCCTATCTTTGAAAAAAATAACATCGGCTATCATTTGAAAAAAGACCCGCTAAGCATTTTGAAATATTCGATATACATAAATAAACAAATAGAACAGTTAGGAAAACGACCATATCAAATCATACCACAACGAAATAATAGTGTGTACAGACATATTACAATAGATCATGCTGGTATAGTGGATATGTTAGGTAACAAACTTATTGACACAATGAATATACAAAAAAAGAAAAATTATATTACATTACATCCAAAAGAATGCCAACAAAAAGTATTCGACGCAGTTTTTAATATGAATCATAAAACATTTAGACAAGGAAAACATATATTTAATTATCAATTCAAGACTGATGGAGTATCTGCTGTTTTAGATTTTGTTAATCATCGTGTTGATAAATATGAAAAGAAAGAAAAAAAAACCAATAACGATGTTAAAAAAGTAACAAAAAAAGACATACTAAAAAATCCAAAAAACGACGAAGGATTACTGGAGCTAGAAAAATTAAAAAATGATGAAATAAAAGAGATAAATACAAAATATAAACTTATTGGAAACGATCCGGGTCTTAAATCGCTTATGACAGCCGTTGACGAGAAAGGTAAAGTATTTCAATATAATGCAGTTCAGCGTAGACACGAGACATATCATAAGTTTGCACATAAAATAAAACAAAAAGAAAGAAAAAGTAATGGAATTGATAAAATAGAAGAAACATTAAGTAACTATAGTTGTAGAACAATGAATATAGAAAAATATTTAGATTTTGTGCACTCTAAAAATGAAGTGAATAAAAAAGTATTTAAATTTTATGACGAACCAAAATTCAGAAACATAAATTTTCGCGTGTATTGCAGAGAAAAATCATCAGAAGCAACTTTACTAAATAATATAGAAAAATATTTTAGTGACGACACAAAGAAACCATTATTATTTATGTATGGGAATTTTTCTAGATCATCTGCAATGAAATACTTTTTTCCAACACCTGGTAAATGGTTTAGAAAACTAATATCTTCGCGATTCAAAACAATACTAGTAGATGAATTTAAGACATCATGTATATGTAATATAACAGAACAAGAAAATATCAAATGGAAATATATGGTTAATGGAAAGTTAAAAGAATGTAACAAAGTATTATCATCCATCAAAAATACTAACCCGCGAGGGGAAATCGTCAGCCGTATTTTTGTGGACAGAGATATAAACGGGGCAAAAAATATTCTTAAAATAGGAAAAAGTTGGCTAAAAAACAAAACGAGACCATTTGTGTTTTGTAGAAACAAATTGTAGGGATGACCTTGATTATATCAAGGATGAACCACCCATTATAGATTTACAGAGTTTCTGATTTTTTTACGATGTTAACTGGCATTTTAAATCCGAAACACTGTAAAATCATAAAAAATATATCAGGATTTCTTACAAAAGTATAACTATATATGATTGATTGTGTGAGATCAAATTACTTGTTCAAAATTAAGAGTTATAGTATGTGGCGTATCTCCGAGATTTATTAGTTTTGTTTTATCATCATCAACTTTCTCGCTATTTTTTTCATTACTCCTAAACTGTATAATTAATAAATCTATGTTAACGATGGTACCTTTATCGTCAGTTGTGTTATAATATTGTTCATATGTGCCATCTGTATTAATTTTGGCAAATGGTAAGTTATTTTTGATATTTTTAATATATAGATAAATTGGATTTTCATTAAAGGCGTGTTTTGTATCGGCTATATATTTAGTTTTTCCTGTATATGTTTTTTCTGAAAATCCTAAAAATTTTCCGAACGATTCTTTTGTGCTACAATCTATATCAAAAACTTTATCTTTTGTATGAGCTAATGTTATAATATCATCTTTATTTTTTTTGATAGATATATCTGTCATTTCAGCCTCAAATTGGGCATTAAATCCGTCAATTATCTCATCTATCGTATATATACCAGGTTCGATACTAATATGGAACTCTTCTGAATTATTTTCTTTAATAGTAAACGTATATGTTTTTGTAATTTCTGGAGTAATTTTAATATCAATACTATCTAATATTATTTTTCTCACACCCGATAAATATTTTCCGTTTGTCAAATTATCATAATATGCATCAAAATTCACAATATAATCATTATAATGATTCTCACAGTGTGGATTGTCAATAACAGTTTGACTATCAATTATGATTTGGCGAATTGATGTTTTTTTAGCGGGTTGATCTTCATCATCATCGTGTTCATTCTTTGTTACATATTGTTTTTTGACGGAAAATTTTTTTTGAGTGGTACCTTTTTTCTTTTCTATTTCTGATGATGAGTTGTCACTATCGATACTTTTTTTATGGACAATAAACTTCTTTTGATTAGATTTTTTTTTCTTTTTTGTTTCAAGATCCGATTGATTTGAACGTGTTTCGGCACTTTCTTTTTCAGATTTTTTATTGACAATATCATTCACAAAATCATCCAATGTCTGTTTTTTTTTAATATTTTCTTTTTTCACCTGTATTATTTTTTTTAGAAAATCTTTTGCTTTGTTTGGTTCCAACGGTTCATCATCATCATCATCATTACGTAGATAAACCGGGGTAGTATTCTTTTTTTTATCAGCAATCAATTTTCCAATTTCTTCCGATGTCAAATTAATAATCCTTTCAGGATCGATGTCAATACTACTAGCTATTGTTTTTTTGAGATTGTTATTCATTTCCGAATATGCATTTATTTCTGTGTTGTTTACTGTAGTATTGTTAGATAATACATTCATCAATTGTGTAAACATGCCCATCATTTGTTCCATCTGTAAATTTAATGTAGATGTTTCATTTGATTTCGTTGAAAAAGGCATATTATTCATGGGCATATTATTCATGGGCATATTATTCATGGGCATGGTATTCATGGGCATATTAGCAAACTGATATTGATTACCATTGTCAGGTAGAAGTTGTTGCATAGAATCTATATTGCTAAATCCTTCATATTGATTGCCTTGCATATCATTCAGACCAGGAAATTGTTCATTATTCTGATTATTATTATTTACATTTTTATGTTGACGAGAATCTCCCCCATCAACTGCAAAATTAATATCCGGACGTTGTACATTACCCATATTCATATTCCCTTGTCCAAATGTATTAGCATATCTTCGATCTTGTACTAAACCAGCATAGCGCTCTTCTATATTTCCTAGAGTTTCTTTTTTCGTTTTATCAAATCCCTCATGCATTTTTCGTTTCTCCATATTATCTCCTACACTTCCATCTGCTAATATACATTCACCCGCATCATATGGATTATATTTAGCAAAATCACCAAAAGGTCTCTGATCGAGTCCTGAATATCCTGTTTCATTACGATTGGATTTATATGTTGGATGTTTTTCATTGATATGTTGATTGTTCTTATATTTTAATCGTGAGTAATTGATTTTGTCTAATATATTTTCCACTGTTTTTTTATTCAAATAACGTACTATTTTTTCAGACGGATACCTGCCGATCAATTTCTGACCTTTTTCCCATGAAATATTAGCTATATTAGAGACGGCCGTGTAGATTCCTTTAATATCTTCTTTATTATCATTAGTAACACCTAACTGATTACATATTTGTTTCGTTAATCCAAGTATATTGTTTTTTGAAAAAAAATGTTTTTTAGTCTCCATTATATTGATATGCTATATTTTTAATAATATCATTTACACACAATATAATTATATGTATCGTTTACCAAATTATATTTTTTATGTTATTACTATATAGAAAATGTTCGTAACACCAAATATGAGAAATCAGTCCAATATTGATTTTAATATGCATACAAGTTTACAACAAAGTTTCACACCAAATAATCCTTTAATAGAATTACCGAGTTACCAAAATCAAAAACAAACTTTGCATAATAATCTAGACGATAAATTATTAGCAGAAAGAATAGTAGACTATCGTATTCAAATAAGTTCTGCAGATAGAGATGTTCAAATATATCCAAATATGTTTAATATGAAAACATCTTTTGGAAATAATTCAACTCTTCCTAACATAAAAAGAAAATTTAAAAATATAAAATATGTATGTCTCAACTCTGTAATAACACCACGCACAATAGCCATAGATACATCTAATATGACAGGTGATATACCAGACACTGGATATAATATTTATCCAACATCATCAACCTTATATACACCAACACCAGATGCTCCAAGTACTCTGTTTCATAATTTAGATTATCATCCATTTTTAATATTAAGATCAAAAGAACTTGAAACGCAAAATGATATAGGAACTAATTCACTGATAGATAAAGATACTTTTATGTTAATTCCCGATCAAATATTAAAAGATATGTGTTTATGGAAACCTCGTCGTACAACAATTGTATATCCAATTACGTTCTTAACAACTTTAAGTCAATTGACATTGACTTTGACTAACGAAAGAGGACAAAATTTATCTATTTATGATCATTCTGGAAACGATATTATTACTGGAACTATGGTAACTATTGATAGTACACCATATACATATAATGATTATATAAGTGCGTATAAAGATGTTAACGATACTGTAAGTTATACTAATGTGTCAACTCAGGTTATATATGATTTTACTTTTGGAGTACAGGAAAATGAATTAAATACGGCAGTATCATATTAAATTTCCCTACACCATATGTATATATATATCCTAATTTTTATATGTTTGCTAATATTATAATGGCAATGAATATAATTGTTGCTATAATTATTCTTGTTATATTGACTGTAATTTATTTTATGTTACCAGACCAACCGGAACATATGTATAACATAATACAAAAACCAATTCTATGGGCTTATTGGGAACTTAAACCTGGACATACAAGTCGTCCTCCATATATTAATATTTGCTTCAAAACATTTAATAATGCATCTAATGTATTTGATATACATATGCTTAATGAAAAAACTATCTATAATTATTTGCCAGATTTACGGAAAGATATTAATGAATTACCAATAGCACTTAAAACAGATTATATACGCATAGCGTTATTGTATAAATATGGTGGACTATGGTTAGATGCTGATACTATAGTTATGAATAATTTACAAACAATAAAAGATAAAATTGATTCGTTTGATTTTGTTGGATTTGGTTGTACGGGAAACATATGTACAAACGGGATGTGGAAACCATCAAATGGCGCAATGGGAAGTAGGAAACAATCAATATTAATGGGTAAATGTTTAGAACATTTAGACAAAAAATTAAATGAATATTTTAGCATTCCAAAAGATAAACGAAAAGAATTTAACTATTTCGATCTTGGGAAACTAATTATATGGGATGAATTAGCTAAATTACAAAATACAGGATATATATACTATCATTTTCCATCATGGGCTGATGGAAGTCGGGATATAAATGGTGCATGGATTGCACCAGATCTAATATTTGAAAAGAATCACCAATTACTTGATTCATCAAAAGTACTTATAGTATTTTTGGCGAATAGCATATATTGTGGGTCTGATACAAAATATAACTGGTTCTGTTCATTATCGGAAGAACAGATTTTACAAGGAAAATCAATGATAAGCACATTATTTAGGAAAGCCTTGAAATAAAGCTCTTTTTTTATACCGTACATAAAATATAATACACAATATTACGATAATAAAGAGAACTATAATGAAAATAATATAAATATAACTATTATCATCACGGCTTCCAAATTCGGAATAGTATTGTGTCTTAGCTGAATCAATATGACAGGTTCCATATTTAGAACAAAAACGTTTCTTAACTGATTCTACCTTATCATCGTAATTTTTTACAAAGCTTGCTGGGCAGTGTATATTTTGAATTTGTGTCAGAAAATTCCTGTTTTGTTTTATTATTCTCCGTCCATAATATCCATACATATTAATAATATGGGCACTTCCTAGAAATGCAATTTGAAAATCAAGTTGATATTGAATTGGCAATAATGTATCACATAATATTCTTGCACATTTATTTGTAATCATATAAGCATGCATACACATAAATCGTCCAAACATAATAGTTGGCGTATTCTTTAAATGTAATACTCCATAATAAACTGCATCAAGTAAATATATATCGGTGTTTTTAGGGATATAACATGCATTTACTATCTTCCAAAATTGTTCTCGCGATAACTCTGTAGTAATATCATCTTCAAATATTAAAGCACAAGCATTATTGTTATCTATAATTTTTTTATACGTTCCAATATGACTTAATATACATCCTATTGCGCCTAATGTTAACGATTCGTGACTTGTTCTTTCTTGAGATTTTATATCATTTTTTAATATTTCAAAATGTTTAGGATCAATTATATTTTTATATTGGATAGCTTTTTCCATTGTTCTTGTATCGATTGCAGAAAAACGTGTGATATTTTTAAATCCTAAATAATCTAATAAAAGTTTACATAAATTACGTCGTTTTATATTATCATCTAAATTTATATAGTATACTGTAGTATTGGGAGTAATGGAAATATTCATATATTATTTAGAAGATAAAAATTATATATAACTTAAAAAAGAATTACATAACTTAATTAATAAAAATGAGACAAATAGCAGAAAATATTTGTATGACTTTTGCAAGTTTATACTTTATTGGAGGTATAACAACATTTAGTGTTTTATATGCAAGTAACATTTACAATTCCAAATATGTATACAAGGAGTTTCAAATGTTTCCTATAAATCCAGTATTACCGGTGTCAACCAACATTCCATTGTATATATGTAATATGTGTACGTACAGTTGGCTTGTTTTCGGTGGAATGATTATCAAATCATTATGGCTGGCATCTATTTTTCCTATAACATGGTATGATATAAGAAATGATTACAAACATAAAGGATTCTATCAAAAATATTTTATACCATACCATAAATACTCTCCACAATATATAAAATTTAAGAAACCCATATATGACAAAATATTTCGTACAACATCTATCAAGCGTGATAGATAAATAATAAATCATTTAGGTTCTTGTTCTTCATCTGTAAAATATATATCTCTATTATGATATATAGTATCATCATCTACTATATTTTTGGATATATTTTCAAACTTTTCACCTTCTAACATTTTTATAATAAATTGGATAGAATAAACTCCACATTCGCTTCCTTTTCTTTGATGTTGATGTTTATTATAATTTTTTGTTGGTATATGACACATCAAATCTGTTTTATTTTGATGAATTGATGCGATTTTTCCGCAATTTTCTTTTATAACTTTTTCTAGTTGATCCATATGTTTTTTAACATCACTATTAGGCGCCTTTCCATATGAGTCGAAGAAATATATTTGACCTTTATCAAAATCAGCAAATAAAGCATTCCAATGTTCTCCGGGTTTTCCTGTCGGATCTGTGTTATAAATAATTCCTATTTTTGTTTTTCCGGCTTTCCATAGGTTTTTATAATCTTCATCAGATTTCTTATAAAAGTCCACAGATTGAAAATCTCGAGGCACAGCTCCTAAAAACTTAAAATCTTTATATTTTTCTTCAAATTGACTAAATACCTTATCGATATTATCGGTGTTTAACCATTTCTTACTCTTCGCAGGACCAGGAGGACGATAAGTTTTTGTCATTAATATCCTTCGTTCTTTTTCAGGCATTGACATTATAAAATATTGTTTACCCCAACAACGTTGCGATTTACATTTCGTAGATAAGCGTTCTCGTAGTTTTTTTAAAAGATATTTTTTATATTTTCTTCTTACATCATCCAAACCATCTTCTTTACTAGCTTTATAATGTAATAACTTTTCATGATTATCATCAGTCAATAATCTTATTTGTTTTTTAGGAAATTCTTTGTTAAATGCATTACTCATCTCAATTAATACATTCAAAGTCATACATGAACCATGACTATAGTTAATACCCGGCGCACATTTCATATCATCGTGAACTTTAGAACCCACTTCATCTGTAGATATAGATGATATATTTTTCATTATATTATTAGAACTATAAATTTTTTTGAAGTAATTGAAAAATTAAGATTATGCGGTAAAGAGAATAAATATATTTCCATAATAGATACTATATGAACATAGATATATACTTATCGAACTATGATAACCTAGAGAAAAAAATAGTATATGACTTTTCTGCAGGATCTGGTGGATTAGCAGATTATATTAAATTTTCAACATATTTATTGAATTTATGTATCAAATACAATATTAGAATGTATTTTATGTTAGAAAATAATCTAATTGATAATTTCATTAAATTAGCATACAATAAAATGTATATTCGAAGAAACGAACTCACTAATCCTAGAAATATTAATAATATAAATGATCTTATTAACATAGAGGCTAATATTTTTAACATTATCGGATCATGCCCAATGTATAATATACCAAATAGCGAACTGTATGGAAGTATATCATACTTAGCGAATAAAATATTTTATTTTACAAATGAAATCAAAACAAATGCAGTAAGTTTACCTTTCAGTGATAAGAAATATATTTCTATACATTTGCGTCTTGGTGATAAATATTTAGAAACTGATAAAAAATTTGTAATTGTCCCATATGATGTCAGAAAGTTTGATGAAACCAATTTATTTCATTTTATTGAGGGTAATGCTGAAAAAAATATATTCTTTTGTTGTGATAATTTACAATATAAAAAAATGATAAAAAATAAATATAAGTTCGTTAACATAACTGATTTTCCCATAGGTCATACTGGATTATTAAATACAACATATGAACAAGCTAGAGATTGCGTAACGGAGTTTTATTTGTTAGTAAACTCAGAACATATATATGCCACATCATATAGTGGATTTTCTATTGTATCTGCCAAATTTAATAATATACCGTTTGATACGATATAAACTATAAAAATTGAAAAAATAAATAAATATATAAAAATAATATGAAATAATAATATGAATCGTCAAAAAAAGAGGAGTATATCACCCCTTGATACTGAACACATAAATGAAGAAATAAATGATATACAGGAAGAGATAAAAAATGTTAGAACACGATGTTTAGAGAAAAATACAGAATATAAAAAACAAATAATTGATTCAATTCATACTAAATTTGGCAGTATGCAAAACAATAGAAACTATACAATGTTAAATAAACTAGTAAATAAAGTAATAAAAATGTATCCAGAATTAAAAAAAGATAAAAGTAAAATCATCTCAAAAATATTAAAAGACACAGACGATGAAAAAAAAAAAAATATATATCAAGAATATGATAATTTTGATAGAATAAGTATCGATAATAAGATTTATTATAGAAATAACAGAAAAAAAATAATAGTTAACAGTAATTTAGATTTAGTCGGCGTGTTTATACAAACCAATAATATATACAAATATATATTATTTCATTGAACGCATATTGAATCTATGAAGTTCATAATTAAAGCATTATTTTTTATAACTTTTCCATAATGTTCTTCCTGTGTAGGTAAATTTTCAATGTACATAAACAATTTTTGTGCTTTATCATTATTTTTTCGTAAAAACTTAAGTTGTTCCCAGGTATGTATTAAAAGTGGTAAATGGTCACTAAACCATTTTCTATCTCGTTTAACAGTAGTACATAACGTTTTTTCTACTTTCCAATAATATACTTTATCATAAGTATACTTTGCAGGTAATTCTAATTTTGTTATTAGATCAACTAATTGTTTGATAAAATTCAACTCAGACTCTTGTTCTAATAATGAATTGAAATCTTTATAAGCATTTAAATCTTGTATTTTTCTAATTAATTCGGGATCATTAACAATATCTTTATATTTATCTGGAATGTTAACATGTATCAAAAATTTAATGAAATTTTTATTGTCCGCCGGATACATTAATTTTTTCGCGAAATCAATATAATAGATATTTTTAAATTTTTCGATAGCATCTCTCTGTATACTTTCTTTTACTTTTGTGACATATACATGAGGTTTTTTAAGTAGTTTCCAATTGTTTTTATCAATCTCTTCATTTATAAACTTATCTCGTTCTTCAACCATAAAATCTAAAAATGTCGAATTATGTTGTTCTATGCTATTAGTGATAATATTTCTAATTCTATCATTTTTCGTAATGATCTTCTCAATTAATGTCGTTTCTAAATTATTTAATGACTGTGCGATCCATATATCACATTCAAAAGGGGACATATCTATTTTTGGAGGGTATAGAAACTTGGAAAATTCACATACATTTTTTTCATAGTTAACATAATCCCCAATTTTATCTTTTGGTAATAACTGAATTAAACAGCCTTTTTCCATACCTGTCTCTATTGATCGAAAAGGCTCATCTATGTTAGTATCTTCTATAAATTCTTCACGAGAATTATATTCTTTAATGGTATTTTGCCAAAAATCACATTCTTCCAGGTCACAACATTCCATTTGAAGCTGTATCTGATCGTAGTAATATTTAATATTATAAAATGGATCCGAATCATTTAATTTTCGAAACAGAGGACATTTTACTTCTAACATTCGTCCAACATATTTAGTTTTATGTTGATTGTCTAATTTATGTTTTCCAATAATTCCATCCGGACTAGCTGCTAAAAAATCATATTTTTGATGTTTGACTAGCCCTAACTCTTCAACTTGAACGTTCATGCGATATTCATAAACCATAGTAGCAATTTGCTCTAATTTAGTCCCATGATAGCATGCTATACTTGGCTCAAAAGGTATCTTGGTTAATTTTTTCAAATAAAATTTGTAAAGTGGCTCATGTTGATTATCTCCTAATATACATCCTACTTCACTAGCAGTTATATTTGATTCTCTCAATTCATACCATTTTGGAGAACGTTGTGGAGGGTACTCTATTGTAAGTAACTGTGAGAGTATCTTTGATACTCTCATATTTTCTTCAGTTAGTTGATCGTTAATTTGTTGCTCATCATGCACCCATGAATCTGTATAAGGTCTTAAACTTGATTTTGTAGGACGCTTATATACAAATTTCTGTTGAGGATATGTATATACCATCTTAGTAACAGGCATTAATTCCTGTATAGATGATTTTCCTAATTTTTTTAATATATTTTTCATATCTACAGGTTGTTTACTTGTATCATTTTCGGATTTTGTTTCTATCAAGTGTTTTTTAACAATAGTCTTTTTCGATATATCTTCATCCATATCGAACATCGCCCAAACATCATTTTTATTCATATATTCTTATGTTTAATATGTTATTTGTGTTTTAAGTATATATTTCAATTTTTATATTTTTCAATCAAATAATTGGCCTAAAACTTTTATCCAGCTCTACTTTAACGGATGGATAATATGCTTCGTAGAACAAAAAAACAATAGTTATAGTTACCATCAAATTTATTTTATTAGCTTGTGTTAACTCTTCTTTCGATATATAGGTTAATATTAAATAAACGCAAACCATAAAGATTACAATTCTTATTATTTTCTCAAATACATTGAATTGAGTAAACATATATAATAATCATAGAAAATTTATATATATATTATTTTCTATGTTTTTATTATAAATGTATTCCGATATAAATCCGCAATTTAGTTATAATAAATCATTACCAGCAGATACTAGTGATCAATATGAAGAAACACCGGCTTTTTCGAAATTTCAAGATAAATATGGCGTAACAAACCAAATGAGTGAATATTATTGTGGTGGTGGATCTTCTGCTGCTATACGTGGAATGCAATTAGAAAATACGCCAGTGAGTTTATTATTCTTTTCTGATGAAAATATCAAACGTATACAAAGACATATTAAAGATGCAGTTTTAGAAAAATCCAAAGGCGCATTTAAACTGAAAGTGGATCAAGACATTTCTGATGTACTTATAGTTATGAGGGCAATTTTTCTTGAACACGGTTTAAATATGCCAACACAAATCAAAAGACAAGTTAAAATACTTAATAAAAAAACATTAGATTATATACTTCCGAATATGATGTCTAACATAAAACAACAATACAACTATATAAAAGAAATAAATAATCCACACAGAAATATACTGCCATTACCTTTAAATGTCAATAGTAGCCAACGTGGAACAATACCATCAATGACAACGATATGGCAATAAAAATTATATTTTTTTGTCAACGTATATTTGTTGTTAACATAACAAAATTTTTATGTTGATGAAAAATATAATGACAGAATATTTGAAAAATAATAAAGATAATAAATAAAAGAATTTTTTTATATGGTCGAAATTATCTTCTCTATATCAATAATTTCTGAAGATTTTATTATAAAATTTTGCCTAATATTTTCTTTACAATAAAGATTTGTTACTGTTTCTGTATCTATTTTTGTAAATACTTTCATTTCATTATATACATAACCTTTATTTATTCCTAAAAATAAAACAGAACCATTGTCAGTTCCAAATATGTTTTTTAATTTTATAAAAACAGGCGAACCTGAATATCCATCAATTGATGTGATATCACCTAAAAGACAATCCATTTCTTCGTAAATACTTGATGTTAGTGTTCCTTCTCTGTTAAAAGGAAATAGCGTATTCGTTGTATATCCGCGCATATAAATGGCAGGATAAGGAGACATATAACTTAAATAAGTTGTATATAACTCTACAAAGTTAACTATATTTTTATTTTCTAGTGCATAAACTTCTCCATTTATTTCTTGAATTTTTATCATACATAAATCACATTGATTATCTGGATGAAAAAAAACAGTTTCGTTTCGTACCAATTTAATCAACGTGGAATATTGTTTAATCATATTATTCTCAGCGCTTATATATGTTATATTATTTTCAATATTTTCACAAATCATATGTTTATTCGTAACAACATATATACCGTTGTTTATTTTATAGAAGAATCCGGTTCCTTGTGCAATATTTTTATTTTCTGGATATATTATTTTACATACCAATGTAAAGTCAAATAATCTAGTTGGCTGTATAATTCCTTCAATATTATATATTTTTCCTATTTTTGGATATTTATATATACGATTAAATATATTATTATTGAATTGCTGTGCCATATGTTGCTACCTATATGTCATCATATCATATAATATATAGTATATTTTTCAATTTTTATATGTTTATAAACTTATGCAATATTCATATATTATTGAAGTAAATATGAAATGATGTGTAAAAAATTCGTATATATTGTAAAAGTATACTTGTGTTAACTTACTGTTGTTAACATAACAAAATTACTATTTTTTTGTTATGTAAACATATAGATGAATATAGATAATAAAACTTTATTTTTTTTCGTCGTGGCAATGATATTTATAATATATGCTTTTTCGAAAATAAATATAGAACTTAATATAATATTTGGAACGTTAATAGCAGGTGCCGTAATATATTTTATATATATGTATCGTTCAGAAGAAAAACAGAACGAAGATAAAATAAACACATACAAAAAAACATTAATAGTACCACATTCTGAAATAATAAGTCAATATGATGATATAGCACAATATTTATTTTCAATCCAAGATTTTTATATATATAACCCTAATTCTTACGATGAAATAGTCAAAGAACTAGAAAATTTTTTTAGGTTATATGAAGAGACTCTAGTTAACTCAAAATATGCAGGACGTAATTATGAAATGATGAATCAAAAGAAGAATCATATAAAAAATGCATTACATTCTATTATCTATAGATTTCCAACGGACAAAGAATATACGGAGAAACTAGAAACTGCCATAGTTGTTATAGATAAGTTATTAAAAAAGTATTTAGATGAAATAGAAGATTTACAAAAAAAATACTTATATGAACATGGGTATAATAACGAAACCAAAGTAATAGATAGAACAGGAATAATTCCATCTAATTCATATGGTGACGATAAAATGTTTACATACAATTTGTTCTAATGCACATCTAATTTTGGAATTGAAGAATCTATTATATTTTCTGGTGGAGTACCATAAATATAGTGTTTTTCTATAATTTTTTCAGGGACGATATTGGCCATTTCATTTTCAGTTAAATAGTTATACAAAAACAAGGCCGTTGTCACGATTATGATCGTTATTCCAATATAAAACATACGATCTTTTTTAGTTAACGTTTCCATACTAATATTTTGAGTCAGAACATCATCAAGAATATCGAACCATGTATTTTTTATACCGATTAATATATCAATTATAGATTGTTGATGCAATGGTACAATTACATTATCAATTTCAATTTCGTCAATTTCCTTTTTAGGAACTATCTTAGAAGCTTGTTTTTTTTTCTGTTCGAAATCCTTATTAAATTTAGTTGGATCGAATTTTACAAAATCATTGTTGACGTTAGATAAATCAAAATCTTTAGGATTAGCTTTTGATATGTTTATATCATCGTCAGTAAAACTGCCAGAGCTATTAATATCAGAACTATCTGACATGTTATGTATACAGACAGGATATAAAAAATAAAATCAAAAAGTTCAACATCATCTAGGTTGTGAAAAAATTGACTTATAAATATAATATAAAGAAATATATCTTATATATTATAATATATGATTTATATGTTATGTTCATGTGGCGCATTACTCCGGCATAAACAAATAGTATACGAAGATGAAATGGAAAAATTATGTGATGAATTTAATATAACATATGATATGATATCATCTGGAGTTATGGACGACGATGATGAATTTAAAAAAAAGCAAGCTGATATTATAAATAAACTGTGTGATAAAATTTGCTGTAAAGTTAATATGATGACTTATGTTTCTGTTGGTAAGTTGATAGTTGGATAAATTTTTTCTGTAAAAATAGAAAGTATATCAGTTATTTGTTTCTTAGACAGATTTAGTTTTATTTTAGTTATCGTTCCTGTCATGAAATTTATGAAATGTAATGTAAGATGATGAGTTTGTTTATCACTATCATATAGTTGATGATATAGTATGGTATATATAACTTGTTGTATAATATGTTTGAGTGTGATATCGCGAGTGCATTTAATATCATATATATTATCATCATTATCTATGAAATCAATTTCTCCAATTAGATTATATTTATTGATAGGTATGGGAACATTAATTTTATTAATAAGTATTGTTTTTTTTTGCACAAATATGTATATTTTGTCGAACAAATCGGTATATTCTGTCGATAGATCGATAAAATATTGATCGTTGTTTTTTGTATGAAAATAATGTTGTGTTTCAAGAGAATATATATATCTTATAATATAAAGCAAATATTTTCTGATTATAGTTTTATTATCACAATATAAATAGTTTTGATATGCTTCTTTTAATTGATCTAAATTTGATAATATGAAAAACTTGTAATAATAGTTTGGTATCGTATGTTCTAAAGAATAAGTATTTAATATGTTTTCTATTTCAATATATTTTTTCCGGTCGTTATTATTTAAAATATTATAATAGGCGAAAAAAAGCTCTTTTATAAATTTGGACATAAAATTATCAATTTGCTCTATTTTAGATTCATAAATATTTATAATTTCTTTTATAGATTTGTTATTTTCCATACCATAATCACATAAGGCTGACAACTCGTATAGTTTATTTTCTGGACAGTTATCTAAAATTTTTGTTATTTTTTTTTCTGATGAAATTATATTTTTCTCAACTATGTCTGAAAATTTAAATTTATTTTTGCCATTTATTTCTTCATTCATAATATAATTTCTATTTGGAATTGTAGAAAACCATTGATTAAGGTTAAAAATATACTCCTTCTGTACAATATTAAATATACACCGTGAAAAAATAAATATGTTCTTTATAGCTCTTGAACATGCCACATATAATAAATAACGGTCATGATTATGTTTTTCGTGTGTGAAATATCGTTTATTGATAAGACATGTCTCAGCATCAATTAAAATAGTATATTTCCATTCTAATCCTTTTGAACCCATATATGTTAATATGTTAACATATCCTTGTTTAGGAATATATGGTATGTTACTTGTTTCTTCATTAATTTCATCATAGAATTGTTGAAATTTTATACCATTTTTATATAAGACATTAGTAATAAAACATAATCCATGAGAGTAACCATAGGGACGCATACGTCCTCTTGTTGGAGATAAAATTGCGAAATCGCTTAAGTCTGTATTGATAGATAATTTTTTTAAAAGTCCCACGATATTTATTTCAAGATCGTGTTCATTTTGGTAATGAACTATAACAGGAAGTCTATTATTTGGTCCTAAATTACATGAAATATGTATGTTTTTATCTGGACGTAGAAATTGTGAAAAGTCAACAATTTCTTGATATGATCTAAAATTACGAGTTAAATAAAATGTTTTGGCCGAAAAATTTGTTAAATATTTATCACTAGAACCTCTAAATTGAAATATGTTTTGATTTGGATCCCCAATCAAGTTGATGATACAATTATTTTTTTCTTTTAATAAACATAAAATTGTATATTGTGTCTCATTTAAATCTTGTGCTTCGTCTACATATATTGATTTAATGTTCTTTAGTTTATTGTTTGTTTGTATTATTTCCGGAGACGTATTTTTGAGATATATCATGAATACATAAGATAATATGGAAACATCTATCTGATTATTTGTATCTATGATGCTTTTAGCGAAACTATCAATTGTTTTGATATGGTGTTCATCAATACAGGTAGCTCTATATTTTTTGGTTTTATTTAGAAAATCATTTTGAGTAAGTCGTGAATATGTTAATATTAAAAGTTGATTGGTAGATAATATACCATTTTCAATGATATGTTTTGCTTTTTGAATTACTGTAAATGTTTTAGCGGAACCTGCAGTAGCTATTAGTTTCGTATCTATATGTTCATTAAAGTTAATATATGCGTTTTGTTCGTCTGTCAAATTATACATTATCTATTAACTATAAATATAATAATTTCTATATGATTTTGTCAATTATACAGGCTATAGGCAATAGTGCGAATATCTATAAATTTTTTCTTGTGTAGTATTATAAAATATGCAAAGTAAAGAAGTTCAATTATTATATAACGGACAACCTAATAAAATACCAATTAAACAATTTGTACTTAATGAGTTATGCGATCATGCTTCTATTGTGATGATAGCAAAAAGAGGCCGAGGTAAAAGTTGGGTTGTTAGAGCGATATTATATCACTATGCGAGAAAGATTCCAGTTGGATTGATTATAGCACCAACTGATAGAATGACTGGTTTTTATAAAAGTTTTATTCCCGATTCATATATTTATTATAAATTTAATAGTGACATAATTAACCGTATATTAATACGTCAGAAAAATATAATTGTCAAGAACGATGAACGAATAACGAAAGGATATTCGGAAATTAATACAAGTGCTTTTATAGTTATGGATGATTGTCTAGCTGATAAAGGTAAGTGGGCTAAAGATGCAACAATTTCAGAATTATTATTTAATGGGCGACATTATCATATAATGTATATATTAACGATGCAATTTTCACTAGGTATAATGCCAGAATTAAGGGGGAATTTTGATTATGTATTTTTATTAGCTGATGATACGTTCAGTAATCAAAAAAGAATATTTGACCATTATGCGGGAATATTTCCAAATTTCGAGGCATTTAGACAAATTTTTCGGCAGTTAACTGATAATTATGGATGTATGGTTATAAATAATCGCGGGATTAGAAACAATTTCTTTGATAAAATTTACTATTACAAAGCTCCAAATTTGGAGAATGTACATATAAACATCGGATGTGATCAGTTTCAAAAATTTCACGAAAATAACTATAATAAGAAATGGGTATTACGAAATAGTATTTTTAACGATACTTGTGATCGATTCGATAAAAATAAAATAATGGGAAAAAAAATAATTGTTAAGAAAATAAAAAATGAGGTAGAAGAATATGGAAAGGATAATAGACAGAGACGATATTAAGCTTGACTAATAAAAAATTTATTGATTTCATTTTGTTTTTTTCTATCAAAATGTGTTTTACTGAATATCCATGGTTCGCTCTCTGTAAACATTGATGTAAAAATTTCGCTAACGTCTTGATTATCAAATGCACTATTATCAATTATATAATTATTTATAATTTCTGGTTTTTCCTGGAATTTTTTTGTAATACCTATAGTCAATAATAAAATTCCAATAAATATTAGAATAATCAACAATGTTTTGGATATTATCATATAGAATAAGTAAATATATTTTTATTTATTCATATATTATGAGAAGTATACATTTGTTTCATTTGTCGTAGTTGTTGTTCTATTTGTTCCTTATTTTCTTTAATTTTGGCAATATTTTGTTCTTTTTGAATTATCTGCGTTGTTTCACTTCTAATTTTTTGCTGAGTTTCATCTAATTCTTTTGCTGTTTTGGTGTGAGGTAGCGTTTGTTCTGATTGTTTTTTAGCACGAGACTCTTCTATTTTTTTTCTTAATCGTTCTTTTGTTGCTTCAGGATTTCTATTTAAGTGTGCAATATAATCTCTTGGTTTTTTATCTTCATGTTCTTCTTGCTCGTCTTGCTCTTCCGGTTCTTCCTGTTCGTCTTGCTTTTCAGGAGTTTCTGCTGTAGCCATACTTGCTTCTCTAACTTTATCTTTAACACGTTGTTTATGTTGTTTCTTTTGAATTTCAAGATTCTCCTTATGTCGTCCAACTAGTTCATTTAGATCTTTCAAAGTTTGTTTTTGTTTTAGTTCAGATTCGTGTGGTTTCTTCATAATTTTATTTAAGTCTTTATTTGCATATCGTTCTTCTTCGACTTGATCAGAAGAAGGACATATGGGCATCCATTTTCCAACAACACCACGGAAAATATCATGATATTTATCTTTTTGGCGTAATTGTTTGAGTTTTTTTTCAGCTTCTTTATTTCCATCTATTGTATCATCAAAAACACCACGAACTTTAAGTGCACGAATATTGCAATTCATAATCCCTTCTGGAGAAACAAATGATAGTAATACAATTTTTTGTCCGGGAATAGGGTCATCTTCATCTAAATGATCGATTTTTGTGTATTTTTCAGAATCCTGAGTTATTATACCGGTAGTATCGGTGATATCCTCCTGAAGTCCAAATTCAACAATATCAGTTTTTTCTGTACTTGTCATTATAAAAACTTATATATAATATAATATGCTTTCTGTACGCATTATAGATTTAGAATAAAATAGAATTTTGTAAAAAAATATAGATTGTTATTTATATAAATATGAAACATAATTACAGAAAAACATATGGGAAATATGTTAGGAAAAATTTAAAAGGTGGAATACCCTTTCCTTTGGGAAATGGAATTTGGGTTGATAATGACATACCCTATGATCCTTATATAGCACAACCATTCGGTTATCCTTATCCTATAGCAATGTCAATGGAAGATCCATTTGAATATTTTTATGAAGATATTTCTTATCCTATTGGACTTGCCGGATATAATATTCCATCGATATTTAATGGATTCTTTCTAGACGGTTCTATTGTTAATATTCCTGTGGGACACTACGAAGAATATGAGGTTATTGGACAAGATATAAATGGATTTATTTATTTGAACAAAATAGAACGAAAGAAAGAAACCGCACAGGCATCAACATCACCAATGCAAGTAACTGCGTGGACTCTTGACATGATTACAAAAGATGTTGCTGAAGTTATGTTAAAAGTATTTGGATCTACATGGAAAGCCAATTTAGTTGATATTGCTACATATCTTTATACAACATCTCATAATTCGGCTACAAATGAAGAAAAGAAAATATCAGCCGCCGAAATTTATATAGCAAGTTGTTTTGTCGACTCAAATCGAGCCGGAACATTGGGTCAGGCTCAGGCACCGAATTATGCTAAGGCTGTAAATGCATCTGGGATGATTAATAATTTATTGCCTAGAAACACAATTGTTATAATTGATACTAGAAATTTATCTAATTTACCTACAAATCAGCTAGGAATGATATATGTATCTACATCTGTGCATCCTGCCATAGCTAATCAAGAAATAGTGATAGATCCAGGTATGTATAAAGATTGGCGACATCCGGGCGGTGCATGTGGATTTTGTGATATAAAAAGTCCTCCTGATGAAGTTTTTAATAAACTTCTTATGTATATGTATATATATTTAGTTAATAAAGGAAAGACTGTATATATGATATCATCTAATTTACCATATACAATGTTTCCAATCAATGTACTAAATATGCCAGGAAATATTCTTAGTGTTCACAAGAATTCTGGACCAGATGCATTAACAACATTTGTTAATAATAATGGAGATAATCAAAAATTATTGGTAGAAACAAGGAAATTATTTCCTTGAATGGTAAAATAAATTTATTTTTAGTTCATTTCGAATAAAATATTTGGTAGCTGATTTGGTATTTGAATTCCATTTGTGACAAGACTAAAGGATGCCGGGTCACTTGTTTCGGATATATTTTTTGATTCTATTAATGATGATTGATAAATTTCATTCATAGGAGGCATTATGGGTTTGTTTACTACTACAGGAGAAATTTCATTTGAGTCATAACATTCAAAATATACATGAGATATAAACACGAAGGCAATAAAAACGACAAGAGGAATAAGTAAATTTATATTTTTATTTTTTTGATCTTTTTTTTCATTTTTCATATAGATATACACTACAACACCTGCAAATAATCCAATTATAATTGGATTTTGAATTATATCCCAAATATTCATATATTAAATGTAAACATAAAATTTATATGAGAATTTAATTTATTTATTCACTAAAATGGTTTTCATCTTTATCATTTAGTTTACGAGTAATACTAATACCATCTAAACCATTACGATGTTCAAGTTTGACATTATTAGAATTTAATTGATCATTTTGTTTTTCATTATTTCTGTGATTAATTGAATCTATGGCATTCATAATCAATGCTGTATCATTTAGTTTTTTTGGTCCTTTTTTTCCAAAAATATTAACAACATCTTCGGCTGGCTGAGGGCTAATAGGTTTGGTATTATTTAAAGGGAAGTCTAGATTATGTTCAGGGCTAGCTACAGGTACAGGTAAAGGCATAGTTTTATTATTAGGAACTAATAAATTTGTATTAGTTTGAGCCGGATTTGTTTGTAAGAATTCACCAAGATCAAGATTATAATCATCATCTTGATGTTCATCAGAATTATAGTTTTCTTCAAGTAAATTAACATTGGAATCTTTATGTAAACAATCTGTAATCATATGTTGAATATTTTCCATGTATTGTTTTTGAATTTCTTCTATGTCAGTATTAAGATATTCACTTAGGATATCTTTCATTGGCAAAGTTTGTATAATAGCATTTTTAATAGCCGTTTTAATATGAGTGTAAACTAATTCTTTGTTATTTTTATATGAAAATAATCCAGGATTATGAAATACGGTGTTGGCTGATTCAAGATAACATTTGTGTATAAATAAATTAATATTAAGTGTATCATGAAATTTATCCTTTACGAATTTCGGATCTTTCTTGGCACAAGTTAATAGGGAAATATTACTTTTTACAACAGCGCGAATTAGATCATCGAAAAATTCGGGGATCTGACTTTTATTACGAATTCGTTTAACTTCATCATCTATCATTGTATCATTCATTTTTTTCAATGATATCAAGAAATATTGAAATAATACATCGATTCCAGGATTTGCCAATTCAACATTTTCTTTATATTTTTTTTCATATGTTATAGCTTTTGTATAAATAGATAACAACCCTTCATATATTAACGGAGTAAGTGTGTTAATTAATAATTCCGTGAAAATATCTTTCGTATCAACGGCAGCCTTGCCAAAACACGGTAAAGTAAACGAGCCGGTATTTTTCGCAATATCAGTTTTTTCCATATGTTAGTAGACGAGATATATATTTTTATAATTATACGCAATTATATATAACATAAAAATTGAAAATCAAAGTCTTTGTACGTTAACATATAAAAATAGTTCATATTGAATGAAGCCAGTTATAGCATATGCGCGAGTATCATCTAATAATCCAGATCAAATGTTATCACTAGGAAATCAAATTACTCAATTAAAAAAATCAAATAACATCGTAATTACACATATTGGTTCTGGAGGTAATGGATTGCCAGAGAAGCTAAAAGAAGAAATATTACATACATATGATATGTATGGCCATGTCCTACTGCAGGTTATAGCAATAGATCGTTTGACACGAAATATAGCTGATATTGATTTTCTAAAGAAATATGTTGGATATATTTATGTAAACGACGAAGATAAAACATATGAAATGAAAACAGAATGGGATTTAGTATTACATAAGATTATAGATGCTGTTAAAGAACTTGATACAATAAAAATAAGAAGTATACGGAATCATGAAAATGAAAAAAATGATGATGAAAAAAATGATATTGTTGTTTCGCAACGATGTTTTATGAATATGCAACAAAAATGTGATACGAACCATATTGTTTTACAAAGATGTAATATTGCGGAAGATATTATAATAAAGTTGGAAAAATTCATACGAGACTCGCAAAACTTGGATAATCTTAAAAGTTGGGAAAAGTTTTTCACACAAATGAATATCTTGAAACTTGATGTTAACAATGAACGAAATTTATATCGTAACTGTTTAGCGACATATAACCAGAACTCACGTAAACGAATGAGAGAAGATGAAAAATATGAAATTGAATTTAAAGATGTATATGATTATGTTGTGAACATACTTCGAATACATAACTATAATTGTGATGAAAATATTTTAAAAGAATTCGTTAAATGTAATATTTTATTTGGGAAAAGATCAAATAATGAATTAATAGTGGAACATATTATTCAGTTAACACGCAACTTAGATATAACCAATGAAGATATAAAGACAATAAGGAAAATCATATGTAGACATCGTTAATTACATTTTTTTATTATATTGTTTATGCACCATTATTACCTCGGCGATTTAAAAAATCTGCTTGTTTCGGTTCAAGACAGACACAGCCACTGTTGTTCCATCCATCATTACATGTATAGGATGATGCAACGTATTTCCCTTTTTTAACTAGCTTATTATCTTCTAATGCAAATGGAACAGGCCATTGTTTTGAACAACAAGAAGGACTACACATATTATAGTTTAACCCCATACTGACAGGGTCAAGAGGATTATCGAATTCTCCATAAACAGACTGACCGCCAGCGATGTCTTTAGTAGCCCACGGGGGTTCGGCTATTCCGGGCAATTCGATAAAACCATCATTGTATGCTTGTTGATCAATAAATGGTTGGTATGCGCGAGGATTCATATAATCTCCACTTCTACCTGTATTTTGCATTGATTCAAAGTTTGTGTAAAATATGTATATTAAAACGAGAATAATTGCGATGACTAATATGTTGTTTTTCGTGAGAATCATAATATATATTTATATATGAAAAAAAAATAAATTATCGAATAAAAAATCTATTTTTTATACAGCGGGGACTATTTTAAATGACACGATTTATTTTTTATTATATTCAATAAAATGGACATGTTTTTTTGAATTTATATGTTTATCATAGCATGTTTTTGTAAATGTTCCAAAATGACATATTTCACAATAATATATGAATTGTTCTTTTCTTTTCATTTCTGTACTATGATTATTAAGTATATGAGATTCGTAGTTATGAATATTTATTGTTGAATATTCACATAACTTACATATATGATTGGTTCTTCCTGTTTTTTTTGTTATTCTTTTTCCTGTTTTATGTAATATTGTTTCATTATGTTTCATAAAAGAATTCCTAATATTTGTTTTATAATTACATTTCTCACATATATATTTATATTCACTCATTACATGTATATCCTATTTTTATTTTTATATAATTTATTCATATATAGATTTTTTTGCGCGTTTAAAAAATAAATAAATTTTTTCTCTATATAGTATATAGAAATGAAAAAAAAACCAAAACTAAAAATTAAAAAAAATTGTGATTTTATGAAAACGAGCAAAGACAACATAAAAAATATAGTTAGACAAAATGACATACTAAACATAGTTAATAATCTTGCAATCAATACAAATAAAATAGTAATACATGCTTATCATTTTTTAAAACTATATGTTTTACATCTATATGAAAATAACAAAGATTTTCCGACAATAAACAAAGGATTTATTAGGAATGTATTCAAAGTCATTACAATTCGAAAATGCGGAAGTGGGGGGTATACGGATGACAAGATGCCATTACTACTAAAAGATTTAACAAAGTTCTATAATGAACACTACAAAAACACAAGAACAGAAAATGATATATTGTATTATGATAAAATGAGTTATATATTGGCATATGAAGCAATAGATATGATTAAGAACATTGAGAATAATATTCGCGAACATTTTATATGTCACGTGAACAAATTTATAAATTTAACATTTGGTATCAAAGAACAAATAAATAAAATTAATAAAGATACGAAAGATAAAGACATTAGGAAACAAATAAAAAAAGATATATATAAAGAAATTCAATTAGTCAAAAATGATTTAGCTAATGTATCTAACACTGAATTATTATCTAACGAAAAATATCACCAATGGATACAGGAACAAAAAAAATATGTAATACCAAATAAAACAACATTCGATAAAAATAATATCAACTACGATCTAAAATCTAATACAATGGATTATTTGAAACCTATGATATATATAGGTATTCAATTAGAGAAAATATATGATTCTAATGAAGAAAATACTAAACAAATACGATTATTTAACATATTACCATTAAGAACAAATATTATACCTAAAAATATAACACTAGATACTGCAGGTTTAGTACAAAACTTTTCTGAAAATAATAAAATACGGTGCGAAGACTCAAAAAAATATAAGGAAAACAATAAACAATATGAACTATGGAACAGACATTTTAATTTGAATAAAAGAGTATTTAAGAAACATAAATATGAATTTAACTACATGATAAAAACAGATGGTGTATCAGTATCTATTCTTTTCGCAAAACTAAACAACCAAATAAAGACACTTAAGAAAAATGAATATATTGACTATATTGAAAATGTTAAGTGGACAGACGAACTAAAAAAGAAAAAAATAGTTTGTGCCGATCCAGGTCATAGTGATCTTATATATTGTGGTTCAAAAGATGAAGACAATAACTTACAAACTTTTAGATATACACAAAATCAAAGAAGACTAGAAACAAGAACTAAAAAATATAGTAAAATAATAGATAAAGATGCTAAAAATTCATATATCAATAGCAAATCAATAAAACAAATAGAATCGGATTTAAGTGACTACAATAGTAAAACAATTAATTATGATAAGTTTTTATTATATGTAAAAGAAAAGAATAAAATAAATGATTTGTTATTCACACATTATGAAAAATATATGTATAGAAAATTCAAACTAAATAGATTTATAAATACTCAAAAGAGTGAAAGTAAAATGATTAAAAATTTTGGCAATAAATTCGGAAAACCTGAAAATACAATATTTGTAATAGGTGATTATGACAAAGGAGAATACAACATGAAAGGATTAGAACCAATTATATGTAAAAAGTTTAGAAAGATATTTAGAGATGCAGGATATGAAACATTTTTAATTAACGAATATCATACTTCAAAATTATGTAATGAATGTCATAATGAGCTAGAAAAATTTATGTATCATGATAATAAAAAACCAAAACAAAAAGGTAATTCTTGTCTTGTAAATGGATTACTACGGTGTACAACCGTTAAGCCACAGTGCGAGATAATTCATAATCGAGATAAGAATGCAGTTATGAACATGATACATATTATAGAAGAATTAAAATTAACAGGAAAACGACCAAAAGAATATACACGAGAAACTTCATTCCCGCTTCACGGCGATTGTTATGAAAACATAACAATTCATAAGTAGTAAAATCTTATGAGGATATAACCAAATTTTTATGGCGAGACTATATTTTTATTTTCGTGTCATTTAAAATAGTCCCCGCTGTAAAAAGTAATGAAATTATTTGATTTCGATTATATTTTTGATGATATAGTAAATATGTAATGTTTTTTCGGCTGAAATATTATCAGAGACAATACCAATACTGTTTGTTATGTAACAACTGTATTTTAGTAGATCATCTATATTGTCAGGGATAATGTAAAATATGTGGTTTGCTGTATAATATAGGAGTTTTTCCATAAATGCAGTATCGCTATATTTTTTGTCGATAATATATTTTTTTAATTTTTTTTTGGATAGTATAATTTTTTTTGCAAGTTTATATATATTATTATCAAACGGAATAAGAGAATTTCCCCAATAAAATATATTACATTTATCGTTATATAGTCCTAGTATTTCATAGTTAACTGATAAAATTTTTTTATTGCCTGATTTTAAAAAAATATTAAGGATGTAGTTATTATTTTCCTGTTCAAAATTTTCGTCGGTATAATATTCATTATTGCCGATAATATTTTTTATATCGCTTGTTAGGGATAAATATTTTTTATTAATAATATCTTTATATTTCATATAATATATATAAAGATAAAATTGATAATTTTATAATTTGACTTAAATGATAAATACCGTAATTATAAATAATGGCTAATACAGACATAGTCCCTAGTTCAATTAATTTATGGATAGAAAAATACAAACCACAACAAATTACAGATTTAATTGGATGTGAGGAAGAAATAAATATCATAACTCAGTGGTTAAAAATGTATGATGAAAATCGTATGAAATTTTATGAAGAAACACTTAATAAAAAAAGAACTAAAATAAGAGAAAAAAAAGATAGTGATCCTGAAATAAATGAAGCAACTGAATGCGATAATGATAATAATGCTAGTGAAATTGGTATTGTTAATGTTACTGACAGTATAGGTAACATAAGTGAGAGTGAAGGACATATACATAACAATATTCAAGGAAGATTATTATATAGTTCATTGACATTGATTGGCAATCATGGAAGTGGGAAAACTTGTTTAATTATCACTATATTGAAAAGTATGGGTTATGAAATTGAAAATATATGTATGTCAAGTATCAAATCGGGTAAAAATATAACAAATAAAATAAATAATATTATGAAAGGAACGAATATTTTTAATAGTTTGAACAATCGAAATATAATAAAAAAGGCGATAGTAATAGATGAAATAGAAACTATGACGTCACATGTCGAAAAAAAATTTATAGAAGATATATTAAAATTTAATAATGACAAATGGTATTTTCCTGTTATTTTCATATCTAATTTAAAACATTCTCCTTTAATGACATTACTTAAAAAAAATACATTAAACGTGCGAATAAATCAGCCAACAGGGGAAAATATAGATAAACTGTTTAAAAAAATCTTAATTGGAGAAGGAATTAAATTTCAGAGTATAAAAGCAATAAACAAAATTCGGGAGCACATACAGTTTGATTATAGACGGCTACTATATGTTCTGCATGATTTACATGAAAATTATTTGAAAAATATTTTAACCGAAAAAGACATAGATGAATATTGTGATACGTCGAAGACAAAAGATACATATATTGAAATTCATAAAAGTTCAGCTGAATTGATATTAAAATATAAAAATATGGGTGATTGTTTTAGATTATATAGCGGTGAAAAAGTTATAATACCATTAATGATACATCAAAATTATCCAAAATGTATAACAGATTATCAGAATGATGTTAAGGATGAAACATTATTACTTGCCGAAATATCTAATTTATTTTCCGTTGGAGATATTATAGAAAATTATATTTATAGTGAACAAATTTGGAATTTACAGGATGTGCATGGTTATTATACTTGTATAGCGCCAGCATACAAGTTATCTAATATTAATATACGGACAAATCCAGAAAATTTAAAAAAAAAATTAGATTTTCCATATGATTTAAATAAAACATCTATCAGAAAAATAAACAAAAAAAATATCATAAACGCAAATATGTGTTTAGTTGGAATGGATATACAAGATTTAATGTATGCGGGAACATTAACAAAAAAATTAACTGATGATTTACGAATAAATGAATGTGCAAGTTTATATAAAAGTTATCATGCAAAATCTGAGACGATAATATCAATTTTAAAAATTAATAAAATTGATATCGATAAGAAACAACATCTTACACATATAAAAAAATTATATAACAAATATTTACTATTTACAAAAACCTAGTTACAGTGTTTCGGATTTTAAACGCCAGTCTGTGGTGAAAAATGATTTAAATATTTTCGTATAATATGTTATATTGATGGATACTGCAAATAATATGCAGAATATTGCACAAGATAATATAAAATGGCTTGTCGCCGAAGTAAAAAAACTTACTGAAGAAAATACAGAACTGAGAGAACATCTTAAAAAATATACCGCACCATCAAGAAGAAGAAAATATTATGAAAATCATAAAACGGAATTACTAAAAAAAGCACAAGAAAATGAAATTTATAAATTGTATAAACCATCAAAAGAAAAAAAGAGAGAATACAACAAACGATATAATATTAAAAAGAAGAATAACATTGATATGTACAATGCAACAAATATCGATAACTCTTCGACTAATTAAATATAATATTCATCTCTGCGTTTTTTATCTCAATTTATTATACATATTAAATTAAAAACAATATATAAATCTTTTTGCTTATATACATTCAAACGTGTTTTTTATTAAAATTTCTGCAATTATAAACAGAAAAATATGCGTTTATTTTTCTGAAATTTATTTTCCACATATAGTATATAGAAAATATGGAAACAGAAATCCAAGATACCGGACAACAAACAAATACAGAAAAACAAACACATAGAAGTGTAAAAGTAAAATTAAAAACGATACTTAGAAATTACAATGAATTTTATCCTCTTATTCGCGATGTTCTTGTTAGGACAAATCAATTAGTTATTTATGGAAATCAATTTCTAAGAATGTTTGTGTTAGAAAAATATACTGATAATATGAAGATTGATAGACAATTTATTTATAATATCCTTAAGACAATAGGAACACATGAACAAATTAAATATAACAATGATAATAAATATGCATCTATTTTCGAATATTATAATAGTAATCTAAAAAGATTTAAGTTTGATAAAATAAATTTTAAGAACATATCTTTTGTTCTACAATATGCGTCAATTGAAATAGCTACTTGTTTCGAAAATAACTTAATGTGTCATTTTAAGGATCACCTAAATAAATATATAAATATCCTTTTCTTAAAAAACGAAAAAGCAAAAATAAAAGAAACATGTCTAGATCTAAAAGAATGTGAAAATAAAATAAAAGAATTGATTAAAGACATAAAGAATCTAAAATATGATTTGTATACTAACTCTACATTAGTAAGATACGATGGTTTACATGTGAAATGGTTAATTGATAACAGAAATAAAATAGTTCCTATTTTTGAAAAAAATAACATCAACTATCATCTAAAAAAAGATCCTTTGAGTATTTTGAAATACTCTATATACATAAATAAACAAATAGAACAGTTAGGAAAACGTCCATATCAAATAATACCACAACGAAATAATAATGTATATAGACATATTACAATAGATCACGCTGGTATTGTGGATATGTTAGGTAATAATCTTGTTAATACCATAAATATACAAAAAAAGAAACATTATATCATGCTACATCCAAAAGAATGTCAAAAAGATGTGTTTGATGCTGTTTTTAATATGAAGCATAAAATATTTAGACAAGGTAAACATATATTTAATTATCAATTCAAAACGGATGGAGTATCTGCTGTTTTAGATTTTGTTAATCATAGAGTTGATAAATATGAAAAGAAAATAGTGATCGTTACCAAAAAAATAACAAAAAAAGAAATATTGAAGAATCCAAAAAATGACGATGATCTACCAGAATTAGAAAAATTAAAAAAGAATGAAATAAAAGAGATAAATACAAAATATAAACTGATTGGAAACGATCCAGGTCTTAAATCTCTCATGGCAGCTGTCGATGAGAAAGGTAAAGTATTTCAATACAATGCAGTTCAGCGTAGACATGAAACGTATCACAAGTTTGCACATAAAATAAAACAAAAAGAAAGAAAAAGTAATGGAATTGATAAAATAGAAGAAACATTGAGTAAATATAGTTGTAGAACTATGAACATAGAAAAATATTTTGATTTTGTACACTCTAAAAACGAAGTGAATAAAAAAGTATTCAATTTTTATGATGAACCAAAATTCAGAAACATAAATTTTCGTGTATATTGTAGAGAGAAATAATCTGAAGCAAATTTACTAAATAATATTGAAAAATGTTTTAGTGATGATACGAAGAAACCATTATTATTTATGTATGGAAATTTTTCCAGATCATCCGCAATGAAATATTTTTTTCCAACACCATGTAAATGGTTTAGAAAACTAATATCTTCAAGATTCAAAACGATACTAGTCGATGAATTTAAGACATCATGTATTTGTAATATAACTGAACAAGAAAATATTAAATGGAAATATATGGTTAATGGAAAATTGAAAGAATGTAACAAAGTATTATCATCCATCAAAGATACTAACCCGCAAGGGAAAATCGTAAACCGTATTTTTGTGGACAGAGATATAAATGGCGCAAAGAATATTCTCAAAATAGGAAAAAGTTGGCTAAACAACAGAACGCGGCCATCAGTGTTCTGCAGAAAACAAGTTGTAGGGATGCCCTTGATTTAATCAAGGATGAACCACCCATTATAGATTTACGGTTTTTGGATTTTTTTACGATGTCAACTGGCATTAAAAATCTGAAACTCTGTAAATATTGATTGTTCGCAAATAGTAGCAATATGTGTAGCATCCATAACATGTGTTATCGGCTCATCATTAATCACAACATCAGATATATCGGAACCATTATCGTCATCAGTGTATTTGTTATCAATTTCAGAGATCATTTTAGGATTATGTTGGACAGTCATTTTAGGATTTATGGGATATGAATTGTATATTTTTTTTTTATTGTAATATGGTTTTAAACCTTGTTTAGTTAAGTGAATATTATCACAGTTAGCAATTTTGCAATACCCGGAATTCAGATCGAAACAACATATACAATATTTTTTCAAGCATGCACCAGATTTGCAATTATATCCACCTATACATTTTTTATCTGCGCAATTCTTACATAATTTTGTTAACTCCAACATCGATTTATATGTCACATAATTTTCACGGATATCAAAATTTGTTAAGTCTTTTTTCTGGTCGATTATATTATATATATTTTTTCTAATATCATTGACCTGTTGTTCATCCAAACTGTGAGCAAATAAACATTTATCACCGTAAACACATTTATTATAATAAATTATATTTTGGCATAACATTTTTTTAAGATTTTCATTACAATAGGTTGAATTTGTTTGATATGCTGTTTCGTATCTGGGATTATATTTGTGTTCATTTTGAGAGTGCACCTGCACATTACTATTACTTGTAGAAATTTTTGTTTCACACTGCTCTGATTCAGAACAGACATTTTCATCAGTTTTTTTGTGTAGAATGGGTTTTGTATGATCTACTGGTACAGCTTTGGTTTTATCATATTTTTTGGGAGGGGTATGGAATTCATCATTATTTTTTGGTTTTTTTTTTCCGTGTATAAGGCGCCATTTTTTAGTATATTGATTCATTATCTAATATAGTTTAGGATACATATATATCTTTATATCATTTTGCGATAAATATAGTTTACAAAATTTAACATATATAAATATTTTATTTTTGATTTTTGGATATAAATTTTTTGTACTCCTATAATATATTACTTATGTCAAGAACATCTAAAACAACTTTAGATATGGAAGTATTCCTTAAAATGGGATTACCTTCGCAAAATGTGGCGATGCTGTTGAAAGCAGAGAATAGAGATGAAAATGAAATAAATGCCTTTATTGAAAAATATAATGAATCTAGAAATAAGATTAAAAAACTTATTCGTAAGTTTGCAGAGAAAATTGAAGCTAAATATGGCGTACTCGATATGCCCGAACTTATTCGTAAAGGGTTAAAATTTGCAACAAAACATAATTTTAATGATGCCGAGCGTGAAGCATTTAAAACCTTTGTCGTGAAGGGTGATATGGATCATATAAATTTCCCATTCCAAGAAATGGAATATACTGAAATGTCTAAATTTCTAGGCTTTTCAACTTCACCTGGATTGATGTTGGATATTAAACCAACAGATCAGGAAAACCTACATGAAATTGCAAGGTTATATGAATTAAATAAACCATTGCATATTGCAATAAAAACAAATATTTCTCATTACTACGATTGTGCTGCGGAAAGTATTACAGGAAAGTATGATACCAAGCGACATAATGTCAGTGTATTTATTCATCCGTTGATTGCTGCTATGTTTATACCAAAAATAGAACCACTAGATAAACGAATGTTATATACAAATATTGGTCGTATGGTTACACAACGTGCGGGGCCGTATCTAAGAAAATATTCGGCAATTCAAATGGGAGATACGCAAGATGAGTTAAAAGCTGATTTTGAATTATCATATGATATTGCGCGAGATCCAAATAGTCTGAATTATTTCAGTGAAGAAAGTCCAATGAGCAATTTATTGAAACGATATAAGATACAAATAGAACTTTACCGAAATGTGCTCAAGCTCAGGGAAGGGAAATTTTATTCAAATAATGAATTCGGTGTAGATGATCCAATTACCGGTCTTACAAATGTTCTTGCTTCATATGATTGGACATATTTTGATAGTCCGGAACTATATCATATTCAAGATGAGGGAACAATGCTACGAAAACTTCTAGCAGTATTCTCACTTAGACCAACATATACACAAGTATCTCCGTTTATGCAGACATATGGTATGGGATATTCTAATTTTGGTGTTTCTCGATTGTCATTTATTAATACACCAATTATCAATATAAGGTTACCGGCTAATTTGCACGGAACGAGCGGGGCGATGGCTCCGGTACGTCTTGAAAGTGCCTTGACACAACATACACATTTCGTCGAGAATAAGATGATTGTTCCAAAGAACATGTCAGTTATATATAGTAAAGATTTACTATTCTTCTATGCTAATCGTCGCTATCAATCCGTGAATTTTACAAATGTTGATATGAGTTTCAGATATCTTTCTCTTCCGGGAACACTAACTAATATAACAAGTGTTAATTCCACACTTTTATATTTTGCTGACGTCATGTCCATTGCGCCTAATAATAGGTTTTCACTTTGCTCCGTAATTGTAATGAATAAATCATCTGAACACCAGTTTGCTACACACGGGTGTGCGGCACTCTTGGTTGTTCCGAAAGATGAAAACAAAGGACGAATGAGAACAACATATTTGTATTATAATCCATCAATGGCGAACGTAAAATACTATATTCAAAATAACTTTGTCAATTTTGATCCGGTTACATGGATTCCACATGAATCAAATAATCCATCCGAGATGAATTTCTTACAGTTGGCACAAAAGAATGGAACATTATTTATTTATGAAGAAGTTAAATTGAGATGAAGATAATTTTTCTGACAAAAAAAGTTTAGAACACGAAGAATATATATTCTTCGTGTTTTTATGTATTAGATTAGAACGATCCGGAATATATCCAGCCCATATCTTTGCAAATTTTTTCCCATATTATATCTTGATCACGAAGTTTTTCCTTGCTTTTAAGTAAACTGAAAAAGTTAGCATGTTTATCTAATCCTATAATTTTGAATAGTTTATTTATAACATATGAATAATTAAGAAAATTAGAACGATTTTTGGGACGATGACATTTAAAAGATTCCTGCATTTCTAAAAACATACTTATTATTGTTTCTTCTATTTCACGAGGTATAGTAATAGGAAGAGAATTTGTAATTTTGCAATAAATTTGTTGTAAATGTTCGTAGTAGTTCGTAAGTCTATATTTTTTAAGTATTAATTTGATATCAATAGGTAATGCATCACTAGGACAAATTCTTTTCCGTTTCAATTCCGCATATATATTATCATATATATAATCTGGAACATTAGCGGTCTCTTTCGACTGAAACTGATTCAGTTTTTCTTTTAAATGATTGAGTCTTTTATATGGAAATTTTTGCTTGTCGCAAGTAATATCCTTATTATTCGGTGTATCACTTTCCATAATTATATATTCGGCCTCTCCGCAAGTATTACATATAAAACATCCTTCTGAGGGATACAATGTTTTTTCAATTTGACATTTATTGCATAGAATAATTTTCGAATTTTTCATTTTTAAACAGGCATAGTTTTTATCGATAATTGTAAGGAATTTATCTTGAAGTGCTGCTCTATTTAATGCCGATTTATCAATAACCGTTATCGATTCATTATTTTCCATGTCTTTATCGAAAAATTGTAATATAGATTTTTGATTATTTGTATTATTATGTGAATATCTTTTTTTGACCTGCCTTTTTATCTTTCTATTTTGTTGACTAAGCTCGTTTAATGTCTTTAGTTTTGCATATGCATCTTTATTAATTTGCTGGTTATTCGTATCAGATTCGGTACAGTTCGCTATAAATTGTTCCGTGGCAGTAGCACTTGATGATATAATTTTCGAATTTTCTTTGTTTTCTGCAATATTATAATCATAATATGCGCCTGCAACAATATCATAATAGCCAATGAGTAATGCACCAGCTTTACTAATGTATTCTAGTTTGTCATAATTAGTACTTAGTTTTGACATTTTGGTTTTATGTATTTCATCTAGAGTAGAAACTGTCGTTAAATGTTTTATTTTGTTGGGTTTGTGTTTAAAAGACGACATTTGTTATACTTTCTATATAACAGATAACTCTTTATATCAAAACAAATGACAAAACTATATTTTACTATGCTGTTTGTAAATCATAAATGTAAAAAGGAACAACATATAACTGCGTTTTTTAAATTTATTTTTATTTCTTTTTTTTGAGAAAAAAAATTTAAATTATATATATATATCAAAAGTATTAAAAGCAACCAAATTAGGGATCATACGAAAATATATTTTTTTTTAAATAATATAGTTAGAATTTCGCCGAAATAATTATAATATTTTTTCTTGATATAAGATATATATAATGGGAGGAGCTTTACTACAACTAGTAGCCTATGGTGCACAAGATGTGTACCTTACAGGTAATCCGCAGATAACATTGTTCAAGATTGTTTATCGTCGCCATACGAACTTTTCAATGGAATGCATTGAGCTAACATTGGAAACTGCTAAGCCAAGTGGTCGTCCGACACTACAAATTCTTCGTAATGGTGATCTGGCCACACGTGCATTCTTGCGTGTGACACTTCCAGCGCTTACACCGTCAAATAGTGCTTTTACTGGAAATGTTGCATGGGTTAGACGATTGGGACATGCTATGATCAAGTCTGTTGAAATTCAAATTGGAGGATCTCCAATTGATAAACATTACGGTGTTTGGTTCAATATCTGGTATGAATTGACACATCCATCTTCAAAAGAACGTGGATATACTGAAATGATAGGAGATGTCGATACCTTAACAACACTACAAAGTTCTGTTGCAGCAGGTCGTGTAATCTATGTACCACTTCAATTCTGGTTCTGTCGTCATTATGGACTTGCCCTACCGTTAATTGCACTCCAATATCATGATGTTCGTCTTAATTTCGAGTTTGAAGATCTAGACAAGCTATACATTTTTAGTCGAGGAACTGGTTCAGATACAGCGCCAACATTCGCGTCATTAACATATTCCAGTGCAGGCGTATTGATTGACTATATCTATCTTGATTCCGAAGAGCGCCGGCGCTTTGCACAAGTTGGTCACGAATATCTGATTGAACAACTCCAAACTCCAGGAGAACAAAATTTGCCAGTAGCAGGTTCTGGAAGTGCACTTGTTAATCAAACATTCACTCTTAACTTCAATCATCCATGCAAAGAATTTATTTGGGCACATAAGCTAGGAGCTTACAATGGTGTTGGTGGAACTTCAACCGGTTGGTTCTTATCATATAGCAATTCAGATGTTTGGATTGGTGGATGGGAAAATGCAGTACAAGATGCGGCCGATTCGTTGGCTGATGCTATGTTTATTGGAGTTGATGCTTCATCTCCGACACCAGATCCATGGACAACAGGAACACCAGTTTTTGATGTTGTTACTTTAACACCAGGCACAGATCCGATTTCAGTTATTACAGGTGCAGATCTAGCAAATGCATTGGCCAGTACATTATTACAAAGTACAACAATAAAGTTTTTATGCGTCAATACTTCTGCGTGGGTGGCTGAAGATGCATATGTAGCTGTTCTTGCAAATCCAATTACTCTTGGCGCAATTAATCTAGCCGATGCATTGACAGATATTACGTGTGAAGTTGATTGTAGTATTGGTCCAGGAGTAGGTGCAGTTACAACAACCGCGACAGTTGGTTCTCACACACTCTCGCTAGTTAACTTGTCTGTTCCACTTCTCGCGGCATTCACATCGGCTTTCACAGATCGTCGTTTGGCTGCAAAGAAAGGGAACGATGTTCACGCTATTATTCCACATAACTTCGGTGTAAGCCTTGATGGAACTGGAAATATAGTTTACTCTGGTAATCTTGTCCTTAATGGACACGATCGATTTGCCACACGCGAAGGAGCATACTTTAACTATGTTCAACCATGGGTTCATCACACACGTACACCAGCTGATGGTATCAATGTATACAGTTTTGCTCTACATCCAGAACAACATCAACCAACTGGAACAGTTAACATGTCTCGTATTGATAACACGAAACTTAACTATAAGACATCTGATCCGTTCCGTGCTGATGCTACAGTATATGCCCCGTTAATTTATACATATGATACAACAATGTGGGTATTTGCAATCAATTACAATGTTCTCCGTATCATGTCTGGTATGGGAGGACTTGCATACAGCTCGTAAATATGAAATTATAATAATATATATTTATTATTATAATTCTTCAAAATAACTCAAGGAAGAATAAAATGTTTCATTTTGATTAGATATGGAGTATACTGCGAAACATACAGGAATAGGTGTACCATCTATTTTTGATCCAAGAGTGAATAACGAATTTTCTAAAAAATTTAATGCGAATGATGATGCATCAGTATCACTAGCTACTAATCTATATGCGATATCAGTTCCACCTGAAATATATAAATTATTTGCAGTATTAATTGAATATTCTACCGTTGATGTATCTGATGCTGTATATGTAATTGTAGTTGTAAATGTCGGATCTATAGTTAATTTCCATGCATAATCTGTATTTGTTGTACATAGTAATGAAAGTTCTACTATTTTGACAATTGAATCCAATGTATTATCTCGCAATCTAACAGTTATTAATGGATGCCAATTACTAGTATTATTAATTGTTAATGCAGTTAATGAATATATGATTCTATTAGTATATGTAAATAATTCGCCGTTTTCATTTACAACCGCCGCACATATTTGTGTCATAGTAGCTGTAGATGCATTTCCACCGGTAGTACTTATCTCATATCGAATTGGTAAATTCGCGGTTCTCATATATACGGTTGTCATTTGATTTGTGTGTTGAATTTCATGAAAATATGTAACAGACGAATTTATAAATATTCCAAATTTTACAGTACCAACCCCAAACCATTGATATGTAAATACAAATATCTGCGTTGTGGCAAAATTGATAGTAACACCACTCGGACCATTACCATCAAGAGTATCCATATTCCAATTTGCTTGTTCGACTGTTGTATCTACAGGATCTCCGGATGTATCTGAACGAATTCCTACTGAAATAACTCCGCCACTTGATTGTATATACATACCGTTATCTGTATCATAATATCCAAGTCTTGAAACAACTTCAGATTCTTGGTTTCCTAAAATTGCTGATATATATATTGTTTGTGCTTTTGATGGTATATATTGAAATCTTTGATATGTTTGTTTGATAATAGAACCCACTGCCGTTGTTACAGTTAATGTATATGATGCTTCTGTAGAATTATATGTAGCAGTACCTGATCCAGTTGCTAATGTATCAAATTGAATATCTGCTAAATATGATGATCTCAATGTAGATGCAAACATTATTTTCGATTGTCCTATCATCATTCTTCCAAATACATCATATAATGGTGCTTGGGTACTAGGTAATGCTACAGCCAAACTAGTAGCCGTAGTTTTTTGACCTAAACTTGCAGGTAATTGACCACTTATAGTTGTCAATCGTGTATTTGATGTTCCAACTGATGTATTAACAGTACCTAATGTAGTGTTTGTAGCAAAATCTTGATCGGATGGTAATGCTACAGCCAAACTAGTAGCCGTAGTTTTTTGGCCTAAACTTGCAGGTAATTGACCACTTATAGTTGTCAACCGTGTATTTGATGTTCCTACTGATGTATTAACGGTACCTAACGTAGTGTTTGTAGCAAAATCTTGATCAGATGGTAATGCTACAGCCAAACTAGTAGCCGTAGTTTTTTGGCCTAAACTTGCAGGTAATTGACCACTTATAGTTGTCAACCGTGTATTTGATGTTCCAACTGATGTATTAACAGTACCTAACGTAGTGTTTGTAGCAAAATCTTGATCGGATGGTAATGCTACAGCCAAACTAGTAGCCATAGTTTTTTGACCTAAACTTGCAGGTAATTGACCACTTATAGTTGTCAATCGTGTATTTGATGTTCCAACTGATGTATTAACAGTACCTAACGTAGTGTTTGTAGCAAAATCTTGATCGGATGGTAATGCTACAGCCAAACTAGTAGCCGTAGTTTTTTGACCTAAACTTGCAGGTAATTGACCACTTATAGTCGTCAACTGTGTATTAGTTGTTTCTAATGTTGTGTCTGTAGCAAAATCTTGATCGGATGGTAATGCTACAGGCACACTATTTGCTAAGTTGGCCTGTCCTAAGTCTGGTATTTTATCATTAATTGCATTTAATATATCGACACACGATGAATCTCCACAATGATTTGCAATATCGGCCATGACCTTTGCCATTGCCGTCTGGTTAGCACTTATATTTTTAAACGACATAATATATATATGTATATATATATACATATATTATTTTTGATTATCTAATCCAAAATACTAACATAATAAGATGTTTATGCTACTATCGTTAGAGCTAGGTGATATACTGGAATAGTGTCAAACACAAAATGAAAAATAAAAAATTATTTAGCGTTTTTTCTTTTTCTATCTAAACGTATTTCTAGTTCGTAAAGTTCCGCACAATTATTATAAGGATAAATTTTTTTTACGCGTTCCGTATGAATTGTGGAATTGTATACATTAAGAATATATCCTTTGTTTTCCATAGCCGTTTGGATAAGATCAAAAGGGAATATAAGTCCATGTTCATGCCATATATTATATAAATCTGAGAACATTAACAATTCTTGCGAAGAATCAGTTTCATAAATTGAAATTACTCCTTGAGTTTTATAAATTCCGCTGGAATCAAGAAAGGCTATTTTACATATATTGTCGATTCCATAATCAATTTCATGTAATTTTGTTGAAACATTTAGATTATTGTTAACAATTTCCGTCAACATTTTTTCAATTTCATTAATTAACCATGAACATGCTTCGAAATATAAAACGAATGAACATCCTATTGGATTGCAACAAATTTTGTGATATTTGTTTTTGCTATATTGTTCATATTTATTATGATACTCATACAAATCATATCCGATTGACTGAGGTTGAATATCTTTGGAGCGATTTGCCATTAAATTTTCTACAATATTATATGAGGGTATTATTCTAGTAAGTTCGAAAACATTATCTTGTATCGTATTCTTATCAATATTTTGCAGAGTGTTACATAAAATATTAAACAATATTTGGCTAGTAATTTCCGGTGGCATTAATATACTAAATGTATGTGTTTATTATATATTTAGAGAAAATTTCAATTTTTACACGTTAGTAAATTCAGAGATTATATTTGTAGTGTATGGCAAATATTTGTAAACTACACGATAATCTTCTAATATCTTCAGTTAATTGATTTATATTTAATTTTTGCAATGCATTTTCAGATAATTTTCGTCTCAATTCATCAGCATGTATAATAAAAATTTGTTCCGCTAAAGTTAAAAAATCATTTAGATAACTATAACATAAATGTTCTTGCTTAAATTCTCTATACTCGGCACCAATCAATATAGAGGATGGACCATAAGCATTAGATAATTCATTATCATATATTTTATGTTGTTGATTGTTATACGGTTCATAATCAAACTTACCAAATAATAAATGTGATAGTTCTTTTATTGTTTGATATTCCCAAACATATGGCTGATTATCATAATGAATATTTTCTAACAAATTTTGAATTTGATTTAGTTTTGATTCGTCTATTAAATTATTATCCATGTTATATATTAGTTGTTCTGACAACGTTGTATTGTAATAATCTGACTGCAGTATCATATACTTTTCATTCTTTTTAACTATCATAAATACGTGACTATAATCGATGTCATTTTTTGAATGAAAAGAACCATTTAAAATCAAGTTAATAGTCAAACACCCGTTAGTATGAGATAGTTTAGAAAATTGCGTATCAATATTTTGCCTATATTCCGTTATAGAATTTTTTGTTTTTTCACTAAATATATATTTATGTGGAAACTTAAAGTCTAGTCCAAACAAAAAATATCCTAAATATATAATTGTTCTGGTGCATCTGGATTGCGATTGAAATTCTTCGAATTCTGATGGAGGATGAATTGTACGTTTATATAATGTAAACTGATCTTGCTGAAGTTTAAAATCTTCTTTATTTTGTATATAATCCACAAACGAATAATATTTAGTGGTATATGTACCAAAATCCAATGGTTGAGATTTTTTAGTGTCTTCATATATCATATTTAATGCGAGAGATATATTTGCAATTTTAAGCATATTATGTGCGACAAAATAAATAATTTTACATGAATTGTTTATAGGTCCGTTAAATTGTTTATCTTTGTATTTAAAAAATCTTTGTATATCTTCTATATCTATCATATCTATATAAATTATTGACAGAATAATTTATTATATCAATACAAAATCATCAGACATAACCGAACTTGAGCTTTTTGTAAATGTATGTTGCACAAGTTGTTTGTATTCCATTTGACTATCAACTGAATTAACTATTTCAATAAAAGTTTTATCGCTTTCGTCATCTATAGTATTTATAGTGTTTGTGGTGTCCGTTGTTTGTTTATTATCAAGGATAGGAGACGTAACAGTTGTGCGAATTTCTGTGAGTAAAGGAAAATTATTGACGAGTTTAAATTTATCATCAACAAAAATAACCCGATAGCCTTTATTTCTCAGTTGACTAACAATTTCTTTTCGATGTTTTTCATTAAAAGAAACATAGTAATATATTTCATTATTATATCTACATGATCCATCATATGGAAAATGAATACTCAAGTCATTTGCATTTATTTTAAAATGTTCATTATAGAACATATAATATTGGTTGTCTAATAATAAAAAAGTTATTATATTAACGAATGGTATTCGGTTTATTTTCTGTATAAAATTTATATAGTGTTCGATGTATTTTTCACACATAATATAATGTATAAAAAGAAAATATAAAACTAAATTAGTAAAATGCAAATGCGCACATACCGTTTATAATACGTAATACTTGATATTTTATAGAATATAAATATACATTAACATCTGTTACTATAGGTGTATCGTCCGTGGAATCTGGATCGATATCTGATAGTTTATATGTAAACATTTCGCTATTAATTGCCAAATCTAATAGTTTATTTTTTATTTTCGTAAAATTGCATGTTCCTGATGGCTGATGTTCTTCCGGGAATAATGCGAATGAGTAACAATTAATTCCGTAAGATGGAATATTTGTATGATGATTATATGGCTGTATTAAATTGAAATAGTGTTGTAAGTTATCGTATTTCATTTCAAATCGCTCATATCCATGCAGTATTAATTTTGCGCTGGTAAATGAGTTTTCGGATTTATCTACATCTATAGCATAGTTAAAGTTCAAACTTTTATAATTAGAATTTGAGTTATTTATATATGCTGTTTTTTGGGTCATCCATAATATTTCTTTACTTGGTCCTACAAAATCAAAATCTATTTGTAATTTAGATTCACTTATATTTTCTAGAGTGAGAGTTTCTATTGTATCTATTAAATACTCATGAGCGGAACGTGCAAATCTTTTTCTTTCCTGTGATTCCAGATAGATAAAATCAACCAATAAATTTCCACTTAAACTTAAATTTAAATTACTCCAAATATCTGAGAGTTGAAGAGCATAGCTGGATAAATCAACCGAATCTCCATTAGAATCAACTATTGGTAATTTTTCAATATAGGCACAGTCTTCTATTTTTTTCAGTTTGATAGATATACTAAATGTACTATATTGTAGCGCTATAAGAGGAAATGCGAGACCATTTCTACGACAAAACCAAAATGAAAGAGGTATATATATGGTACGAGTTGGTTTAGCATTTCGATCATATGTTACCATCTCGGAAACATTCCCTATCATTTTGTTATATATTTCTTGCTGTTCGATATTTGTTGTTAACTCATACCATACATTCATCCAATTACCATAATGTTTATCTATTGTCTCTCCACCCATATAGACCGTTACATAATCAATAATTGCAAATCCTAGTTTTTCGTTCCATGCAAATTTTGCGTATAGAGAACTTGCTAGATCTTGTTCTTCTTGATCTGATTTGGCATTTTCAAAATAATAGTCAACAATTTGTTGACTAATTTCCGTAGCATTTACAACTTTAGCTAAAACCATGTTTATAGTTGTTCCGCCGATATCTTGTAGAATATTATTTACAATATATTTTATATCTGAATACCTATAGTTTAATATTCCCGTGTATTGTATTCGATTTAGTCCATTTTGAATTTCATAGTTGTATGCTTCTATTATCTTAGATGCATAATGCGGTATTATATCTGGATCTGATTGTTCGGTAATTGCTACGTTAATTGTATCGATAATAGATTGTATATAATCTTCGACTGATTGATTTATTATAATAGCATCTTGGACTGCTTTACGATATCCTGCCATATTAACTGTCATATATTTTTTGATAAATGTATAACTTGATATATAATCTGGTCGTCCTGAGGGTATATCATAGTAATATGGTTCTGTTAAAACAGTCAATAATTGATCAGGTATATCAGCAACGGTATCCGTTTTTAGTATATTAATTTCTGGAACATCGAGTTGTATATATGTATTACTAATTAAATCACCTATGTGTGATATGGGTATATTTATTTCTTTTCCGAAATTAATATTACCGAGGGGGATTGCCACGGATTCTTTTGCAAAATTTGTATAACGCCGATATACCATTTTAAACATAGTAATTTGTGGTGCACCCGTTAAATATAAATCGTTTGCACCATATGATAAAATATTTATTAATCCACCAGTCATTTATATTAACATTTAACATAAAAAAAATACATATTTATCTTCATCGTTGGATAAATATCTATATCTCAATGTGTGAATACAACTCCACCTAAACCATCTATAATTCGCAAAACATTATAACATATACAATAACCTCGAAACAATACTGGATTATTAGTCGTCGTAATATCAGATAAATGTAATCCGATTTCTATATTGTCTATTAAACTTGTGTTGAAGGAACCAGATGGTTGAATGAGATTGAATGGATATAGAGCATATGAATACATGTTAATACATGTTTCTGAACTAAATTTAGTGTTTTGATATTGTTGTATGTATTCATGATATGCTGAATTTCGCATGGTCAAACGTTCATTACCATTACCGAGAATAGATGCACTCGACACGATGTTTTTTCCAACTGGATTTCCAACCAATACATTAAATAGTTCGTATGAAAATACTTTGTTTCTGTATGTATCCGTATAATTAAAATAATCTTTCGAATCATATATATATTTTAATTGAACCGTCCATACCATTAGTTTGCATGGATTTTCTGTTGTTAACTTAGCATTGATTCTTGTATTTGTTAGTTCGATAGCGGGAGTATAATAGAGTTGTTCTATAAGATAATCATGTTTCGATTGTGCAAAACGCAATCGTTCTTCTTCATCTAAATAATAATAATCTACTAACAAAAAACAATTTACGAATTTAATATTTCCAATTTGTGCTATTGATGTAATTGTTGAATGATAATTTAATTGAACAAATGTTGTACATTGTGATGTTTTACCAGTAATTATATATTTTTGTCCATAATCACTAGTTTGTAGAGTTTCAACCAATTCAGCATCATCGACATCAAAATCAGATGATGGTAACGGAATACTTTCAAATTTGGTATTTGTAATATTATAGTAATATAAACGTTTCGTATTGATATCAAAACTCATAAAAATACCGGCTCTGATATCGCCATCAACATTTTGTTCAATATATTCATATTGTATGAAACTGACTATATCATCATGACAAGTTATATAGTCTGTCGGGCTTAATATATAGCAGTTACTACTTTCTTCGAATTCTACATTGACCTTAACATTACTATATAATAAGCTGATTAAGGGCAATGCCATTCCTGGAATACGGCAAAACCAAAATTGTAACGGTATAAATAGAGTATATGCTGACATAGTGTGAGTAAAATTTTTAAGACTATCTATATCGCCAATCATTTTTTTGTATCCTTTACTATGCGGACCACTGATAGATCCTGTTAATTCAGCCCATATATTCATCCAACTACCATAGTGTTTATCTATTTGATATCCATTTATTGTCACATTTACCGATTTAATTAAAGCGAACCCAATACGTTTTACCCATGCGAAATATGTTCTTGAATTTTGTGATAAGTTTATTTCTGGTAACGTTACGACTAAAATGATATTTCCGATCAAATCTCCATGTCGTCCTATTGTACAATGAACACTTTTTCCAAAATTAGGTGTATACTTAAATGTTTGTTGAATTTCTTCTTTAGTAAAATTGGTGTGTCTTTTGTATACTACTTTAAAATATGTTATTTGAGGATCGGTTGTTAAAAACATATCTTCTTGGCCATATGCGGCAAGTTGAATCAAAGATCCTACCATGTATATATACTATATAATATATATACTTATATTAAATAACGCATAAAATAGGTATTTACTTATTGATAGTTAGATTATTTAGTACATTTTTAATACCTTTGACAATCTCATATACGCCTGAGTTGACATATTCTGCATTATTTCCAATGCATGATTCATATTCTCCTGCATTTTCTTTCAACCATTGAATTAATTTTCGGTTCTTCATTAGTCTTTCTCTGGAAATAATATTTTCAGAACTGCCACCATCTGGCGCAATATTGTTGAGTAATCCGATTAAATCTACTAGTGTATTATATGTTTTAATAAATTCCCAATTATTCGTTATAATCGTGTCATACTCTTTTAATTTATTTATATGTACGTCAATTATATTATCTGATAATACAGTGTTATATTTTTTTGCGTTAATTGCTGTTTTTTGGTAATATTCAATCATGTGTTTGAGTGGACTTGCCATCTTACCTCCTATCATATGACCTCCACCAGTCATTCCATACGAGTTGTCACCACCAACCATAATATGTCTAAATATAGGAGGTTTAAATAGATGCGCGCGCGGGTCTATGTGGAATGCATTCATTTCTTGATGCATTTCATTCCAAAAATTTGTTATTATTGCCATTTCGTTAGTAGGAAGTTTCCACTGTCCAATCTTAAGTTTGGCACGGTAATCATTGTCGTCAATTGTTTCTTCATATGCGGCTTTTCTATTTAGAATGGCAGGATTATCTATAACAAAATCAATTAAACATTTCAGATAATTTTGAAGTTCTTTGTTATTTCTAATAATACGTCTCATATTTGGTCCTAGTTTCGTATCGATTGAATTGTACCATTTTTCAAATATAATTGGCTCTATTCTTCCTCCACTTTGAGTTGATGGTATCATTTTAAAAGTTTCTAGAATTTCTTTGGCCAAGTATGGATCTATTTTTCTCATTTCTTCAGGTGTAGTTTTAAATACGTTTTCCTTTTCGAAGGTTTCCCGGCAGAATGGATCATTTTCCGGATCTTCCCGCATGCACTTATTTATAAATTTAGCACACTCATTTGGTGATTTCATTTGTAAATGTGTTTTCTCACAATCATTTCTTTTATCTGGGTCATAGTCTACATGTTTACCATCAACAATTTGATATAAACTACCATCTTCTCCTGCAAACCATTGTTCTTCAGTTATCATATCGAATACCGTAGCAGTACTATCTGCAGGACGTGGAGTTTTTCTACTTCGTGACCATAGTAGAATTCTTAGCATTCGGTTATCATCTAAATTCCAAGGCGGTTGATTTGGCGTATATTGTTGTGGCAGAGTTGCAAAATTAATTGCACCTACTTGTTGTTGTGTACATACAGCTGTATATACATCTCGTAAAAGTGATTCGGTAACGGGTACTTGTTTTACACCTGTATTGTCTGTATACTCCACAAATTGAAAAAGTGATGGTAATAGTGGTAGTGCTTGACTAAATAGTATATGGCCTTGCGCATCTTTACGCAAATTAAATCGCATCTGAGCAATATCTGGATAAGCGCCACCAGTTGCTCCTACTGGTGTAGGCGCTACTGGTGTAGGCGCTACTGGTGTTGCTGATGCTACTGGTGTTGCTGATGCTACTGGTGCAAGCGCTACTGGTGCTGGTAGTTGTGGTAGTTGTGCTGGCTGTGATGGGACTCGTGATGGGGCTCGTGATGCTGGTCCGAATGCTGGTGCAGACGCTACTGGTGCAGACGCTACTGGTGCTGATAGTTGTGCTGGCTGTGATGGGACTCGTGATGGGACTCGTGATGGGACTCGTAATGGGGCTGCTGGTCCGAATGCTGGTCCGAATGCTGGTGGCCTGAGAGGATTGTATGAGCAAATACATTTCTCTATATCTTCTGGCATAATTGGTTGATTATTTTGATCGAACACATTAATAAAACTGGCATAAAAATCTCTTACTTTAGGATCAAGTTTCGACCAATGTCCATATACATCATACAAAACTCGTTGTGTATTGAAATTAATGTTTAAATGTTGATCTAGATCGCGATGCCATAACGCAGTATTGATAACGAAGTCGGTAAATCCTACATGAACGGTTGGTGGTAGTCCTGGAACTGCCTTATTGAGATTGGATTTCAACATAATGTTGTATAAATTAGAGTTTTCAACTTCTTCTTTGTTCTTGATGAATTCGCTGGTAAAGATCGATTGCTGAATTGATGGTCCATCGAAATTAGTCGTGAAAAATGATTTTGCATTAGGATCGTATCCAAAGAACGGCTGAATTGATTTTCCTATTTCGAGCATAAATTGTATATAATAAGTTGTAAGAAAAAAATATTTATTAATAAAATTATATTGTTATAAATATTTTTTCAAAACCCAATTTATATTATAATGATATTTGACCCGAAAATCGAACCATATATTTTTGTAATAATTATACTTATAATAGTTTTAACCATATTAGGAATAATTCATAAAATTCAGAAAAAGATGTATACGAATACAAATATATGCCAATGTACAGGAACATCCAATACACAATCCAGTAGTCAAACGAAAAATAAATTATGTTTATATTATGCAAATTGGTGCGGATATTCTCAAATGTTTTTACCAGAATGGAAAAAAATAGTAGCCAAAATAAATTCAGAAAATACAAATAAAAGTATAGAATGTATTGAATATGAATGTACAGATAAAAAAGATATCTGCGCCCAAAACAATATTCGCGGATTTCCAACTATAATTTTATATAAAATAGACGGGACATCTATTATGTATCCATATGATAAACCACGAGATACTCAATCTATTATTGAATTTGCGAAAAATAATATTTGATTTTTTCTCAAATCGTACTATCATATAGATGTCGTTTCGTAATAATATCTATTAAGTTTTTTGGAATTGTATTATAATCATACATAAGGCCATATAATCCGCCAACTAAATTTCCGATACAAATTGTATTAATAGGTATGAACAATGCTTCAAAAATGATCTTTTCTAAATTGCTTTCACTTCCCAGCAATGTATCATATGTTGTTATAAGTGCCGTAATAGAGTTATCAATATGATTATCTATATAAAAGTCCCAATGGAATTTTAGTTTATAGATAAAGTTTTGATCTGAGTTCGATAAACTTATTTTACCTTCTTTAAACCTCTTATCTACATATTTGCGCCAATTTCTTATATATTCAAGATAATCTATCATAATTTTATTATTGTCTAAGTCTAAACGTTTTTTAATCGTGTTTGATTCTAGCAAGTCAATTAGCATAAATATCCATTTTTCAATTGCGATTTCTTGAATTGCCAATGAGACAAAATATGCGCTAGTAAATCCAGCTAAAATGCCAAATATGTTATTATGTGCGAGTTTAGATAAACTGAACGACATATCTATTAATTTTTCTAAATCTTTTTTCGAACAATAATACATACCAATTGGCATAGTAAAAACACATATGTCGGCAGAATGATTATCATTAATTTCTCCAATATACTCATTTGTTAATGGCATTTGACTATATATTTGAATAGTTTGTTTTTCATCATTACCACCATGCATTAGATTGTCAAATGCTTTTGTACTATTTTTTAGAACGTTTGCGATTTTATGTATACTTTTTCTTAAATTCAATTCCAAATCTTTTTCATTTTTCGTGTCTATAAATACTTCAGATATTGTTTTTAGTAACACTGCATTAGAGGAAATTGATATAGTATCATCGAAACAAAAGTGGTTTATTCCTCCATTATTAATAAAATATTGTATATATTCTAGCAAGATATCGCTCATATATTCTTTTTTCAAAATATCTAATTTTTTATTGAAAACATTGATAGTTATGTGTGAACTTAACAAATCAAAGATATAAGCCATAATATAAAATCCTTTGTATTTTTGTATATTTTTCATTAATGTATACAATATATATAATAAAAAATATTTACAATTTCACGAAACTAATTTTATAAATTTTATAATTTAACATAATAATTGCATAGATTTCATCTATTTTTCTAAATTTATTTTCATCTATTAGTGTATTTAATTGCATATGATAATATAAATCTTTGCGTATACGTGCAAAGATATTATTATCGGAATCTGAATTGTTATTATAATATCTTAATATAACACGGCAATATCGATTATCAACTAAATTTCTATACTCGGGATCATGATTACTATCAAATTCATCGCTATTATATGTATGAATGACTACAAAATATGATAACAGCATAAATTTGTCTAATATTATAGATATGAAAGCGTCCATATTAAAATTGATATAGTTTGGTATAAAATTATCATTTTCGCAAAATTGATTGGCTTTAGCAATATTAAATAATAATTCCATAAATATGGTTAACAATATTTCAAACAAAAAAGTAAACCTATTTTCATTATCAGAACAAACTGAATACGCATCAAATCCTTTTTGAGCTTCATCTATATTTCCATATAATAGGTGCCATGCTGATTTTTCAGGAGTATATAGTTCATCTTCATTATTTTCTTCTGTCATATGTATATAAAAATCTCATTATTTTTATATCATATTGGATAAATGTATAAAGTTATTATTATTTTTATTCTATAGGTATATTATATGTTTTACAACAACGAAATTGCTGATTTCGAGGATTCGACAAATATAAATCTCGAGCCAAGATTAGTTGAGTATATGAAAAAGAAAAAATATTGCAAAGAAAATAACATAGACACGCCATTAATTGAAAAAGAGTTTGGTATTACGAAAAATGATTTAGAAAAACTAGCACATAATACCAAAATCAGATTTGCTGAATATATAGATCCCAAAAAATATAAACAAAAATCTATATTGGATCAGCCAGATGGACGTTTAGATAAAATAAAAGAAAAACAGAAACGAGATGCAGATGCAAATAAACAACGAAATAATCATGATAATTTAAAGCATACATATGATATGTATAGAGAAGATGTTAAATTTTCATCAGCATCTGGAAACGATTTTCAGTCTAGATTTGATCCTGGAGTATGGTTTGAAAATCCGCACGATACTAATGAAACTAATCCAAATGTAGCACAAGTGACAGATATGAGAAAACGTTATGCAAATACAAATGTCTATACGAACAAACCGGCAAAAATTACGAAAAATTACATACCATATGGAAATATTGATACACCATCTTTTACTTTAAATGATATTATAGGAAAACTTGATACATATAAAAAAAATGTATGTCGTCCATATAGTCAAAAATCAGCTAACACTCAATATGATAATATGCATGAATCAGAAATGCGAGATGCCGATACTGAAAATTATTTAGCATATGGATCAGGACAAATAAGAGTAAAAAAATCAAGAGGTTATCCGAACCCAGTTGAACATTATTTTAATTACATTACGGATGACATACAGGATCCAGAACATGTTGTGTTTGAGCCAGGAATGCCATCAAGAGTGTTTAATAAAGATATACCTCGACAATACAAAACAAGAGAAATTATGTAAAATAAAATTCAATAATATTTTATTTTATGTTTATTCGCATGTCATACCGCATTTTTGGGGTTTTCCTTTATATTCAACAGGTAGTACATTGTTATTCCATAATAAAGGAATTTCGGGATTCCAGTTATCTTTGGCTTCTAGTCTAGTATTTTTTTGGAAATCTTGGAAAATATTTGCCTGTGGATCATTCAGTAAATTATAAAATCTATTAGTTGGCAGTCCTTTATACCCAGATGCGGGTTGCGATAATCTTGAATATTCGGGATGAAGATAACTATCGCATGTGTTATAATTAAATGGTTTACCTGTAGTTAAATTAATAGGATTCACATGACCTCTTTTACATTTGGATGCCTTTACATTTCTGTTTGACATAATAGAATCAACATCTATAAGATCATTCTGTACAGCGTATCCTGTTTTTTTGAGTGTACTATCTCCAAATCCATATACAGTAGAACGAGGTCCTGCACCATTATGGTTTAGGCATCTTTTGCAGTTATGAATTTGATTTATATTGAGACGATAGTTTAAAGGACCAGTGGATTCGAGTAGTTTATCAGGGTATGCACAATTATCATATGGCAATCTTGTTGAATAACCTATATTCATTATATATATAGAATACACAAGAATTTTTTTATTCATTATAAATAATAAAAACTATATATGATATATTTTTGATGTAAATATCATATATATTTATTCAGAGCAAAATGGTTCTGTTTGAAGTGTGTATCCCGGATTCTTCATTTTTTTGATATTATTAAAGATGATAGGACATACTTCTTGAGAAAGAACAACAGGATTAGAAGGATCAAAAGTGCCTGTGCATAAACATGATTTCCGACAATTTGGATTATATTTATATTGTGGGCATCTGGAATGTGGTCTAGTTAAATTTTTTAATTCATTTTCGGCTATAATTATCGCATCGTCAAAAGGACGCCAAAAACTATGCTTATCATATGTACATTTTGAGCAGTTCTCAAATTTTCCACCATACATCTGATATTTTAAGGGGGATACTTCTTCATATAAATGTCGTTGGTATGCACATCTATCATATCTTGTTTGTGATAAATTTCCAGTATTCATTATATATATATATATATGATATATATATATTTTTCTAATTATATATAAATATATTGTGTAAACAACATGTATATTTATTAATTTACAAAAAATCTGTTATTGTTATATAATGGAAAATTTAGGAGGTGAATTCAGTATGGGAAGTGCTATAAATTTTAGAAAAGAAAAAAGAAACATGGATGATAAAATAAAAAAATTTGTAAAGAAAAACAATAAAGTGCGAAAAAATATATATGATAATAATTTAAATAATACTATACGAAATGAGTTTCATAAACGTGCTAAAGAACGATTTGAGGCTAGTAAAAATCCACAAAAAACTAAAATTATTCCACATATAAGAGTAGCTAAAAAAAAAACAAAAGTTGAACTGAGTGATTCTGATTTTTCAGATGAAAACTCAAAGATAGAGAAACGAAATATGTCAGAACATTCAGAAACTCCGTCCACATTTTTTATTGATAAATCTGAAAAATTTATAGATAATAGAAAACATGAAAGAGAATTTGTTAAAAAAACTAGAGATAATGATAATTATCTAAATCAATTTGAACCACTTCGTTTTGATAGCAGTAATAATCCAGTTTCTCAAAATGCCGTTCATTCTGGAGGTAGTATGGTTCAACGAATGGAGCAAGAAAGAGAGTTAGGATTACGAGGTGAATTTTCTAATTTCGAAGAAACTAATGATATGACATATGGAATTACAGAACCTGACGATTTTGTGCATAACAATATGAAGCCAAATTTCAAAGCTAAAAGTGCAGGAAATTTGTTACATGCCGAACATGCTGGAAATGTGTTTCAGCAACGAATGGAGGAGTTTTCCGGCACATTAAATAAAAATCGCCCTGATTGGCAACATAAGAAAGAACATGCGCCATTATTTAATCCTGCTAATAATATAGCAAATGTTTTTGGAACTCCTGTGATGACGGATTACTATGAAGGACGATATATTCCAGGAAAAGAACGAAGAAACGAAAAACCGTTCCAAGAAATCAAAGTTACACCTGGAATAGGACTTGGTGCAAACGGAGTAGGGCATTTTACAAAAGGAACTGGTGATTTGTATCGTGTCATGCCAAGGAATATAGATGATATACGAACAGTTAATAAACGGCGAGTCGTGTATAACGGTGTAATTATTCCGGGACAAAAAGGTAGTCGAGGAGGAACAATTGGTAAACAAACTTCTAATAGACAATTTGTCAAATATAGAGAATATGCTCCTGACGAAATGCAAAAAACATATACAGGACAAGTACATGCGCCACAAATAATAGGAGAAGTAGATCCATTTACGTTAGGTGGTGTTGATAGAGGACTAAAGGAAACTAATTTTGTGGGTCCACTTAAAACTGAAGTTGGTAAAGCTACTCCAGGAGGATTGTATGGAGAATATAGAGAACCATTTAAGCAAAATTTTTTGCAAGCAGAACCACGAAACGTTCAACTTGTTGAAGGATTACGCGCACAAGCCAATTATAACACATATGTACCAAATGTAACTCAGCGGGAAGTCAAAGAATCTTATATAGGGCCAGTTGGGCGAAGTGAAATAGCTAAACCATATGCTTTTGATATACTTGGAAGTGTTCCAAATGTTCCAACTAAAGAAATACATGCAAAAACAGAACGTTCTGGTAAGGCTATTACAGGAGATATACAACAAGGTTTATATTTCAATCCGAATGATATAACAGATCCAACAATGCGTAACTTGTATGAAAAAACAGAACGTTCAGGTAAGGCTATTACGGGAGATTTACAACAAGGCCAATATTTCAATCCAAATGATATAACAGATCCAACATTTCGTAACCTATATGAAAAAACAGATAGAGCGGGAACTGCCATAGCTGGTGATAAATTTAAAGGTACTGTATATAATTCGAATGATATAACAGATCCAACATTACGTAACATATATGAAAAAACAGATAGGGCAGGAACTGCCATAATTGGTGATAAATTTAAAGGTACTGTATACAATCCAAATGACACCATGGATCCAACATCACGAGACCTATATGGAAAAATAGATAGAGCGGGATCTGCCATAATTGGTGATAAACAACCGTTTGTTTATTACGATCCAAAGGATATGCCTGATGCTACATTGCGCGATGTTCATAGTAAAACAGATAGGTCAGGAAAGGCTATGACTGGTAATAAATATAATGGTAAAACAATTAATTTCAGAGATATACCTGATCAAACACTGCGAGAAATTATAGGTAAAACAGATTATAAAGGGCCGGCTGAACATATTGTTACTAAAAAACCAATGAGTAGACGAGATGCATATAATTCGAAAATAAATGTAACTAGGGAAGAAATAGAAAAAGGAAGAGCTCCTACATTAATTAGTTATAATAAAGGGCCAACGACAAAATTTACAGAATATCCATTAAAAGAACCTATACAATCAATTTATATAAATCATCCTGGAATGTTATATCAAACTGTGGATAAATTGGCATTTTTAGCGGAAAGTCATAAAAATCCAACATGGTACAATAATATTCATATTAATACATATCCTGATGTGAGTTTAAAAAAAAATCCATATATAAACAATATGGTACATAAAGCAGTCATAAATTATGATAATGTTAAATAAATATTACGATGATTTTGTAAAATCAAGTATATTTTGAGATTGAATTTCGGTTTTGATTATTTGTTGATAATTAGCATATAGAAATTTATTTATAAAATTATATGCTGCTAATATTTGATCACCATTTTTAACTCCGGTAATGACGATAGAGCCTTTTTCGAAAAGTAGAATTGTTATTTTTTTAATTGGATGATTATATTTTATATGTACACAGGATCCACTTATTCTTTCGAAACGAGAATCTATATTCTGAGAAACTAATAAACTATGTATTTTTGATAAATTTAATAGGAAAGACACTCTAAAATTTGTATTTACCATACTTATATGAAAATCATATATACCAGATAGATCAACTAAGTTAATATCATTTACGAAAGGTTTTTCTTTTAATACATTATTTTCCACTACTGCTTTAATGGTTTTCATTTTTTGCATTATCGTAACTATTGTTTCAACAATATCTTGTGTTTTTTGACATCCGGCCATTTGAATCGAACCATTAGAAAATAATTTAACATGGACATATCCAGTATTCTTTGATTTTATTTTGACACAAATAGATACTTGATTGAAAAAACTTCTTTTTCTTTTTTTGGCATGTTTATCTCTTTTAAGACATATGCTTCTATATATCATGATATTATTTTCTGCAGGTGCTTTTATATGGCCACTATCTTTAATAACTTTTTCTATACTATCAGATGAAATATCAATATATTTTGCTATATTATCACAGTAGAATTTCAATCCTTTTATTTTACATGTGGCGGCTATTGTTGATATATGTATATCAGTTTGTTTAGGAATTACATCACAATGTAATTCGTCTGAAACCATAGTTGTTAACATTTGAATTTTTTGTGGATCTATCTTATATAAATTATCTTCGTTTATGGTAACAGTTTTAAGTGGTGATTTAGGTTCTGTTATGTAATTATCAGATATATAGTTATCAAATTGACGATGCATATTATTAAATATCATATTGTATATACTTATATTTCTTTATATATAGTTTAATAAATTCAATTTTTATTTGTTCAAGAAAAAAAGAAATACCATTCTATTGGAAATGCATAAGCTAGTAAAATAAATATTTTATTGATGTATAGTATATATTTAATGAAAACTGAGATAGATAATGTATTGGATCTATTAAATCAAGTAATATCAAATAATATATTAGATGTTCAACAATATACTATAGATTTATCTATTATTGCTAAGCTTATAGATAAAATTAAAAACAGCAATCGGCAATCAAATGGAATAACGAGTGATTCTGAAACTGATTCTGATACTTCATCAGTTCCTATGAACGATGAAGTATCTGTAAAGAATATGGTTGTGCCAACTGATATATATAATACTGTAAACAATACAACAAATGTAACAGAAAATACTATTTAGTTATGACAGTAACCATTTTTTATTACAAACAGCAAAAATAATCAAGGCGATAATAATTATAAATATCAGTATATTTGTTGTGGAGAAATACCTAGCTATACCACACGTATTAGTCATATGTTTACTTGTTTTTTTTTCTAGAACATAATCATAAATATCGTCATCGTTTAGATCTATATTTATTTTGGATGGTTTCATATAATTATGTTTACATAAAAAATAAAATGTATTGTGTATAAATAATATGAATGAAAAAAGTATTTTATCGTTTGACGTTGGTATTAAAAATTTAGCATATTGTCAACTCAAAAAAGCTAATAACGAGTTTAGTATACATGCATGGGGAATAATAAATTTGGTAGACGATATATCTACATGTATGTATCATATTAAAGGAAATAAAGTATGTAACAAGGATGCAAAATTTATTATATATCACAAAGAAAAAAATGATATGTTTGATAATACAGAAAATTTCTATGTTTGTATGGCACACAAGACAAAATCTATACCGACCATAATTGAGAAAAATATGAACGATATAAAAATAATTGATGATAAAGAGGTAGATGATAAATGTATATTGTGTGACAAAAAAGCATTATTTACTTTATCTACTAATGCGAAATATAAATGGTGTGATATACATTATCAAAAAAATGGAAAGTCTTTCCAAAAAAAAATAATTGTTAAAAAAATAAGTACTAACTGCAATAAACAACCACTTCAATCTTTAATCGAAAAACTGTACAATAAGCTTGATAGTTTCACGGAATTTTTACACATAGACGAAGTATTAATTGAAAATCAACCATCGTTACATAATCCGACTATGAAAACAATATCAACATGTTTGTATTCATATTTTATTATGCGTGGAATTATAGATAAAGATAAAATGAATAGTATGATAAATTTTATCAAGTTTGTGTCTCCTTCAAACAAACTTAAAGTCGATGCAAAAAATACTTCTGATATATTAGATAAAAAACAAAATAGCAGAAAAAAATATAGGCTTACAAAATCTTTAGGAATAAAATATTGTTTATCTTTGATAGAGAATAAAGATAAAGATATATTAAAAACATATAAAAAAAAAGATGATATGTGCGATGCATTTTTGCAAGGTTTTCAATATTTATTTAATCCTGTTCCCCAAATATATATAGAAAAACTCCAAAAAATATGATATATATATATATATATATATATATATGGAAACGTACAAATATAAATATGACAAATATAATTGGAAAATTATACAATTGATGCGTGGTGGAGGAAATCTATGTGTATATAATTGTGGACGAACAACTACTGGTCGTTATCTAACTTGTTGTCAGGCATGTAAAAGTTCAATTGGGCCACATACGAACCTTTGTGACCAACGATACGCTACTAGTAGTGCACCCAGTGTACCCAGTGCACCCAGTGTACCCAGTACACCAGTAGTTCAACCGTATATTGTAATAGATAGACATATGAAGCCAACTGATAAATCAGTTAGAGTAATTCCATACAATTTTAAAGTTGAAAATCAAAGAGGCGCCCATGTCGAAATTCTAAATCAAGGAAGTACAAATATACAGTTTATACCTTCTCCAGGAAGCATATATTATGTTGGCTCGGCATTTATACGTGGACAAGCAATAATGAGACAAGTAATTGGATTGAAGAGAGAAGATGGACATGATGCACATATAACAGTATACTACAATTCTGATGCGGTGCAACGATTCCCCGAATTTCAGTGATATCATGTTTCTTCAAAATAGCATTGGGCAGGAACAATAATCATTTTATAATCTTTAGATTTTAGATTTTTATTATTTCTAAATTTTTCTATAGATAACGATCCTCCAAATTTTTGGAGCATTTCTCTTGGCGGAGATGCATGTAATATTTCTGTAGTATTATATAGTTCGTTATATAGTTTTTTTAGCAAAGATATACGACAAGAGATTTTAGTTTCGTCATCTTTTAATACATATGCTAAAGCACAATTAAATGAACAAAAACAACCATATACATAATATTTTCCATTATTATATTTTTCTGGGATAAAGCATGGAATTGTATCAAAATTATAGGTACACCACCAGCAAACTATATTGGTTTTTTCTGGTATTGGATTTTTTTTACTTATGTCTATAATGTTGGAATTAAAAAACGACATATTAAGAATTTTGGATGATGAATTTTCAGTGCATTGTTCTCTTTTTGTTTGAAGATTTTTTAATTTTTTAATTAAAGCATCTTTTTTACGTAGTTCTTTTTGAAGTTTTTTTAAATTGGGGATACTGTCTGTATCGTCATCTGTTAAATACATAATTAAATTCTCGGATTGTATATGGTCTGTAGCTATATTATCATCATTAATGACTGTATGATTTTGACGGGTTATTTCTGAATCCGAACTGTATATAGGTATTTGTAATATTATGGATGGATTTTCTGTTGAAGAATCAATATAGTTTACTAATGATTTATTAGATTGAATATTGTTTATATTTTGAGATGGTATTAATATTTTTCGCGGGCGACCTCGTTTTTTTTTTATATGTTCTTCGTCCAATTTATTTATACAAGGTTTATCTATCTGTGTGGATGTTATTTCAGACATAATTAATATAATAATATGTCTTTTCTTTATGTTTTATATAAAACGGCATAAAGAATAATTTATGTAAGAATAATTTTTTTTGGTACACGTTTCTTTTTTTTGTTAACTGGTTCTTTATTATTTTCAAGAGGAATATCACATTCGCCATCTTCGATATCAGTCTTACTTACAATTTTGGTTTGTAAAACCTTTGATTTTTTCTTTCCTTTAAGAATTTCTTCAAATTTGGGATTTTTTTGGCTGACAGCTGAGCTGGCGATTGATACCTCATCATTCATTATATCTGGTTTATTGTTTTTATTATTATTCATAATTTGAATTTCTTGATTTTTAATTTGGGAAATCATTTTGTCTATAGTTTCTAATTGTTTTGTTTCTTGTAACATGGTTTGTTTTTGAAGTTGCTGTTGTTTTTGCAGTTCTATAATATCTTGCATTTGGTTTATAGTCGAATCTAGTTTACTTTTTCTAGATCCGCGTGATTTTACAGAATCAGTTAGCAAAAGAGAGTCTCTATAATTTAAAATTCCATTATTTTGTTTTATTTTGTCACTTTCAGCTTTTTGTTTCTTTAGTGTTTCCAGAAGCATTATTTTTTCATTTGCCTGATCATGTTCTATTTCAAATTTTTTTGTAAGTTTGTCTTTTTGTTCCATTTCTCGCATTTTAATATTATTTTTCATTTCTGAAAATTTATCAGGATTTTTTTGCAAGTCGTTAGCTACATGTGAGTGACTGCTAATAATGTTTGCCATACCTTTGTTCATCTGTATACTAACTGCACTACCTGTAACTAGCAAAAATAATTTTAATTCGGGAGGCAATTTTTTATTAGGAGATGTATATTTTTCATAAATTTCTCCCAATACATCATAGTAATTAGAAATATCACCTTTTATATTATCTGACCACATGCCATCAAATTTTAGATCAAATGGATTTATATTATCATTTAATAGTTCAATTCCTTTGACTATCCCGATCAACATATTACCCATCCAACTTAATGCATTTCGTTTAGATTTGATATTTGTATGCATCTCATATTCATATTTCATTATTTTATAATCAGAATCGAGATCATAATCAGCTGATAATTCGATTCCTGCTTGAGTTAGTTCTCCCAGTTTTCTTAGCATATCTAATTTTCTTAATATTTTTTCTTCTTTGGTCCATTTTGATTCATCATCTTCATCTTTTTCTGTTTGAGTATCGGTTTTATGTTTTTCAGTGGCTGAATCAGTCTTTTCAATATTTTTTTCATTTTCTGTTCTATTTATTTTAGATATGATAGGAGTACTTTTAAAAATATGTGGTTCAGGTTTTTTACTATAGTTATTTAAATCATCATCTAAATGTGTATCATAATTGTTATTAGTTTTTCTGTAACTTTCTTTATTAAAACCTATTTGTTCTTCGGAATCGACTAGTTTTTCATCATTGGCCAACATATCAACCATCATATCAGTCGTTTGTGATATATCTTTATTTTTTTCCGGAAAATGGTTCATTATAATTAGATAAACTATAATGAATTTAATAAATAATACGCAATATATATAATGTGTAATTATATTAGTTTCATAGTGAATGTTTATTGTATTGGTCTAAAAATTTTATCGTTTCAGTAAATCCAAATTGAAATAAAATATTTTTTGTATTACTATCTAATGTTGTAGTTAACATACTCACTTTTGGTAAACTAAGTTTTATTGTTTGTATATGACAGTTTCCTATAAGTGTTTCTGCCACTCCTTCATATAAACATTCAACAATACTATTTAAAAATGTTTCTAAATTATCAATTTCATCACTTTTACGTATTTCGTTCAAATATACTCCTATAACTCTATCCATACAATCATAAAATAAATTGATAGGATAATTATTCATAATACCTCCATCTATAAATAATTTATTATCATATTTAACAGGTATAAACCAAAATGGAACTGATGACGACATTCGCATCCCAGTTATTATCGGCATATCAGGATATGTTTTATATGAAATATAGTGCAATGTTTTATCATTTATACAGGTACTTGTAATAATTAAGTTTATGTTTGTTTTCTTATATAATTCCATAAATGTTATATGTTTATCTATATCTTTGGCTTCTAGCATTTTTTCAACTATTATAATAAAATGTTGACCATTATCTATTCCAAAATCTTGAAAGAAATTATCGATATCGATATTATGGAAATGTTGAAATTTAATTAAATTAATAAATTCGTATAGTTCGTCTGGTGTATAGCCAACTATATATAAAGTAGCTATTAAACTTCCGATTGACGCCCCAGCAAAAGTTTTAATATTTTTTAAAATATGTCTTTCTTCTAATGCTTTAAGTACTCCTATATGTGCAATTCCTTTAGTGCCTCCACCGCTCAATACTAATATATCAATATTTTCTATTTTACGAATATTTTTATTGTCAGTTTTATGTTTTTTTTTTATTGTTTGTGTTTGTTTATCTTCTGTGCTAGATTGATGCATAATTATGTATACTTCGAATATAATATTATATGTAAATTATCCGCAAATCTAAACGATATACATTTTTATATATGTAAACTATATAGATATATGTCATATCCGAGATTATCAATAGGTAGTTTATTTCATCAAAATAATAAAGAAATAACTTTTACCGGACGATTGAGTATAAGTACTCTTTTTAAACAAAAAAATACAAATTTTAATTTCGATTCTAAAAAACTTCTTGAAGATAAATATAAACAAAGAAAGAATCTTGAAATTTATTATAATGAAATTTATAAAAAATGTTGCGATACAATTATAGAAGCTAACAAATATGGATTTGCGCAGGTAGTATTTACCATTCCTATGTATTCGGATTATATTGGATATAAGTACAAAGATTGTATTGAATTTATTAATAGCCGTTTGAAAGAACAACATTTAAGTGTTAAAATTGTTTCTAAAACGAAAATTATAATTATATGGGATGATTTAGAACAGAGATTGAATAAAGATGATGTTGATAATAGCATGGAAGATTATTTTACGAAATAAATGTCACAGCATATAATAATAATTATTCCTATAATTATCGATATTGCTATATTTTTAATTTCCTTATTATTTATTATAGATAATAACGGATCGGTAGGTATTTCTTCATGAAAATTAGATTGATCCGTATTATTTAGTTCGTCAACATTATTGTTATGAATTTCTTTAAGTAATGTAAACAGTTGATGTTTACATTCTACACATTTACCAATATGATTAATAGCGTCTTCATCTTTTTCATAATAATTTTTTAAATGTTTATTATTTGAACACAAATATTTTTTTTTTTTTATCGGTAATGATGAATATCCGCTAGATAAGTCTGAATCACTTATTTCATTAATATCAAATGAGCTACTTTTATCACTTGTTTCAATATTTGATGTTTTATGTGTACTTGTAGAAGTAATAGATTGTTTACTTTGTTCGTCGTATGGTGTTGGTAAACTTGACATGAAATCGCTATTATTATTTGTTGGTGAAAAATTTAGATTTGTATTCCCGTAATATGCTTCTATGCCACGTGCAAGATCTTTTTCAAATGAATGTCTATTGTTTTTAAATTCCCGATAAATTTTTTTTTTATTATTAATATTTCTAGCCATCATGTCAAGAATATCTGTATTATTATTTGTAAATGCATTATCAAACTGATTATATTCAGTCATTATTATTATTATGTAAACATATTATTTCCAATAAAAAATGTACGACTAAAAAAGATATGTTATTCATGATATAATAATTCTTTTATTGCTTCCTTGATATCGGGATCATGTAAATTTTTCATATAGTCAATCGATTCTGTATTGGATATAATGTCTTTAATTTGGTTAAACGAATTGAAAGGATTTTTATCTAAATTGCCCCATTCGTTTACCGGAATATTTTTAAATTCTGTATCATCATTTATTCTCTTATTTATCATTAGCATACGTAATTCTTCTATGTTTTTTTTATCTTCTGCAGGTGTCGGTTCATCAATTTTATCGTCCGAACTAATAGATGAATCATCATCTGATTCTATGTGCGGTGCTTCATAAAGTGGATCATCTTCTTTTGATACTTTGTAAATATCTTCGTATCCGGTTCCGTCTTCTTTTATTGAAACATACATATCGTCTACAGCATTATCTCCATAAGCGGCTATTCCGTCCCATTTTATAATAGTTTTATCATTATTTTTTTTCTGGTTATTATTTTTCGTCTTTTTCATAGCTTCAAATTTTTTGTTAAATTGTGTATTATCAAAATTACCATACTCAAACATATTTTTATGTGTATATTCTGTTTCTTGTTGTGTTCTTTCGAGTTGTAAATCGGATATTCGTTGCATAATATCTTTATCGGCGAGTTTACAATCTTGTTTAGTCGAATCATATTTATGTTTTTTGTCAAGTTCTTTAGATTTTTCTATAAATTCAAGTTCTTTAAGTTTTCTTGTTTCATCATTTATTTCGATATTTTCAAGTTCTTTAAATTTTTCAAATTCGTGTTTATGATTCATATTGTTACTTTTTTTTTGTAAATCATAATATTTTCTGTTTTCCGGGTTTTTAAGCATTTTGACTGCATCACGAATCAAATGATATTGTAATTCATGCTTTTTCTTTTGTTTCACTTTTTCAGCTGATGAGCATTTATCTAATTTTAATTTGATTTTGTCAGGGTGATATTGTGCTAATTTTTCGTTACATTTACGGTTTATATGTTCTTGTGTGTCTTGGGGAGTAACTCCAATAATTTTATAATAATTAATTCCATCAATTAAGTCATCATCCTGTTCATCATCATGTGGTTGTTTTATATTTTTGGGAGGTCGTATTTCATCTGATTTATCAGTTATCTTTTTTTTTTTCATTAGATTTTGTGTTAAATTATCTATGATAACATCATCTTGTTCTTCCTTATGTGGAGATTGTTTTATATTTTTGAGGTTTCGTATTTCATCTGATTTATCAGTTATCTTTTTTTTTTTCATTAGATTTTGTGTTAAATTATCTATGATATCATCTAACCCATCATTAGGTTTTCCAGACATTAGCTATATTATTATATTTTTATTTTTTTATGTAATATCTAAACACATCAAATTAAAAAAATTATTTTTTATTTTTTGATTTTTTCACGCTATTTCTTTTTTTTTCTATTGTAATATCTGTATCGTCCGTGTTTCTATCTTCTTTCTCAATTAACCATTTGTGATATATATTTATGAATTCTTTAAGTTCTCGTTTCCATAATTCTTTTGCGGTTATAGTATTATAATCATCATATTCATCTTGTTTTCTTTGATATTCGTTTTCGTGTTCTGTAATTTTTTCTAAAGTTAACGAAAATAATTGCATATTTGTAATATAGTTATATGTTCGTTTTTCTTCTGGCGTTTCTATAGAAATATCTAATTTAGGATATTTAAATTCTATTAGCTGTGCAATAACATTTTCTCTTTTTTCATTTTCAAGCTTTATCTTCCCACTTATTTTATCTTTTATAAATTTGACTTTATATTTCAATATATTTAGTTCATTCTCTAAAACTTTGATATGATATTCTTTCCTTTTACAATATGATAAGAGGCGAACATTGTAAAATTCTTCTAGTATATCAAGTTCACTGTCATATTTTGTTATGATACCTTTTGAATTATAGAGATACATATTAGTAGTGGCAATAGTACTAATTAACTTAAATGTATCTTCGAATTCCGTTCCTCCTTTCTTCAATAGTTTTTGTAGTTCGTTTCCAATAAACTGAATTTCGAAATGAACAACATTATTTCCAGGACGTCTCAATATAGGTGAGGATAATATAACTGGTATTTCTTTTTTTTTCCTAACCTGTTTTTTTTTCTCTTCTTTTGTCGTGTCAATATTTATACCCGCCAAAGGATTTAGAATTTGACTAAGATAATAATCCGTTGTCGAATATAACCCAACTATAGGAATTTCTGTAATTTCTATTGAATTAGCGTTAATCACATTATATTTACCATATACATTATAAGATTGTTTTCCAGTTTGTTCAACTTCTCCCCGAAAACCGTTATACCATGGAATCATCGTAATCATATTCTTATCATCTAATCTCCGTAATAAGTTTTCGCAAATATCTATAGGATTATATTTAGGAACTGATGTTGAGAATCCTGTTCCAATACCATGTGCACCATTAATGAGTACAATTGGTATAATAGGATAGAAAACTTCCGGTTCGATAATCATTCCTTCTTCTTCTAGATATTTAAGTATACAATTATCATATTTACTAAATATTTTATCCGTTATACTTTCCAAGAGAGTATGTATATATCTCGAACTGGCATGATTATTTCCTCCTTGATTGCGATATCCAAAATTTCCATCTGGAACTAAAAGATTAATATTATTTGATCCTGGATAATCCTGCGCTATACCAATTATGGTCTCTTCCATTGAAGTTGGTCCGTGTTTATATGCTGTGTTTTCTGAAACCAAACTTGCTAAGTCGCAAACTTTTCTTGATTGGGTAACATTATATTTTAAACATGTATAAATTATCTTTCTTTGAGATGGTTTTAGTCCATCTATAACTGACGGAATTGACCGATTTAGATCATAATTCGAAAAATGTATTAGTTCTTTATTTATAAATTCGCTATATTTTACTTCTTTTCTGGTATATTCAAGTATATCATTTTTATCATAGTTTTTTAACCAATTTTTTCTCTCGTCAGCTCTATTTTCATCAAATGCCAATGTAATAGCATTGTATGATATACTTTTTATTATTTCTGGATTAGTGTTCATAATCGCAAGTTTACCTGTTTTTTGTTTTTTTTTCTTTTTTTGGTCATCATCAGATTTATCGCTATTTGGTATATTTTCCAGTTGTTTGATTTCTAATTTAATGTTTTCATCTATTTTTTCCCATATAAAAGATACAATTTTATCATCATAATTTTTAAAGGCTTGTTTTTGTTCTAACTCGTTGGATGAACCTAATCCTTTGTAATATTTGACAATCCATTTATCAGTATCATTTTTTTCTTTCCATTTATTGTACTCTGATTCTGCATAGAATAAAATAGGTTTTTTTTTATTCTTATCAATTTTTTTAAATACTTTTATCAAAGGTGTGGCTAAGGTTTGAATAAATCCTTTTATTTGTAATAATTCCGGCCAAAAATGTTGAAAGAAACTTATAATTAATCCTTTAATATGCGAACCATCTTGATCTGCATCTGTTAAAACTAAAATTCCTCCATATCTTAATTTTTTTAAATTCTCCGGACAAGAATATTGGACATCATGTTGTAATCCCATTATTTTTTTCAGATCCCTAACTTCTGTATTATCCCTAATCTGAGCTAATGTAGCATTTCGTACATTTAATAGTTTCCCACGTAATGGAAATACTCCATATCGTTCTTGTCCAATAACAGTTAACCCACTCATTGCAAAAGCTTTTGCCGAATCTCCTTCTGTTAAAATTAAACGACACTCTAACGAATGTCTGGTACCAGCTAATATAGCATCGTCTAATTTAGGAACATATATGCCGACACGTTTTCGCCCATCTGTTTTACTTAATGTCAATGTTTCTTTGAATTCGGCATATTTTATCACAATATCTATTAAATTTGTTTTAAATAATTCATCCATCATTTGTTTCGTGATATCACATGTTGAACCAAATTTAACTGGTTTCGTAACTAGTTCACTTTTTGTTTGTGATGGAAATTCTGGATTAACAATAGTAGCATCTATGTAAAAATTTAAATGTTCTTTTATAAGTGCAGGCTTTACTGTTAATTTGCTTTTCTTTTTGATATGTGCGATAGTTTTATTCACTACTTGTTCGATGATATAGTTAACATGTGTCCCGCCATTATATGTATCAATACTGTTTACAAATGAAATATAATTTTTTCCTGCATCTGGTGCAAATACTATTCCAACTTTCCATCTTTCATTTATTTCTTGATATATTAATATTGGTGAATCAGTATAATACATTTTAATATAATTTTCAAAATTCGTAACTGGTATCATTTCATCATTAACATATACTTTAACATCAGTTCGTGTACATGCTGCTATATCATAAGCTCGTTTTTTTATCCATGCGATATCACTATTGGTAAGACCATTCTTCGAAAAACGTTCAAAATCGGGATAGTAAGTTATTTGAGTGTGAGGTTTATCGGATGTTTTTGTTTTTGTTATGATAGGTTCATCTTTTTCGGACATATTATTTCTGTATTCCTGATAAAATTTTTTCTTACCAACAGCAGTATCTGTTGTTTCTACTATAAATCGTTTAGAATATATATTGCTACTTTTTAATCCAATCCCATTACAACCACCAACTATACGTTCATCATCGTCATCATAGTTTGATGATGATAACAAGTGACCAGCTACTAGTTCCGGAATATAAATTTTATGCTCATCATGCATAACTACATGTATTCCAGGGCCATCATTAAAAACTTTAATCCATCCTTCTTCCTTTGAGAATGATATTTTTATTGTCTTACATGTTATTTCTCTAACAGAATGATCTCGTGCGTTAACTATCAATTCATCAATTGTCTTGAAAAATCCCGGTGAAAATTTAATAGTTTCTTTTTTAATAGTTTTAGTTTCTTCATCATAAATAGCCATACGTCCTTCACATTGCTCTATTGGTCCTATATACATGCCAGGACGTAACAATACATGTTCTCTTTGTGTAACTTTTTTGTATTTTTTGGAAATTTCCGTTTCCATAGAATTTTTGTCTTTGATATGTATACTCATACTATAATATATATATATTATGAATTTTTTAAGTCTAATGTTTTATATTTCAATTTTTTGAAAAAACTATATATTACTCATATTTCTTTGGGTAATAAATGCTATTGTATATATGTTTATCATGATAATTATGATATTATTTTTATGTTGTGTGGTATTATACATATGATTTATTTTTATATATATTTCCTTTTTGATTTTTTTGAATTATGAGTTTTTATACTTTTCTTTCGAATATAAAAGATGTTTTCGAGAAACATGTTCGTTTTTTTATATGACAAGATTTATTTTTCATATGAAAAAAAATTATTTTGTCATATATTTTGTCATATGAACAAAAAATAGAAAAAGTATAACAATATAATGAAGAATATCATCTATTTCAAGTAACATATAATTTTGGGAAAAAATAAATTTTTTCTAAGGTGTATATATATGTTTATAACGGAAGATCATATAATATCGCTATTGATTGGCATAGCTGTCCTTATGTGGTTTAAAGGGTCATATAGATTACTAGATACGTTCATTCCGAATACTACAATTAATAATATATTATGTATCATAGTGGCCATAGTAATATTATATATTATAAACAATGGTAATCTATATACATTAGGGAAATCAACAAAAGATGACAATAAAAAATCGGAAGACTTATTTAGAGTGGAACCCAGTATTTAACGGTACTTGTTCGAGTGATGAAATTTCAAGTATAAATGAATGTTCCATACCAGCAAATTCATATAATTTTCCATGAGAATCATAAAAATTAATGGTTAAGGAACTTAATTTTATGGTGTTATAAAATAGTGCTGATGGAGATGTAAACGTATCTATTAATCTTTGTTCTGAATTATCTTTTAGATTTATTTTAGCAAAAAAAGATAATACTTTCTTATTTTGACAAAAATTTATACACTGATCAAGTTCTTGAATTGACATTAAAATATATCTGTGTCCATGTAATTTTAATGCATTATTTTTTAATAAATGCCGTTTCCCTATTTCATCGGTAACATATTGTAGAGATGTACTCGGATCTACAGTAACATCTTCATCTTGGTAAGGATCCTGATTAGTTATTTCTGTTCCATAATTAGTAAAAGATAATGTTCGTCCAACATATCTAAATCCTAATTCTGTTCCCATTGTATCTGAATAATTGAATAATAGCCTAAAATAATTAGGAACATATATAAAAGTTCCATATCCACCTTGTGTATCATTTAATGGAGCAGATAAATTAATGTTATTTATTTGTATACTATAGAAATTGTCGTCTATTATTTCATATACGGTATGCGTAGTATTTAAATCAGTAGCAGATATTCCTAATGTAGCAATAAATCCTTCAAATAATATATCATTAACTATGTCATTACCTTGTTCATCTGTGGCTTGTAATTGATGTCCTTGATGTTCTATTATTAAAGTATATGGTGGAACGAGTGTATTAATATTAGAACTAGATGTTAGTTGTTGTGGTGTAGGTGATGATGAATCATAGATTGCAAATATTGGTTTATTTAAACTAGCTTCTTTAGAACTTTTGAATGTTGTTATATTTGTAGTTTCCTCAATACTTATTTCGAAATATAGATTATTAGTATATGAACCATCTATTATAATTGGTGAAATGCGTTGTACACTTGACATTTGTGTTTCTAGAATATTTTTTAGTGCTGTAATACTATAGTTTCCTTCTGTTATTTGAGTTGAATATACATAGTCACCATCATCTTGATTTTGCCAGTATATTTTGTTATTAATATTTGTCTGAAATACTAAATTTATATTCGGGAAATTGGTATTAACTAATTTTGCCATAAATACTTTGTGTATAGATTCGGGTAATTCTATAACATAGCTATTTGGAGAGTCATATACTGTATTTATATTTGTTACTTTAGTAATATTTATGTTATCACCGCCAAAAGATATAGGTAATTCACTATCAATATCATCATAATATGTTTTATTAAGTATTTTAATATTGATAGTATTTTCTGTTACTGAATAAACATTTAACAGACCTTTAATATTATTGTTTGTAACAGGTATATCGGCATTGATTTGATTTATAGGAATTCCGCCGATATAAAGAAAATCGACAGTAATCGTCATATTAGTTGTAATAGGCGGGTTAATAGCATCATCCGGAACAAACTTTTTGGGTAAAAGAATATAAAACCCCGTAACTTTATTTTTAATTGACGGATTAGATTCGGTCATATCATTAATATAAGGATTTGTTAAGAAAGATAGGTATACTCTATGTGTAGCATTTAAAAATTGAGTTGATATGTTTCCAATAAAAGAATTGGCAGTAAATCCGGATATGGTTACATACATATCTGTGGTATCATAATTATTCAACTCATCTTGTGAAATAGCTGCGATAAAATTTGGATCAAAAGAAAAAGATGTCAAATCTGTGCTATATTCTGATACATAGTTTCCGCTATCCCAATATGTAGATTTTAACAGACTACACTTAAAAGCTAAAACATTAACATCCGGTTCGAAAATAACAGAAAATCCATTTCGTAATACATCATCAGTCTGCGAAGTATAAGTATAAATTGTATTAAACGAAACTCGTGTTTGTTCCATTCCCGACAATGTAATCTTATCGTTGGCTTTGAAGGTGTGGTTTGGTGAATATATTGTTAATAGATATGTATTCGGTGTTGTGGTTAATTTGGTGAAAGTTAAAGGATTTGTAGTCAAGTAAATAATATTTTCTTTAGTTAACTCTGTTGTCGTAGTTCGTGCATTACTATCAATATGAATATAGTTTGTTACTACCCTTGTTTTATAATTTTCTTTTAATAATCCTCTTCTTTCGAGATCATCTATATATATATCATAGTTATCATTACGATTATCATTAGATGTATAATTATATGTGGGAGTATGAACATTATATCGTGTTTCTTGTATAAGTAAATCAGGAGGTATACGTGTAATGCCATGTGGGATTTTTCCTATATCAGATTGGTGTTGAGATTCCAATCTTTTCGCAATATTACCTATATTATCATGATCATCGTTACTTTCGTCTCCATAAACAAATTTAGATTTTGTATACTGAGTTGGTATATTTGGATTTTGATAAGACATATATATTACAATTATAAAATGTAATATATAATATTTTTTCGGCGCGTTTATTAATCGTCTAGATTAAATGCGTAGGCGTATGTTCGTAAAACATCATCACCGTCTTCTATCAAATCATCGTTGTCCACATCTATATCGTATGCTTGATTTTCTTCTGCTAAGTTAAATTTTTCTTCTTGTTCCTCCAGAAGTTCTTCCTTTGTTTTTTCTGAAGTAACAAATTCGGTAACAATTCCTTCTATAGTTCTAACTCCAGATTGTTCTTGTATTTCTTTAATACTAGAGGAACTGGATACCATATAGCTAAAACTTTTAATATCTTGAATGTCATTATCTTTTTCTTCATTTACAAAATCAAATATAATATTAAAAAAATCAATTATAAAATTTGATAAAGTTGTTTTTAAAGACTTATTGCTATCATTTAGTTTTAATAATTTTAATAGTTCGCTTATAATATAATATGTTATTATGTTTCCTGTTGTATCTATATTATTCACGTCATTATAGTATATTAATTTGTTTTTTGGAAGTGTTATAGTTTTTATGTTATCGTTATTTTCAATATTAATATTATTATAAATTATTTTCCAGTGTTCAAAAATATTAGTTTTTTTGAGATTTCGTAATTTTTCTCTATATTTATCGAACAAGCTATCTATTTTAACTTTATAATAGTCATCTGGAATTGATATTCCGCTATAATTATTTGCCATGCGTGATATAATTAGTTGTAAATTATAAAGTATTTTTTGTAGCTGATGTATACGTTTACGTGTAACATATTTTGTAATTTCTCCTTCAAGAATTTTTTGTGGTATTGTATTAGTTCTATTTCCAACTAGTTCATTATATATTTCATCAACCGAAATAAATTGAGATTGATATCCCAATAATTTTAATTTGTTAACGAGCGAGTAAGTAATCTTGATTTTCCGATTTACGTTGGTTTTTACATAATGTTTATTTTCTTCTTTGTAACCTAGTAACATTTTAGAATACATATCATAATATATTTCTATTTTATTTTTTCCTTTATTATTAACATAATATAATACATTTGTTTGAAAATATGGATGGTCCATTTTTTCTAGAATTTTATTTTCAGATTCTAATATTTTAATTGGATGGTCGTATATATTACCGAAATTATCATGATCAATGGTATATATATTTTTGACTAAATTTACATTGTTATAGTCTTCACCTGTTATTTTTTGAAGTTCGTCTATTAATTTATTAATATATTTCATATCATTTGAATTGTTGTTCGTGTATTCACTATATATTTTTTTAATAATATCATTCGCATCAATTTGATTTTTTGCTGATTCTTGATTCAATATATCTTCATGTTCTATAATATTATTCCATATATCTTTATTTTGACGTCTTACCGCCTCGTGTATTTCTTGAGTTTCAGTAGCGTTATATACATAATCACGTTCTTTTTTACATTTTCTACATAGTTCATTCCCTGTTTCATTTTCTGTTTTGACAAAGATATGACGCGAACAATCATTGCATATGGATGCTACTAATTTTTGATCAACTAAATTTATAAAATTAGAACGTATAGTGGAAGATAATTTTTCATCATATTTTAGATTTAAAGAACTAGTTTTGCAAAGCTTGCAAATTAAATTTCTTTTGTCCACGATCCATTGATGGAATTGACCATCAGGGCAATTAGTTAGATTTGATATCCCATAATATTTAAATTTTTTTTGTGGTATTAATGGAATGCTAAATGTAATACGATTGCATATTGTTCTTCTCGGAATATCATACATTATGGAAGAATATTTTCCAGACAAGATTATAAATTTGTCATCCATCAACTCATTTTCTTTTTTTGTAGCTATAGTGGTTGATACTGTATTTTTTTTGAGTTGATTGTATAAGTCATTATTGCTATAAATTTTTTGTAATTTATTAAAGAATTTTGTAATATTCATATTATAAATAGAAAACTCGTTCTTATCCTTTTTTGTTTCTAAAATACTATTAAGAATATCTATAACTGTATGAATGATAGATTTTTGAATATTCATTGTATTTTTTTTCTTATTTTCGGGAGACGGGCTTTGATAAGACCACATTTTTGTTTTTGTGGCAATAGAACATGATATAATATATATTATATAACATAATATTTTGTAGTTCATAATTCTTTGTATTTTTCCATCCCAATTGATTATTATTTTTAGATTACCAAATAGCTGATCTTCTATTTTTTCGAACATAGTTATATTACATATCTTTTTTTTATCATCGCCAATAAAATGAATGTGTGTTTCATTTATTTCTAGTAATAAAAAGAATATAATATATGCTATAATAGTATTTATTTTTATTGGTTTACGTTTATCTATATCTTTACTGGAATAAACAAAAATATTGTTATCTAGATCAAAAACAAATAGTTTGGTGTAGTTTACATTTATTCCATATAATTCTGTTATTTTAGTATTACGTGTTTGATATGATGGTTTTAATTTTATTGTATTAGCCAATAGTAAATCAATCGTATTTTTAACAATCAATCTTCTTATAGGTTTTACATTAGTAGAAGATCCTACTAGATACAATATATTACTAACTGATGCAATTTTTTCTATTGTTTTATCGATTTGTCTAATAGCAATTTTGTATTTTTCGTATCCAAGAATATCTTCTATATTCGTGTCTAAAGGTAATGAATATGATACGAAAGTTCTTGTTTCATTATCATATTCCCCATCTTCTATATATTGCGTGAGGTCTTCTATACGGTTTCCGCAACTTTTACATATATAGTTTTCATTAACATCTATAGCTACATATTGCTGGATAAATTTATTTAATTCATCTGAATATCTTTTAAAATTTTTAATGTTTATATGTTCTATTTTATCTTTTGTAATATTATGCTGGCATAGTCCAATTACGTTCTCTTTTTTATTATCTTGTTCGGTGAGTCTTCCATACTTATTAATGGATGATACATTGATTGAAATTATATTTTTCTGGATTTTATGATCTTCAAATTTAATATCGGTAGATTTTGAATTGGTTATATCATCATATATTAAATCGGAATTTTTATCGTATACAGGTTCCATGAGTGGGAGTGTTTTAAATATTTCATTTTCGAGATCGTAAAAAATATGATTATCGATATTCATAATTTTGTTTTTAAAATATTCTATGATTTGATATCCTCTTTGTACAGTAATATGTTTTTGTTTTGTGAATATATTAATAAGATAGTCAAGGATTTCATTTTGTATGTTGTCATATAGTTCTGAAATAATCTGTTTAGTATTTTCTTGTGAAGAAAATTTTTGTGCATGGTTATAGGTTTTAGCAATAAAACTATCTAATTCATTATTAAAAAGCCAATAAATAGATGACATATGTTTCTTCGTGTTAAAATGTGATTCTTTTAGATACTGAGTTATTAAGTCAAGTCCATTTTTATTTTTTGTTAATGAACGAATGTCAATCGTATTTTTTATTTTTATACATTGTAATGGTATGACGGATGATGGAATCATAAATCCAATTATATTCACAGTCATATCTTTTGAACCTATACGGGTTTGTATAATTTTATAGGGTAGTGTTTGTCTAAAATCTCCGGTTTTTTCTAATGAAACACCTCTAACAATATTGCCAGTTTGTGTTAACTGTAATGGAAATCCATCAGACGGGAAATTATCAAAATTAATATAAGGATATAGAGTATAATGTTCGAAATCTTTCAAATATGTGAGATTTTCGTCACTTATATTTTTGGCATTAGTAAATTTAATTATTATGTTAACATTTTCATAAATATTTATCAATATAGCTTTTCTGGATATCATCGGCATATAAAATAATTTTTTTATCTCACTTTTTTTCTTAATGTCATTTTTCAAACGATCTGAATAAAATTCTTTAATACCATCTATTTTATCAACTATATATTTTATCTTGGTATATTCATTTTTTTTATATTTTAATTGTTCAATTATACCTTGATCATATCTTTCCGAGTCTTTGTGATACAACAAAAAATCATCACAGATTGGTATAACTAGGTGAGAATTTATAAGATCTGTTATTTTTTTATCGATATCTATAGTTGGTCTTAATGATTGTTCGTTTATATCTGCAAAATACTTCCATAAATACAGTGCGGTAGTTTTTCTATCTTGTTTGATATCTAGCATTTTTTCTATCGTTACAATATCAGTTGTCTGTTTTATAGGAACTACTATATCTATAAACATAGACTCACCATCTTGTATTTCAGTTGTCTCTATAATTTGAAAAAATTCTTTTTTATCGCTTGTTTGATATATTAACATAATGATTATTGTTTTTATAATATTATGAGCTTGAATATACACATAATTTTTTAATTTCTTTTGCACTTTAAATTTCTCGTTTATAAATTCACTACCTAGTGAATTGAGAAATTCTATAGTTTCTTTATATTCTGGAGTATTTTTAAGTTGTTTAATTTTATTTTGATCTGCATTTAATAATATAAGAATATGATGGATCAATGTTTTAAATTTAAGTACTAATGCATTACTTTCCGAACTAAAAAAATTCTCTATTTTATAGTTGTAATTGATTTGGTTTTTTCCAAATTCAACCAAATTATTTATATATTTACTGTCCTTATCATTATAAAAAAATCCGATTACTAAGAAAATATAAAATATTATATACTTTTTAATCGTTTCCAGAATTTTATTGAGGGATTCTTTATTTTTCACACTATTTTTTAACTCAGTGAAGTCAATTGTTTTATAAAATTCAGTCATTATATCATTTATTTCTTTTTGATATTTAATATAATCGCTTTCCTTCAAAATATTTATAAATTTTTTATTTTCTAGACACAAGAAATACAGACTATCAATTATTTTTTCAATTAGCTCATCAATTTTATTAATATACATTAAATATATTAGTAATATAATATTATATTAGAATAAATAATTTTTATACAATCAACGTAAACTACTTATAAGTTGTTCTATTTACTTCTATGTTTACTTTTTGCTTTTACTTTTTTCTTGATTTTTGATTTCGTAACTTTTTTTCTATCAGAGCTTGTATTGGAAGATGTCTCCGTTATTATGTTTTTAGTGTCATCATATAGTTCTGTTAATAAAAACCCAATTTTATGAAATTTATCTTTTACAATTTCAAACGATGATAATAATGCATCTACAGGAGACAGTATATTTTCAGAACACACTGCCGTTATTGTAACAGATTTTACTAGTTGGTCTGATTTTGCTAATCCAGAGAAACTGATATCTTTATGATTCTGTAATTCATAATTGATTGGTTCACCAATTGTGAAATCTTCATTCTCGAAGATGAAGATCATTTTTTTTTCTAACACTATTTCTTTTTTTTTTATTTGTTCCTCTATTTTGCTCTTTAGTTTTTCCATTTTTAATATTACAAATCGACATGCTCTTTTTAATAATTCTCGCTCTGAAAACATATTATTTCCATATACAGTAAACAAAAACTCATTTTGTTTCACCTCATCATAATAAGCATTAAAACTACTTTTCCATATTGCACTATTTTCACTTCTTTCGGCAATTCCTAAAACAGCCTTCATATGACAAGAAAATTTTTGATTTGGTTTTAACTCAATTAATAATATTGGATATTGTTTGTCATACATTTCTATATCTTTGCCATCAACTGTTATATGTGCATCGTTTGTTGTTATGCGTATATAATTATTAGTGTTATTGTTTGCGTTTATATAAAATTCTACATTTTTTTCATCTGAATGTTTTTTTCGTGTAAAGTCAGCATAGTTAACATCATACCAATATTGTTCGTCTAAATTATATATACCCGGATCGACTTTGAATACGGGTAGCAAAGACAAATCAAGCTTCATCATATCGTTATTAAACGCCACACTTGTATTTTCTATTATGTTAATAAGTTCTGGCGCATATGCATATACAGGTATATAATTCAAACAAACACGACGCAACGTATTCATTAATTTTACATTGAAATCTGATCCATTAAACAATAAGGATAAATAATGTTCATTTAATCCAGTTGATTTTTGATATTTAACTTCTTTGACATGAATATCAAATCGATTTGATGAAAATTTAGTATCAGTCATTTATATATATTTATGATGAATATATTTATGTATATTTCTATATAAATTTATTTTCAATTTTTATGTGTCTATTTGGATTATATATATATATATATATGTAATATATAACCATGCTTGGATATGTTTTTTATAGTAAACAATGTAATTTTTGTTATGTGCTTATGAAATTAATGGAAAGCCATGGGATAAATAAAATGTTTAAATATGAATGTATTGATGAGTGGAATCCTGAACAGTTAACTAAATTTCAGCTAAATACAGTACCAACATTGATTCTGGGTTCTAATGATGGAATGGCACAAAAAATATTGGAAGGTAAAGATGCATTTGAATGGGTCAAACAATTTCTTATTAATCGACGACAGGTAGCTATTAATAGTGCCGAAATAACAAGAAAAGTAATACAAAAAAATGATATTCAAAATAAATTAAAAAATAATTTGTATGATTATTGTCCAGAAGAACAGACAGGTATCTCAGATTCTTATGCTTTATGCAGAGAAGATATTAATATACCTTTTGCGAAGGAATTCGTTCAATATGGATGTAATGACAAAATAATGACAATTCCTATTGGTGATATGAAATCATACAAACAAAAGGAAAGTATCGGAAAAGTATACGGAGATGTGAGTAAAGTCATTTCTCAAATAGAAGAATCAAGAAAAAAACAAGATGCCGAAATATCTACTGTTGTGACGAAATCAGCTATCGCTACGATACAAGAAAATATAAACAAACTGTAGTCATGCGGTAGCATATATAAAAAAATAATATATTATA